>OBEQ012352546.1_pt1 | contig 10052 bp, 8 predicted proteins | sample 1670901 | NCBI WGS metagenome assembly OBEQ01 (sample SAMEA104232315, study PRJEB22302) | groundwater metagenome | biome: forest; feature: aquifer; material: groundwater | place: USA | collected 2011-08-07 | depth 5.4 m | reverse complement strand
TTTTCTCGGATACCTGGTATTTGCACGCCACTCACCTGAGAAGATCGTCGAACCGTGACAGGGTGCCCGGCAACAGACTGGTCAAAGTCGAGACAGGACTCGCTCTCAACCGTTCGGAAATTCCAGAGGTATTCTCTTCTAACCCACCACCCAGAAGGTCCAAGCTCTATGAAATCTCCTCCATGATTCTTACTCCTTTGAAAGAACTGAAAAGAGCCTATGCGTAAGTTTGATCTCTTGACTATCCTACTCCTTCTTTTAGCGTTAGCACTGCTTTCATATTCTCTGGACAAACCATTTTGGGGCCAGTTTGATTGGACGGGAGCTTGGTTTGGTACTATCGCCAGGAATTATTTAGAAATTCCTTTGGCAAAATCAAGACTAGCGCCAATTACAGTTGCCGGAACGGCCAATAGGGCTGATTGGCAATACTATAATCACTACTCAGTAGCCTACCCATTTTTAATAGCCGGAAGCCTGTTGGTTTTTGGTGATCATGAGTGGTCTATCCGTTTGGTGTCACTGGTTTTCTCGCTTCTAATGCTGGGTGCTTTTTATGTCCTTTGTCGCCGTTTTTTTCACCCATTGGTGGGAATTTTTGGAATTATAGTGATAATTTTTTCGCCAATGTTTGTCTATTATGGCAAACTGCCAGTCCATGAACAGCCAGTTTTATTTTTGTCTTTAGTTAGCCTTTTCTATTATTTGTCTTGGACTCACAGTGCCAAACGAGCAGACTTTATTAAAATGTTCCTATCGGTTATATTGGGGTTTTTGATCAGCTGGACAGGAGGGTATATTCTAATATTAATGACTCTGCACCTTTTTTATAATCAAAAATTTAAAGCATTTCTGCTGACTCCGTTCTATCTGGTGCTGTTGCTGATTTTAGCCCTCCATCTAATTCACATTTATATTTCTTCCGACATGGCTGATTTTGTCCAAGCTCTTGCCGAGCGAACTTCTGGTGGTGTGAATACAGGAAAAATATTGTTTACACCACTCTCTTTTCTAGCTAGACAGACTAGGTGGTTTTTTGTCCTCTACACCAGGCCGGTGGCTCTAATTGTGCTTCTGAATTTTTTTTCAGTGCTGGTTGTTGACATAAGGCGTCGGGCATTATCGTCGGGAGGACAATTATTAATAGTTTTTTTTGCCTGGGGATTTTTTCAATGGCTAGTGGTTCCCCGTATTACTTGGATACATGACTATATGCTGATATATTTTCTGCCGTTTGTCGGATTGTCCAGTGGTTTGTTAATGAAAAGGATTTGGGATAAAAACAGATCGGTCGGTCTTGTATTCTGTTTGTTTATCTTGGTAATCTCAGTAGTCACGAGTTTGCCATTTACTGCGGCACTCCTTAGGTCAAAAGACCAGACCTCGAGGATGTATGCGGTGGCAAAATTTTTGAGAAAACACACTATTTATGGTGATCGAATATTGATGGCGATAAAACCGGGATCTGAATTTGAAATTCATTACCCAAGCCATTATTTAAGTTACTATTCAAACAGGTTCGTCAAATACCAATTTACAAATGTTCACAACAAGAGAGAAGAATACAAATATATAATTGTCCCACAAGGAGAGGCTGACCCGGAGTTGGCCAGGCTGCTGCGAGAAAAATATAATGAAACCAGGATAAATAATTTTAGCCTTTATGAAATTAGATAAAGTTCTACTTTTGATTATATTTTTAGCGATTCTTTTTAGATTTTTTCGGCTGTTTGATTTTCAATATTGGTCAGTTGATGAAGAGGTCTTTGTCGCGGTTGTGGCCCAGATTGCCATTCTACATAAGCTTATCTTAGTTACCCCCAACGTAGCCATTGCTACCAGCCTGGGATCTTTTTTTCATCTGCTCTCTGCCCCAATATTTTGGCTGGCTGGTTTTACCGCCAGTCGAATATTAATCGCCGGTTCGATTCTTGGTGTGGTTACCACCCTGGCGATTTATAAGACAGGGAAGGAACTGGGAGATCTATCAGTGGGACGAATCGCCGCCTTTCTCTACGCGGCGTCATTTTTGGCTGCCTTTTCAGATCGGCGCTGGTGGCCTTTGTCTTTGGATCCGCTTCTTTCAGTTCTTTCAATACTTTCGGTTATTAAAATGATAAAAGGGCGGCTGCACTACTCACTTTTACTGGCAATCTGTGCGAGTTTTGCCTGGCATTCTGACCCTAGTCTTAGCGTCATCATCGTCTTTGCCGTTTTAAGTTTTGTTCTATTCCGGCTGCCTTTATTTAAAAAGGTCTATTTTTTGGGTGCAGTTTATTTATTCCTGTCAATCCTCCCTTTTTTATTCTTTGAAATTCGTCATCCAGGGGCGATAACCCATCCACTGGTTGAATTGTTATCCCACCTTTTTAGGTTCACAAGGCCCAGTAATCGATCTTTGAATCTATTGTCCATCCTTCAAGGCTTTTCCCGAGCGCTATTTCTAAAGCCAGGTGCTGACATCGAGCAATATTTTCTCTATGTCAAACACCACCCTGCACCCTTATTTAGTCCGTTTGCTGAAATTTCTACCTTGCTTTTTTTCTTTTTGCCACTTTCTAAGTTAGACCAGACTGGAATAAAACTTTTGTATCTTTATCTTTTGTCATTTCTGGTTGGGATATTGATTTTTACTTTAGGGCTTGGTTCCAGCTTCCATCAGCACTATTTTGTGATCGCCTGGCCAGCCTTTTTCTTGTTGATGGCTTTTTCCCTCAGACGGTTGAGCAAGTCGTGGGCAGTGATTATTTTGTCTGCTTTTCTAACAATTAACCTGGGATCATTATTTTGGTCCTCGATGCGCTATCCACTAATTAAAAAAGAAAGAATGGTTGATCGCGTCCTAGCTCAAATTTCTAAAAAACGGTTTGCCCTCGAAGTCACGGGTGGTGATCGTTATTTTGAAGGGATAGGTGGACTGTTCTTTTTAAAGAATAGATATCCCGCAAATTCACATTATTATTATGCTTGGGATTGGATTTATCGTGCCTATAGTTTATATCCGGTGGAAATATCACCCGGACCTTTTGATACTACCGTTGTAATTTCCCCCCATAGTCTAAAGATAAACGAGAACAATTCCGTCCCATGAAAATAGCCTTTTTAAATCTTTATAGTGGAGTAGATAATAGAGGAGGAGAGACTTTCGCTCATGGTTTGGCTTCAAGGTTGGCAAGAAGACATGACGTTTGGTTTTATTCAGGAGATAAAATCAACCAAGCGGCATTCAAGAATGTAATTATTCCCAGTTGGTTATCCCGTCCCAGCGAGAGGTTTACTAATAATTTCAGCCTCTCTTTGCCTAAAAGGTTGTTTCTTGACCCCGGAGCGCTATCCGTTCTGTTTTTTTCCTTAAGATTATTTTCTCGCCTGTGGAAAGAAAAATTTGACATTCTTGTTCCCTTGAATGGGTTTTGGCAAGTTCTAATTTGTAAGATCGTTATAATTCTTCGGGGCGGTAAGATCTTAATCACTGGTCATTCAGGGCCAGGCTGGGATGAGAGATGGAATTTATATTTAAAGCCGGACGTCTTTGTGGCTACTACAGAACCCACGGCCGTCTGGGCAAGAAAGATTGCCCCTTGGACACGAGTGGAAGTCATCCCGTATGGAGTAGACATTGAAAGATTTCAAAATGCTAACGGGGTCAAACTTGATTTGGAACGACCAATCATTCTTTGTCCGGCAGCAGCAGTCTCTTATAAGAGGGTGGACTTAGCTATAGAAGCAATGGCAAAATTGAGAAAAGGCAGTTTATTGCATTTGGGAAAGGGAAGTATGAAGGGTGAATTAGAAGTTATGGGAGAGAAAATATTGGGAAGTAGAAGATTCGCCAGCTTATCAGTTCTCCAGGATGAAATACCGGGTTATTATGCTGCCTGCGACTTGGTCACACTGCCATCAGAACCTCAAGAAAATTCGCCAATGGTTTTTCTGGAAGCTATGGCAGCCGGAAAGTTTGTAGTTGCTACTGATACTCCTCGGAATAGGTGGATTTTAGGCGAGACAGGGTTGTACGTCGACCCTAAGGATATTAATACCTATGCAGGAAAAATAGAAGAAGGTTTAAGAAGAAAGGATGCAAAGGTAATTGAAGTGCAGGTCAGAAAATATTTCTGGCGAAATATAAGTAAGAACTATGAGCAACTTCTAAATGGGATATAATAGTTTGTAATATCCACTTCCATAAACTTTATGCCTAAAAATCCGCTGGTTTCGGTCATTATTCCCGTCTATAACGAAGAAAAATATATTCTTGATTGTCTCCACAGTCTGGCAAAACAATACTATTCACCATTGGAAGTGATTGTTGTCGATGACGGAAGCAAAGATAATTCAAAACGTATAGCTGAGAGCGGAGAGCGGATAGTTAAGAATCTAGTAACACTAGCACAGGAACATCGAGGGCCTGGTGCGGCGAGAAATTTGGGAGCAAGCAAAGCCAATGGAGAAATCCTGGTTTTTGTCGACGCGGACATGGAATTTGAGCCAGATTTTATTGAAAAATTAACTTTGCCTATTCGAGAGGAAAAAACAATTGGCACTTTCAGTTCTGAAGAATATCTTTTAAATAAAGATAATGTTTGGGCGCAGTGCTGGAATTTGAATTTGGGAAGAACCGCCGATAAAATGCATGCCGCTGATTATCCCGCTACTCAACACGTATTTCGTGCCATTTCAAAGGGTAGGTTTCTTGAGGCCGGGGGATTTGATGGATCTATCGGGTATACCGACGACTGGTCGCTGGCGCGGAAATTAGGAATAATGGCAGTTGATGTTAAAGGCGCTAAGTTTTATCACCGCAATCCGGAATCACTAGTGGAAGTTTGGCAACAAGCTCGGTGGTTTGGGAAGAACGAATTTTTGACCAGAAACTTCATACGTAAGGTTTATAACCTCTATCGTTATTGTCCAGTTTTAGCATTATTTAAAGGGTTGTTTGGTGCATTTTCATTTAAAGAAAATAATTTTTTGGTATTTAAAGTAGTTTATGATACTGCAGTGTTTACTAGTGTAATTTTGTCTTTCGTGGGTGAAGAAAAATATAAGTAAACGTCATTGCGAGGAGGAACGACGAAGCAATCCGTTCCATGATAACCAAAACAGATTGCCGCGCTTCGCTCGCAATGACAAAGAAATGATAGTTTTAGTTCTCATACTAGGTTTTTTACTACGACTAATAAATCTTAATCAATCTCTTTGGCTCGATGAGGCCATTGAGGTATTGGCTGTCAGAGATAATTACTATCGAGATTTAATCATCAAATATTCAGTTGGTGATTTTCATCCTCCACTTTATCATGTGATCTTAAAATTCTGGACGAGTTTTTTTGGCTATTCTGAAATCGCAGCCCGTATTCCCTCAGTGCTCTTTGGCGTCTTGACCATATTTTTTGTCTATGTGATTGGAAAAAAACTGCTTGGAAGGAAGGTAGGAATATTAGCGGCTTTTTTCCTAGCAATTAATCCTCTGGCTATCTATTACTCACAGGAAGCGCGAATGTATGCCCTGGCGGCTTTGACCGTTTCGATGAGTATGTATTTTTTTATCATGAAAAAATGGTGGTATTTCTTACTTAGCCTCGTAATCATGCTCTATACGGATTATGTCCCCTATTTAGTATTGCCAGTTTTTCTGTTTGCTGGGCCCCTTACTAAGGAAATTCTATTGACTCTCTGGGTGAGCTTGTGTTCACTAGGGCCCTGGTTCCCGTTCTTTTATGCTCAGTTTCGGGTGGGTACAGGAGTCGCGAGAACAATTCCTTTATGGGGTAGTGTAGTCGGTGGTTTATCGCTAAAATCTTTACCTCTCACTCTGGTCAAGTTTATTATTGGCAGGATCTCACTTGCCAATAAAGTAGTCTATGCCGTAGTAATTACTCCCATAGCCATTATTTATGCCTGGATTATTTCTCGAGCCAAAATTAAGCTTCTCTGGCTCTGGTTTTTAGTTCCACTGGCTCTGGGAATCATTATTTCCATCAAGGTGCCAATTTTTTCTTATTTCAGATTTTTGTTTATTGTACCAGCTTTTTGCTTGATATTAGCCTCTGGAACAAAAAGATTTCCAATTGGGGTTATTTTTATTTCGCTGGTGAGTATATTGTCTATTACAATTTTTAATCTTAATCCGCACTTTCATCGAGAAGACTGGAGGGCCGCCGTGGCCTATATGGAAAATAGACCAGGACTAGTGGTGATGCCCAGCTTAGCCCAAGATGCACCACTTATCTATTATTCCAAGAATTTGGCAATTACCGATTCCAAAAATCTGAATCATGAAATATTAGATCTCGTCCATCCACTGGGTAATATTTATATTATTCGCTATGTGCAAGAGATTTTTGATCCCAAAGATATTGGTCGAGGAAAGATTGAAAGCCGAGGGTTTAAGAAAGTTGAAGAAAAAGACTTTAACGGCGTGTTAATTTGGCGTTATCATATTTGAAATGAAGATAGGGATTGATATCAGTCAGATTGTTTACTCCGGAACTGGAGTATCATCATATACCAGAAATTTGGTAGAGCATCTCTTGCAAGTTGACAAGAAAAACTCCTATCTGTTATTTGCTTCTAGCCTTCGAAGAAAGCCAGAATTTCAGAATTACTTCCGGCAGCTGTCTCACTCTGGTTATATGTATAACTATAAAGTAATTTCTTTTCCGCCCACCCTGTTGGATATTCTGTGGAATAAAATCCATAGTGTTCCGGTGGAAACATTTACTAAAGATCTGGATATCTTTCACTGTTCTGATTGGACCGAACCACCAACCAAGGCTAAAAAGGTTACCACGTTACATGATTTCGTGACATATAAATATCCTGAGGCCTCGCATCCTTCTATTGTGGCTACGCAGAAAAGAAAGCTGGATTGGGCGAGAAAAGAATGCAGCGGTTTTATTGCTGTTTCTGAAGCGACAAAAAAGGATGCCAGGGAAATATTAAATTTACCAGAGGAAAAAATAACCGTCATCTATGAAGCGGCAGGAAAAGAATATGAGAAATTTAAAAAGGAGAATGAAGAATTTAGGCTAAAGGAAATTGCCAGAGTAAGAGAAAAATATCAGCTTGCGAAAGACTATATTCTGGCTGTTGGAACGAGAGAACCCAGGAAGAATTTAGAACGGTTAATATCCGCATACCAAAAAATAAATAGAGAACAGGTTGATCTGGTAATAGCAGGAAAGTATGGCTGGGGTGATGAGAGTAAAGCAGTAACTAATACTGAAGGAGTGAAAATTGTGGGCTATGTGCCGACAAGTGATCTTCCCGCGTTATATGCGGGAGCAGAAGTTTTTGCTTATCCCAGTCTTTATGAAGGGTTTGGCCAGCCAGTTCTTGAAGCAATGTCTGTTGGGTGTCCGGTGATTTCTTCAAACACTTCAAGTCTGCCGGAAGTCGGCGGGGAAGCGGCAATTTATATTGACCCTCTTGATGTGTCAGATTTAAAAGATAAACTGAGATGGATAATTGACTTACCCAGCACTCGAAGGAAACAACTCATCAATAAAGGTTTTGAACAAGCGAAAAAATTCTCCTGGAGGAAGACTGCCGAGGAGACTTTAAGGACCTATGAAGGACTGGCGACGCTTTAAAATCACTGTCCTATTTTTGTCAATTATCTTACTTCTGGCCTGGGTTTATAGAGATTCTTTTAACTCCCGTTTTTTTCAAGACGACAAGATTCTTCTGAACTTGAGCACCAGATTTTCCTGGTGGTATCCCATACCAAATTATCCATTCCGCCCGGTGTCTATCCAGATATTTTACGGCACCAGCATGAGATTTTTCGGTTTAAACCCCCTAGGGTACCATTTGGTTTTGTTTTCATTCTTCACAGGAACGCTTTGGTTGATTTATTTAATCTCCCAAGAAATATTCCATGACAAGGTCAAATCGCTCTTTACTGTATTTTTTTATGCTCTGAATATATCATTGTTCCCGTTGTTTTTTTGGATCGCCACTTCCTATTTTTCCATCGGAGGATTTTTCTTTTTCTTGACTATCTATCTCTTTCTCCAAAAAGGGTTTATTTCTTTAATGCTAGCTCTGTTTTCATTTCTTCTAGCGTTGGGAAACAATGAATTGGCATTTGTCACCCCACTCATTTTGTTTCTTTTTAGTGGCTATTTTAGGTTTCGTTATAAGCGTCTGACCCCCTTTTTTCTAATACTCACGCCCCTATTGCTTTGGCGAATATTTTTGAGCGGGATTCCTAAGGATCCAGCTTATGCTCTGGTTTTTAGCTTGCAGGCCCTATCTACGGTCAAATGGTATTTTATTCGTGCTTTAAATTTGCCGGAGGGAATTAATCGTACTTCCGACCCCGTGCTGTTAGTTGCTCTTCTAGCCTTTCTGGGACAGGTCATTCTCGCTATGGGGATGAAGGTGATTCAAAGACAATTTAATCTTCGTTTTGTTTCGTTTTGTTTCTCCTTTTTTTTAGTTGCTGCTGTTCCATTTTACTTTCTACCAGGTCACATGTCCTCTTATTATTTATCCTGGTCCATTTTTGGTTTTGCTTTGCTATTTGCCGATTTGTTTTCCAAAACAAAATTAGCAATTCCGGTAATCGTAATATATCTCCTGCTGACTATAGCCGGCCTAGCGTTTCTGGGAAACACGCATTGGATCATACTTAAAAATACCGGTCCCATCGGAAAGTTCTAACTGCAAAATGTAATTTTCTTCCACCGCTCTTTCCAGTTTTGCCGGTCGATAGCACAGGTTTTTTATTCTGAAACACGGATTATAGACAATATAGACAGGCCAATTTTGCGCCAAATTTTGGAGGAGTCTGTCAATGTTGCCGTCAAAGTCCATCGTCCAAGGGGTCCCCGGCACATACCAATACCCAATGGGTAAAGTCTGGGTCAGAAAGTAATAGTGATCCCAGGTGTTTATGAAAAGCGTCTTGTTTTGTGGTCGAATTATCATGCCAATTATTTTGGCGTTTCCTAAGGTGGTTGAATCGAGAAATCGTGGGTTTTGATGCCATGAGGAAAAGAGAAATTTTCCAAAGACGACGACAATAAATATTAGCACCGGAAAATTAATGGGGGAGAGCGACAATAAAAGCGCCACAAAAGGTAGAGCTGGTTGTAAATGAAAATATTCAAAACGGGTAAAAACACCTAGCGCCGCCGCGATTGTAATGATTGTCAGGTCAGCGCGTTTTTTAAATAGGTCGGTGGCCAGAGCTGGGGCAAAGACCAAAAGTGTGACGATAATTTGAACCGGTTGGGGTAGTTGGCTTTGGAGCGGATGTTTGACGTGGAAAGTGAGAATATAAATTACTGCTTGACTAAGAAAAGGGTGCAGACTGTTGGTATGTAGAAAATAAACTAAGGTGAAGAAAAGCGGTAGAGACATACCCCCAAGAGTTTTTAATAATATCGTCTTGTTCCTGGACAGAAATAAAATGACACCATGGGCCAGAATAAAATAGACCGCTGTCTGTTTTGTCAGTAAAGCGAGTCCCATAAACAAGCCAGTCAAAAAATATTTCTTTCTCATAGAGAAAATATAGGAGGCCAAAAAAAGCGGTACGAGAAGGTGATCCACCCAAACGCCATTCCCCTCAAAAAAGATTTGCAGTGGCACGTATATCAAAAGCGGAACAATTTTTTCTTTTGCGGCTTTCCACAAGAGCCAATCGGAAAGGCAAATTATCAAATAAGAAAAAATTACCAAGTTTTGTAATGACAAGTTAAAAAGCGCATAGAAAGAACTTAAAAGCCACCAATAAAGTGGAGGATAAATTAGGAAAATATTTTTATAATAATGTAGGCCGTGGTTTTGAAGATAAGGCCAGACAAGATTTTCCGGCCAGGCTATAAAGCGCAATTGGGTTAAGAGTAAAATGTGAAGTATGGCTACCAAGAGAAATTTTCCCATTGGAAAGATTGTAGCACTGGGCCTTTGTTTTTTGCTCGCTTTAATGCTTCGCATTTATCACCTGGGCCAGTAGTGTGGCGGATCACCTCTATGTGATTACTTTTGCGCCTGCGGAAACCGTGCTTTATAATCAAATCTACGAAATCAAAAGTTTT
>OBEQ011133814.1_pt1 | contig 10052 bp, 9 predicted proteins | sample 1670901 | NCBI WGS metagenome assembly OBEQ01 (sample SAMEA104232315, study PRJEB22302) | groundwater metagenome | biome: forest; feature: aquifer; material: groundwater | place: USA | collected 2011-08-07 | depth 5.4 m | reverse complement strand
GATCCGTCCGGCGCGGCCGCCCGGAAAGGCGTGCTTGAGGGCGTTGGAGAGCAGCTCATTGAGGATCAGCCCGCAGGGAATGGCGGTATCCAGGGTCACGTACTGCTCTTCGGCCTCCACCTGCAGGCGGATGCGGGCGTTCTGCTGCCCGCCGCCCTGGGCATGCACGAGGGTCTGGGCCAGGCTGGCAATGTAGGCCCCCATGTCGATTTTGCCCAGGTCCTTGGACTGGTAGAGCTTCTCGTGGACCAGGGCCATGGACTGGATGCGCGCCTGGCTGTCGCGGAACTTCTCCAGCGCGGCGGGATCGCGGATCTCCTCGGCTTGGAGGGAGAGCAGGCTGGAGATGATCTGCAGGTTGTTTTTGACGCGGTGGTGGATCTCTTTCAGCAGGACCTCTTTTTCCTTCAGGGAGGCTTTGAGCTGCTCTTCGGCCTGCCGGCGCTCCTCGGATTCCAAGGCCAGGGCGACGATGTCGGCGACCGAGCCGACGAACTGCTCAGCCTCCGGCGTCCAGTGCCGTGACAACCCGACGTGCTCGTGGCAGATCACCCCGACCCCCTCCCCATGCCGCCGGATCGGCGCGTCCAGCATGGAGGAGATGCCGTGGGGCTGCAAATACGAAGACAGAAATTCCGCCGTGCGGGGATCCGTTGCCGCGTCATGCGCGGTGATCGTGCGCTCCTGCTCCAACGCTTGGAAGTAGGCGGGATAGTCCGCCGCCGCCAGCTCCATGCCGTCGGCGTGCCGGTCACGGGGTTGCTCATACAGATCGGCGCACCGGATCGCTGCGCGATCGCGCGTGAACAACCAGATGCCCACCCGCGCGACATCCAGCGTTTTGGCCGAGATCGAGGTGATGGCATGGAACGCTTCCGTCAAATCCCCCCCGGCGTATCCGTGCCGGGCCAGCTTGACCAGGGCCTGATTTTTCCGGGACAGCCGCTCCTTGGCCTGCTGGCGTTTCTCGATATCAGCGCGAAGTATGGCTTCTGTCTCGGCGCGCTCGTACATGGCGGAAGACAGCAGCAGCAGCATCGCCGCGGCGACCCCGATGAAGCCTTGCAGCATGATCAGCGAGTAGTTCGGATCGCGGGTGGAAAAAGGGCCGAGCCCTTGGAGAGTGCCGTAAATCGCGATGCCGGAGAGCAGGAGGCACGCCAACGCGGCGGTCTGGCGGCCGAACCGGAAGGTCGCCCAAATCAGCGGCAATAGCGTCAGGTACGGATAACCGGACGGCGGCACGCGGATGAACACGCCGAAGCCGACCAACCAGATCACCGAGAATAACGCGGCCATCTCCACAGGCCGGAAGCGCACCGGCGACTCAACGCGCTCGCTCCACATGATCAGCGAGGAGCCGATTAGCAGGTTGCTGACCATATTGCCCACCCACCACGTTAGCCAGATGGAGCCATATTGCGCCCATTCGGCCAGGCCGGCGGATGCCAGCGTGGTCACGCCGATCGTCGCGCTCAGCGCCGTGCTCGCCGCGCCGGCCAGCAGGATGAATTTAAAGGTGTCGGCCGCCCGGTCAAACACGCAGCGGCCGTTGGCAAACCGGTTGATGAGATAGGCGCCCAGCAGCGCTTCCAGCGTATTGCCGGTGGCGATGCTGGCTGAGGTCAGGACTGTGCCGTAGGTGGAAAGATTAACGAGAAACGCGCCGAGCCAGACTCCGGGCCAGAACCGGTAGCCCACCAAGAGCAGGGCGGTCAGCGCCAACCCGGTGCACGGCCAGACGGGTGTCGCGCTCGCATGGAAAAAGGCGAGAGAAAGCCCCAGCTTGCCGGCGATAAAATAGACCGCCGTGAACGCGACAATGCGCAGCAGCCAGGGCCAGCGGTTCATGTTCAATGCGTTATCGTCCAAGCGCATGCTCAAGGGCGGCTTCCAGTTGGTGATCGTTGAAGGGCTTGACCAGATAATCCGACGGCCGCGCCATATTGGCCCGGCGAACCGTCGGCTCATCGCCGTAGGCGGTAATGTAGATGATCGGGATATCAAAGGTGGTCCGGATCAAATCCGCCGCCTCAATCCCATCCATCTGGCCCTGCAGCACGATGTCCATGAGAATGACGGTGGGCCGTTGCGACTCGGCTTTGTCAATCGCCTCTTCCCCCGAGGAGACCACGCCGCACACCGGATATCCCAGCCGTCCCAGCCGGCGCTGCAAATCCTGGGCGATGAGCCGCTCATCCTCAACGACCAGGACGCGGGCCGCGGAGCGGTAGGCGGAATTGGCGTCAGATTGTGGCAATGACGGCGTCTGAGTCATGCAATGCTCGCGGGTGATGTCACGAGAGACAGGCTGGCGGAAAAAGCGTAGTTATTGTATTCGTAAAACCGGGCGTTTTCAAGCCCGTGATGCCGCGCGGCCCAGGCCGCAAACCACCGCCGTGATCCCGAACGCGCAGACGACGGCAGCACCGGTCGGAAGATCCCAGACATACGAGCCCACGATGCCGGCAACGCTGGTGAGTGTGCCGACCAGCCAGCCGACGAGCAGCCGGCGGCCGATGGTTCTGGCCAGCAGCGCGCCGCAGACCGCAGGCACGATCAGAAAGGAAAACACCAGCAGTACGCCGGCCAATTCAACCGAGCTGGTCACGACGACGCCGAAGGTCGCGTAAAAGAGAAAGTCCCACCACCGCACGCGCAACCCCTGAGCAAAGGCCCGCTCCGGATCCTGCGAAATCAGCAGCAGCGGCCGGCGCGCCCTCCAATGCCCCAGCCCGACGAGGCCGTAGAGGATGGCGACTTTGGCGATTTCCGGCCACTCCACAAACAGCAAATGGCCGACCAGCAGCGCCTTCAGCTCTTCCCCGCCTTCCGGCAGGCGGCTGAGCGTCAAGATGGTGGCCGCCGACGCCACCGCGTAGACGATGCCGATCAGCGCCTCTTGCGGCACGATAGGCCGGCGCAGGCGGGTCATCGCGAAGACCCCGGCGCCGACCAGGGTAAAGCCCAGGGAGACGAGATAGCCGGCGGTCGAATGCAGCCCCAAGCCCCACAGCGCGCCCAGTGTGGCGCCGAAGGCGGCCATCTGGGCGAGCGCAAGATCCACAAAAATGACCCCGCGCTCGATGACATGGAGCCCCAGATAGGCGTGAATCCCCGTGAGAACCAAGCACGCGATAAACGGCCCGAGCATCAGCTGGACAAACTGGATCATCCCCCGCCTCCCAGCGCGGCGGCTAATTGCGCCACGTTATAGTCCACCGTCGCGAGATAATCCGAACAGGCGGACATTTCCCGGACGCTTTGGCACAACAAAACCACCTTGGCGCCAGTTCGGCTCGCAAGGACTTGGGCGGCCTGTGGCGGGAAATAACTCGCCTGTACGATCCCCCGGATGTGGTGTTCGGGGATGTACTGCTGCAAAAACTCCAGGCGCTTCGGCGTCGGGGGAATGCCGGGCTTTGGCTCCAGGAACTGGCTCATGCGCAACCCGGCAAACCGCATCAGATACGGCCACTCATTGTGATAGCCGATCAGCTCCTGCCCCCGATACGGAGCCAGCTGTTCCTTCCATTGAGCCATTTTCGCCGTCAACTGATCAAGAAAGCGCTTCAAGTTCTGATGATAGGCCTCTTCGTGCGCCGGATCCATCAGGCACAGCTTATCGCAAATCGCCTGCGCCATGATCCGGGCATTCTCCGGATCAGTCCAGTAATGCGGATTGCCGTAGAGATGGATATCCCCTTCGGCCCGGCTCACCGGACGATTCGGCACCTCCAGCAGCGCAATGCCGTTGGAAAGATCCAACTCGCCTTCGCCGCCCGGAAACGTCTTGAGGTTCCCGGCCGCATCCAGCAGCGGTCCCCGCCAGGCTTCCAAGTCCAGTCCGGCATGGATCAGCAAATCCGCCCGCTTCACCTTCAGCACGTCGCTAGGCTTGGGCTCGATAAAGTGCGGATTAAACTGCGGCGGCGCGACCGAAGACACCTGGATATTGTCTCCGCCGATGGTTCTGGCCAGGTCGGCAAAGGTCGACAGCGTGGCGACCACGTTGAGCCGGTTCGCGGCCCAGGCCAAGGGGCCTCCTGAGACGAGCAGCGACACCCCGATCAGCATGCGGATGAGTCGGTTCATGAGTGGAGACTCCTCATGGTCATTGCCGGTTACTGAAGTTGGTGCGTATGGGCGCCGATGGCGACCGTCCCCTGAACAAAGACGGTGTTGTCGTCTCCGCCAAGAGCAAAATCGGTGTGCCGGTACTGCAGCCGCCACCGCGCGAACTCGCTCTGATAGAACGTCAGATAGCTCGACCAGGCGGTGTCCGCGTCCCGGACCAGCGTCGTTGGAATCACGTCCACCGGCTCGACATAATCAAACCGGCCTCCCACGCCGAACCGCGGGCTGAGCCGGTAATCCAGCAGCGAATACACCCCCCACGGCGTGTTATTGAGATTGGTCGTGGTCGTCTCTTCGACGAGGACGGACTCATCGCGGTGTTGGAAATAGGCTTCGTTCTGCCATTTCAGTTTATTGGACGGCGTCACGTAATGAACGAGGGTGGCATCCAAGCCGAGCGCATTCACTTCGTAGTCGGAATCCGCGTCTTTTGAGCCCAGCAGATACGTCGTCCCCAGCTCGACATTCGAGGCGTCTGAGATATCCCAGAAGTTTTTCAGGTGGGTGTAAAACGACGGCCGACGCCTGGTCGCGCCAAACAGCGTTCCGTCCTCCCCCACCCCGCCTTCCATGAGTCCTGCCGTCAGCTCATGCGTCACGGCAGTCCACGGGGCCGGCACGAATCCGGTCAGCTCCACACCGGTCCGGAACAGCCCTTCCTTCCCGAAGTATTTTGAAACCACCAGCGGCTCGTCCGCCGTGTCCAGCACATCGCCGTGCACCGCGCTGGCCTTGCCGATTTTCGGCCGCATCCGACCGATTTTCGTTTTCATTTCACCGGGCAAGCCCCAGTGGGTGATGTAGGCTTCTTCGATGTCAGGATTTTCGATGTCCGAAAAGGTCAGTGTCGCATCAAACCGGGAGTACGGGTCGATCGGATGGCCGACGACCAGCTCGATTTCCCGAACGCTGAGTTTGTCGTTTCCATCTCCATCGGCCGAACTTTCGGACAGCTGTCCCACCATATCGGCGACCATCCCGATTTCCGGGTTAAAGGCCGAGAGGCTGGCGCGCGGCTGCGGCGACACGGGAACCGCGGGAATTGGTGCCGGCCCCGGACTGGCTTCGGCGGTTTGCTCAACGGCCGCAAGCCGCTGATTGAGCTGCTGCACCAGGGTCGTCAGTTCCTGCACCTGCCGCCGCAGCTGCGTCATCTCATCGGAATCCGCCCACACGAGACGGGCCCCGAACAGGCACATGACGCACGGAAGAATGATCTGCAAAAAACGCTTCATGGGGTCTCCTAAGGTTAGACAGCGTCCGTCTGGGACGGACGACAAGCCGCTTAGGAGAGTTGCGGAGGGGCGCGGGGGGTGAACGGGTCCCGGACAAGCGCCGGGCCAAGCAGGCGACGCAGACAGAGTGGAGATGTACCCGGGGCGGCCGCCTGGAGAATCTGCGCCAGTGAGCCGGGAACGCTCGGCGAGAACCCCTGGTGGATTTTCGTGATGGAGCACGAGTGGCCTTGATCGTTTGAAGAGGAGCCGTCGGCATGCTGATGCGGCAGATGAATCGTCAGCAACAGCCCGGCCGCGCTGACGCTCAGCGCAACGATCAGAAGGCGTTGGAGTAATGAGACTGGCCGATTGCTCATTCAGATGCCCAGCATCATCACCACCAGCGCGGTGATGATGATCGTCAGCCCGGCCAGCGCGTGGGCGTACCGGTCCATCCAGGGCGCCTGCACGAGCCGGACCCCCAAATAGCCCAGAACACTCTGCCCGACCACCATAGCGACGGTCACCACGGAAAAGGTGGCACTCACAAGCGCGATGGAGACTGTCCCATGCTGGGCCGCCAGGAACATGAGCGGAATCAGCGGCTCGCACGGGCCGAACACCAGGATGGCCATCAGCATCCAGACGCGACGGGTCGCATACACTTTCACCGCCTCCTGGACCGTCAGGTGGGGGTGCGGATGCTGGGCGTGCTTCAGCCCCCACAATCCATAGGCCACGCCGAAGCCGATCAGCAGCCAGATGCCGGCTCCGCCCCGCCAGGCTTCCGCACCCTTGAGATGGTGCACGGCCAGCCCGGCCCATAATCCGATCAGTCCCAGCAGCAGCGAGGAGAGCACGTGCCCGAGGCCAGCCAGCGTCGTCACCCAGCCGAGCTTTTTCAGGCTCCATTTGGACGCCCGGGCCAGCGCCACAAACGGCAGCCAGTGATCCGGCGCCATCGAATGAAAGAATGCGACCGAAATTGCGGAAATCGTTAAGAGCCACATGGCAACTCCATCTTAGCAGACAGGCGCCCATCCGAACAGCCGGGCGGCGTTGACGCTGGTGCGCTGCGCGAGCGTTTCAACGGTCGTGCCGCGCAGGCCGGCGAGGAATGCCGCGGTATGCGCCAGATAGGCCGGCTCATTGGGCCGGCCGCGGACCGGCTGGGGGGCGAGAAACGGCGCGTCGGTTTCCATCAGCAGCCGGTCATCCGGCACCAGCGGCACCAGCTGCTGCAGGGCTGTGGCGTTGGAGAAGGTGACATTGCCGGCGAAGGAAATGTGAAACCCCAGCTCAAGCGCTCCTTGAATAAACGGTGCGGGTCCGGAGGCGCAATGGATAATGCCTTCGTAGCGACGGCCCGGCTGCCGCAGCATGGCGAGCAGCTCGTCGTACGCGTTGCGGCAATGGATTAGCAGCGGCCGGCGGCTCCGCTGCGCCATCTGGATGAATGCCTGGAAGACGCGGCGCTGATTGTCGGGTGCGGCGTGCTGCCGGTAAAAATCGAGGCCGACTTCGCCGATGGCGACCACGTTGGGCCGTGCTGCCAGCCGTTCAATCTCCGCCAAATGCTCATCGGTCACCGTATCGGCTTCGTGCGGATGGATGCCGACGGCCGCGTAGACATTGGGGGCGCGGCCTGCGATGGCCGCGGCAGCACGGCTGCTGCCAACACCGGTGCCGATGGTCACCACCGAGCCGACCCCGGCTTCCTTCGCCCGTGCCAGCACCGCCTCGGTCTGTCCGGCCAGCGGCGCTTCATCCAAATGACAGTGCGTATCGACCAGATTCATGGGCGGTTGTGCGTGGTATTATACCCTCATGTTTCGTCCTGGACTCTTTCTCCATGGCGGCGCCGGCGGCCGGATTTCTCCGGAGCGTGTGGCCGCCATCCGCCGAAGCCTTGAAGCGGTCTGCGAGAGCAGCTTCCGCCGTCTGACCCGCCATTCCGCGCTGGCCACCGTCGTCTTCGCGGTGCGGACACTGGAAGACAATCCCTTGTTTAACGCCGGCACCGGATCGGTGCTGCAGCAGGACGGGCGGGTGCGGATGAGTGCGTCGGTAATGGACGGCGCGCGGCGGCGATTTGCCGCTGTGAGCAACATCGAAGGCGTGCGGAATCCGGTCTGCGTCGCCCAGGCGCTGCTGGCGCATGCGGACCGGGTGCTCGAAGGGCGGCACGCCAGCCGGTTTGCGCACTCCTCCGGCCATGGGGCCTGGAATCCGGCCACGCCGGAGCGGCGGCGGCAATGGCGCCGCCGGCTGCATTCACCGCATGGCACCGTCGGGGCGGTCGCCGTCGACATGCAAGGCCGCCTGGCGGCGGCCACCTCAACCGGCGGAAAATTGGATGCGCGCGCCGGCCGGGTCAGCGACAGCGGCACGCCGGCCGGCAACTACGCCGATGCGAACGCGGCCGTTTCCTGCACCGGCATGGGGGAGGAGATTCTGGAGGAAGCACTGGCGGCCCGGCTGATTGAGCAAGTCGCACAGGGGGTTCCGCTGCCGCGAGCGCTCGAGAAGACGTTTCGTGACTTGACGCGCCGCAGGCGTCGCCTTGCCGCCATTGGCCTCACCCGACGGGGGGAACTGTCCTGGGCTTCCACCCTGCCGATCCTCTACGCCGTGGGCCGAACCGGCCGGCGGATGGTCTTAACCTTCTAGCCTGCCCGCCGTGCTTACGGCTGCTGGCTCTGCGTCGTCGAGGGCGCCCTCGGAGGAGGAGCGCTCGGAGGACGGACCACCGGCATGCTGCTTCCGCCGCGTCCTCCCTGCACCGTGGTGACGGATCGCATGGCTTGGGATGCGGCGCGCCGAATCGCGATAAAGGGCGTTCGCACCGGCGCAGCCCCCTGGCCGGAGCCGCTGCTGCTTGGCGGGGAAAACTGATCCCCGCCCTGGAGAGTCGGCTGGGATCGCGCAGCGCCGGCACCGCCGGTGGAGACCACCGGCATCGATGGTGAGGCGGCTGATCCGGACGAGTTATTTGGCGCGGTGGACGGGCTGGACAGCGCTCCGGAGAAGCCAGAGGGCGGAGGGACCGATCGGGTAAAGGAACTCGACGGACTTCTCGGCATTTCCTGGCCGGTCATTTGGCGCTGGGAGGAGCCCATCTTTTCGGAGCGAAACTGCCGGGGGTCGACCGTGGCCGGTTTCGGTTTTTCCGGCTCGGCCAGGGGCCGCACTTCCCCGGCCGGGATGGCACTGTGCTCCGGCTCGGCGAGAAAAGCCAGCCGCACCAGCAGAATTCCTCCGAAGAGGATCCAGAGCCAGACTTGAACCCGGTTCACTTTCTCTCACCCCACAGTTTTCGCAAGAATCCCTCCCGGCCCGATCCCTTCTTGTACAAAGTATACCGCAGCGCCTGCTTTTTATAGTAATCCTGGTGGTGCTCTTCGGCGGGGTAAAACGTCGAGGCGGCGGTAATTTCGGTGACGAGCGGCTCGGAAAATTTTCCGGAGGCTGCCAACTGCCGCTTGGACGCTTCCGCCAGCCGGCGCTGCTCGCCGCTGTGATAAAACACGGCGGTCCGGTACTGGCTCCCATGATCCGCAAATTGCTGATTCGGCGTCGTCGGGTCGATATTCTGCCAGAAGACTTCCAGCAGCTTCTCATAGCTGATCTTGGCGGGATCGTAGACCACCTCGACGGCTTCCGTATGGCCGGTTTCTCCGGAGGAAACCTGCTCATACGTCGGATGCGCCGTCTTGCCCCCGGTATAGCCCGCCGTCACCGAGATGACGCCGTCGAGCTTCTCAAACGGCGGCTCCATGCACCAGAAACAGCCCCCGGCGAACGTCGCGCGTTGCGTGGTCGTCATGGATCCTCCCCGTGTCGGAGTGTCGGCGCGCGCGGAAGGCGGCTGCCCGCAGAACGCCAGAAGCATGCAGAGTGCGGCGGTGGTGCGACCGGATGGCATGAACAGCTTAAGGATACGCTGAGGACGGGCAACGCGCAAGATGAGGTGGAGGTCACCCTGAAGGCGTCATCTGAAAGTCATCCTGCTGTCATCCTCTCACCTCTAGTCTTATGTGAGGAGATCTCATGGCTCGATATCTGATGATCCTGATGGGAATGTGGCTCGCCTTCCCGGCGGCGGCCCATGCGGCTTTGCTTTCCGGCCGGATCGCCTCGGTGGATGCCACCTTTAACCGCATGGTGCTGCTGCAGCAGGATGGGCTGGGCACCCCGGTGCGCCGGGAGCTGGTATGGGGTGAGTTGTTCGGCGAGCGGGACAAGTTGGAAAGCGCGCCGGTGGGCTTCACGATCACCGTCGAAGCCACCCCCAGCTTCCCCGACAACTGGACCGTCACCCGGGTGATCGGGGCGGCAACGGCTCCCGAAGCCATCGTGGCCGAGGTGGAGGCGGTCAACCGCCAGACCGGCCAGGTGCGCGTTCGGGATCCGATCACCGGCGAGATCGAGACCATTCTGCTGACCGATGCCCGCCGGCTGCAAACCCTCAAGCCCGGCGATAGCCTGCCGATTGAAGGCGTCCCGGCCCGCGTGCTGCGGTGAGCAGGATTGCAGACGTCGGGATTATGCGCTACAGTTTTGAGATTGTGTCGCGGTGAACCGAAAGGAGTGTTCCATGAAGCACGGATGGGCACGGGGAATGGCCACGCTCTTCTGCGTGGCGGCATGTGGCGCCGGCGCAGTTTACGCGGAACAAGCCGCCCCGGCGCAGCCCAT
>OBEQ011849798.1_pt1 | contig 10054 bp, 6 predicted proteins | sample 1670901 | NCBI WGS metagenome assembly OBEQ01 (sample SAMEA104232315, study PRJEB22302) | groundwater metagenome | biome: forest; feature: aquifer; material: groundwater | place: USA | collected 2011-08-07 | depth 5.4 m | reverse complement strand
TGAATATCAAAAAAGAACTCACCAGAATGCTAACAGCAAACCTCTGCTAAAGTGCTAAACAAATACCAAAATTCAAATAACATTAATCTAAACCTAGATGCGCGAGACTACAAATTTCAGATAGAAACTAGGCCAAATGGAACTACCACGTTACATGATTTCCAGTTTTTTTACGATTACGCAACTGCTGAGGGTACAATAAGTTTCCACGTTGATGAGACTGGAAAGAATTTACAAATGATAAAGATATCTCAATACAACAATAGTGGGATTATATTCAACCAGTGTAGCATACTTAAGGAAAACAGGGATCTAGTCGAGGATAGACTTATTAATGAAAATGAATGCAATACAGGTGTTGAACTTCGTAAACAGGATACATCTTTAGAAAACACTAGCGCCGTAATAAAATTCAAGGGGAATTCTTCATTTACACCTAGCGGGACATTGATTATTAATGTCTATGCAAAAGCGGTGCATGGTAAAGGTCTTAAGACAATTTTATTGAATCTTGGTAATTATATGTGTGTCTCGCCATGTGTTGTTAGTCATCGTAATGCCACGCCAGTGGAAATTATCGGGAATATGGTAAATATAGGTCAACCAGAGAATTACGATATGGGTAATTTTCAACAAGGAATGACCTTAAATACACAATCTGAAGACCAAGTAAGAAAAAAACTGGATTTGCACAATCTCAGCATTTCGCTTTTGGTTTCGGGCTTCATTTTTTCCATTAATTTTGTTATGAAATTTTTTTTGGTTTGGCTTTATTTGGAAGATAGATCATCTCAAGAGAAAACAGACAACTAAGGATCAAGGTGACAATAGGAGAATGAAATCAATCTGAACATGCGTACTAGGATTGGATCTCAACAAGGAATTTTTCTGGTGTTAGCAGTTTTATTTTCACAGAGCTTTCTCTACTCCAATGACTGCTTAACTCTTTTGGGAAGCGAAAAAAATAGGTTTTTCCATCAAAATTCATGCTCCGCTTGATTGTAATGAGTTTATCATCCAATAAGCGCTCCAGAACCCAGAAATTCTCCAAGCGTTTTGCCTGCTCTGTGTCAAGATACTCCTTATCGCACTTTGAACAATGCCAGACACCGTAATGAAATTCAAAGCCCCTGTGAGAGATACTCTTATTTTTCTTGGTTGTTGTTTTATTACAGCAGGGGAACGGCCCTTTGAACGCATCTTTATCTATCTCAAAGTGAACTTCTTCAGTAATATCTTCTTCGCTTATCTCTTCGTTTTTTTTATTTTTCATGATACCTTCATTTTCCTTTTGTAAAGCCTTACCTGCCAGTCCGACGAGGGATATGCTGTGGTAATTATTGCAAATGTCTTTGCGTGCGTAAATATCACCGTGATGTATGCGCCGTCAATTTTTGCCAACGCCATGTACCGCTCATCTTTTGTCCGGAAATATTTCGGTTCATCATCCAGCAGTGCACCTTCAACCTCGACTCTCTTTACTCCGTGTTTCTTGAATATCTTTTCCTCAGTCTTGGCCTCAATGAGGACATGCTGGATAAGCATTGTGAGTGTACGAAATATAGTACGATAAAAAGTACACTTAGTATATAAGCTTTACGCTTGGTTGGAATGCAAGGGAAGTTACCCTACCTTACCCAATCACATCTATGACCTATTGTGAACTAACAATTAGAACACCATGGAAAATCATCAAGAAAGAAAACAAAAAAAGAATCTCAAAAAAGCTCTTTTCGAAAGACTGCTCGCTCCAGGCTCGCTTTTCCCGCACCGTACGCTAAGATAGCAAGGAATGCAAGCATGAACAGGAGAGCAGGTGCCCCTTGATTCACCGCAGGGTTCCATCCACCTGTGCGACATGTCCTATGGAATAGTACGTAGGAAGCGCTGCCGCACTTACTCTTCTGTATGCTCTGCCATTATTGTTCGCCCAACCAAGCGCAAAAAAGAAAATTGAGCGTAAGGAAGACCTAGAATCAGTGCTAAAAATAGAAGCGCAGAAACTTGGACTTGATTCTGAGAGGATACATATAGTTGAGGGTCATCCACGAACCGAGATGCAAAAGGATGGCAGACGATTCTATCTGTGTTTGAGCGCAAAACATACACCAACTGTTGCGGATATTCGCCACGAATTATATCATGCAAAGCGAGAGAACTTTCATGCATGGTTTAATCTTCTTCACTACATTCTGATTCAGGAACCACGCGCAATTCTTTATGCTTCTTGGGGCATTAAGTTACAATTATTCATTTTATTTTTACGCATACTTCTTCCCCCTTTTTCCACTCAACATCTTTTGCCCTCAATACCCCTTTGATATCCCGCAGCACAGGAGTCAGGTCAACTGGACTTTCAATCGTCACTGTGCTCACTTCAGCACCAAGTGACATTCCTTTGTCAGACTTCCATTTTCTGCCTAAGGCAATAGCCTGCACAGCGCTCTCGCCGAGTTCTTCTGCTTTTTTATCAAGCAGGTGCTTGTCTGCAACAGGCCAAGCTGCAAAGTGGATGCTTTCCTTCTTTTCTTCTTTGGCAAAGGCTATGCTGTAGATCTCTTCGGTAATATGTGGCATGATCGGGGCAATCAATTTCAACACGGTCTTTAGCACAGCATGAAGCGTGTATTGCGCAGAGACAACTTCATCCTTGGCATACTTTTCCTTCGCATACAGCCTGTCTTTTACAAGTTCAAGGTAATGATCACAGAATACATGCCAGAAGAAGTGCTCTGTTGCTGCCTTGGTGCGTGAATATTCATACTGCGTAAATGTTCCTGTACATTCCTCAACAAGGTGCTGCAGTTTTGACAGAATCCATTTATCCATCGGCGCGTATGTCCGTGGTTTATCGCCTGCATATCCTTGCAGCTGCAGCAGGCAGAACTTGGAGGCATTCCACAATTTTGTCGCCATTCGCTTGCCAGCAACCAGTTCTTTTTCCTGGAACGGCACGTCTTCTCCTAGTTTTGCGTTCGCTGCCCAGAATCGCAGTGCGTCTGCGCCATACTGCTGCAAGACCTTTCTCGGATCAATCACATTGCCTTTTGACTTGGACATCTTTTTGCCGTGCGGATCAAGCGCATGTCCTGATATTGCAATATGTTTCCATGGCACTTTCTGCGAATGATACACTGCTTTTGTGATCGTATAGAATGCCCAGGTCCGGATGATGTCATGTGCCTGTAACCGTATGCTCATAGGAGAATGCTGCTCAAAGAATTTCTCATCATTGATCCAGTCCAATGCTATTTGAGGGGTCAAAGAAGATGTTGCCCAGGTGTCCATGACATCGAGTTCGCCCTGAAACTCTTTACTGCCGCATTGGCATGCTTTGGAAGGTTTCTCCTGCAAAGGGTCAATCGGCAATTGCTCTTTCGAAGCAAGAAGTACCATGCTGCACTTCTTACAGCTCCAGAGCGGAAATGGAACGCCAAAATGCCGCTGCCGTGAGATGCACCAGTCCCACTGCAGATTTTCAACCCAATGGACATATCGCGTTTTCATGTATGAAGGATACCACACAAGGTGATTGCCGGCATCAAGCAGTTCTTTTTTCTTGTCTAAAACCTTGATGAACCATTGCCGAGTTTTGAGGAACTCGATTTCTGTACTGCATCGCTCATGCACCTTGACAAAATGCTTGATAGGCTTTTGCAACAGCAGCAGATTCTTGCTGCGCAACTCTTCAAGAATCGCTTTACGCGCTTCCCTTAGCGGCATATCCTTAAATTGCATCGCAAGGTCATTAAGCCTGCCATTGTTTGTCAGGACACTGCGCAACTGGAGCTTATGTTTATTCCACCACTCGACATCGGTTTGATCTCCAAACGTGCAGCACATCACAATGCCTGTTCCTTTTGTCGGATCAACTTTCTCATCGACAAGGATAGGAACTTCATATCCAAACAGGGGAACTTTTGCGAATTTTCCTTTCAGTTTTTTATATCGCTCATCATTAGGATGAAACATCAATGCGACACACGCAGGTATCAATTCCGGCCGTGTTGTCGCAATCACCACTTCTCGCTCTCCGACATGAAACACAATGTCGTTGAAATGGCTGTCAAATTCAGGATCATCTACTTCTGCCTGCGCAATCGCTGTCCGGCAGAGCGTGCACCACATCGTTGGATAATCCTGCTGGTAAATTCTTCCTTTCTTGTAAAGGTCAATAAAAGAAAGCTGTGAAGTCTTGATGCAATGCGGATCAATCGTTGAATATGCCTTGGAAAAATCAGCGCTCATGCCGATTGCTTTCCAGTCTTTGATGAAATCTTCCTTGATCTCCTCAATTGTCGCATGGCAGAGCTTGATGAATTCGTGCCGCGGCATCCTATTGGAAGAGACTTTCTTGAGCTTTTCCACCAAACGCTCTGTTGGCAACCCATTGTCATCTGTGCCAAAGGGGTAAAAGACATTGTTGCCCAGCATACGCTGGAACCTTGCGATAAAATCTCCCTGGGCGTAACTGAATGCATGGCCAAGATGCATGTTCCCGGAAACTGTAGGAGGGGGCGTATCGATGGAGTACACATTCTTTTTTACTGTCCGATCAAAGCGATACACCTTTTCTTTTTCCCAGTGCTGCTGCCATTTCTGCTCGACAGTCTTGAAATCGTAGTCCTTTGGAAGTTCCATAGCTGCAGGCTCATGACCGCTTTTATAAACTTTTTGTGGGGCTGACCGCGTAGAAATCCACCACTTCCCTCAACAGCACACAGCCTTTTTTCATCGCGAAAATGTTTACATTTTCGGGACACTGAAAACCACGGGTTTTCATTGAAAGCCTGGGGAAAACGCTAAGGACGACACTCGCTAACACTCGGTCGTCCGAACATGTGCTCAGGTCGTACAGCACAATCCTAAGGAACAGGATACATAAGCAAAGAACGCGCAGGCGTTCGTGCTCTCCTTGACCATGGATTTCTACGCGGCCCTTTTCTCTTCTTGCCTTTTACCCACTTGTTCTTGTATCCCTTACCACCAGCACAATGATCGTAATGAAGCAGATGATGATGAGCGCATACGGGATGCTTCTCCTGATCTTTGCGCTTCGGGAGTCGAATACGAGTGTTGTGGATACTGGCTGCAGCATTGTTTTGGAAGCTTTGCCTTCAATGATGCCTGCGTGTATCTGCGTATCCAATGGGCGTAAAAGAGTTGAAACAGTTGCTGCTTCTGATTGGATCTGTGGCAGTACTTCCACCTCACTTTTTACTATTTTGGGTGTTTTCTTTCCCTTGGGCAGCACCTTGATTGTAAGGTTGTATGTTCCTGGCTTTGCCGCTGTAACTGTATTCTCCAGTGTGACGTCTTTTTCCTCTCCGCTCTGCAGCGTTATGTCCTGCGTATTGTCGTCTTGCTTTCCAGAATAGATTTTGGTTCCTTTTGCCACATAACTCCAAAGCGCAATGGTAACAGGCGCATCATTCGTATTTTTCATCCGAACGATTGTTTCTGCTGCAATGCCTGGATCGAATTCTTCCGGGACATCAAGAAGCGTCACAGCAAGTGTATCAACTGTATCATCTGTGGCAGGTATTTTGTCTGTGTCCTTTTGTGATGCAGTTCCTTTCTGTGTTACAGCTTTGCTTGCCTGATTAGTGGCAGGGCAAAGATCAGTGATCGTTCCTTCGATATATATCTTCTGCTGCGTCACTTTGTCAAGTCCTTGCGCGATAAGCGTGTAATTGCCATCGTCGAATTTCCCATCGCAGTTTGGCTTGAGCTGGATCGGAACATCTGTTTCCAGCGTTGTGTATTTCGCGCCAAGCGTCACTTTGGAGGTTTGGCTTACATGTGCCTTTGTTTTCTCGCTTATAATACTCATTACGATCACGCTCTTCTGCGTGTTTCCCCGATACGCTGTCAGGTGTACCTTTACTGCTTCGCCCCAGCGTGCGCTATCATCCTCTTGCGTCGCAACCGAGAGGATCTGAATGGATGAAGTATCATTATGCGCACTTACATTTCCAATCACCGTGAACAATGACTCCTGAAACAGTATCCTTGCGCAGATTGTCGCATTTGCCCGTAAGAGAAAACTCTGATCGCCTACAATCGCATCTGGCGTGAATGATTTCGCGTTGGTATTTGCCGTTGTCCTTGGTTCTTTGACAATGTTTTGCTGCAGATCCTCGATCCAGTACGTGATGCTAAAGTTACCCTCTTCTGGCGTCACATTAAAGAGCAATTTCACTTTCTCTCCTGCGGCATACAACACCTTATCCGTTGCAACAGAGAACAAAGGCTTGCACGATGAAGAATCATTTACTATAGTTCCTAAGGTTCCATTTGTTCCGTTCGTTCCATTCTGAATCGTGGTTCCATTGAGCGTCACATTTCCCGCTGTTTGATTGCCGGAATTTTGGGGCATGGCTGTTGCGGTGTTTTGCTTTCCGGGTGAACCGCCTTGTGTAGAACTCTCAAGCCATGCCCCATCAACAAATTCCAGGCTTTTTCCATTGTTGTTGGCAAGAAGTGAGTTGTATGTCACTGTGTCTTGCAATGTGCCATTTGGCATAAAAAGCGTGACACTATCCCCTGTATTATCCAGATTATTCCCTATGGTGCTGCCTGCGGAATACACAGACGCATCAATAGCAGTGAAATTGAAACCCTCTTCAACAATCAATGCATATGCTGAAGGTTTCCATTGCAGCAGCGTTAGCGTGTCATTTGACGTGCTGTCTGCAATGATGTAGCCTGTGAGATTTATTGGAGCATCCATAAATACTTCTACGAACTCTCTGTTGTTATCATCTCCTTCTGGATTGTACATGATCTCATTGATACGCATCCCCTGGACATATGGGAGAGAGGCTATCGATATTATCATAAGAACAATCATCATCAAATGGAAAACTTTCATACACGCTGTACTTTTGCATCCTAAAAATGCGTTGCCCTGCAATGGCCGGAAACTATGTGGTACTTTTCGTGGTGTTTCCGAACAGAACGGAACTCTTTCGTATTTGAACCTGTATTGACGGTATCGTTTCGGCTGCGCCGTACACATTACGGAATATTTTTACTATTTGTCAGTAGCTAAATATAGTAAGATTTATAAACAAAAACCACAAAAATACGGATATGGATACGGATACGAACTCACAGGATACCTATCGCGCTATTGTACCGGTTCGAGCCCCAATGCCTGATGCAAGCGTTAATGCTGCATATTATCAACACATTGGCAGCAAGGGGGCATTGTTCTGTAATGTACCATATGACAAAAAGCATGCATGGCTTAGGACAGCACAACAGTTTGTTGCACAAGCTAAGGGAACGCAAAGTTTTACTCCGTTGTATGGCAAAGACGCGCATAGCGTGTTTGTTCATCTCAGCGATTTATATGCACAAGGACAGCAGGGATTTTTCATTACACCCCCAACAAGCGTGCAAGGGCTTGATGGCGAAAAACAGCCTTCGCTTGTATTTTACGACAAATTTTTCGATGCGCTTGCACGATCATCTATGAAACCAACGCTGCTGCTGTATAATTCCTGCGCACGTTCCCGTCAATTGCCAGTTGAACGTCTTGAAGCAGTGCTTGAAAATCCTGCGGTTGTCGGTGTTGTGCAGAATGTGTATACTGATACACGGCATCTCCTGCAGGTCATAGCACTTAAAGAGAAACTTGCTGCAAAAGGAAAACATATCGGTGTGTATGTGGATCATGAAGAGCATGCACTGCCTGCCATGCTGCTTGGCGCGACAGGCGCATTGTTTGCCACAGCAAGGATTGGCCTTACGTATGGGGCTGATCTTACCGCAGTAATGGCGCGCATATCTCATGACAACCCTATGGTGCAGAAAGAAAAAACATTTCTCACTGCGCTTGCTGCTGGTGACTGGAAAAAGCTCGAATCAATGGTTCAGGAAGTGCCGCAGCGTGGAACCTACCTTACTGCACAATCAGCAGAAACACTGCCTGAAACACCGTCTTTTGCGATGCTCAATGCCGTTTCCTATCTTGGGAACCTTGCTTCGCATGTCCTTAAGGAAAAGGATCTAAAGCATGCAGTAACACTGCAGCGCAACATCCATGATGTGGTAGCTGAAGCTAGGGAGATTGTAGGGAAAGGCCTTTATCCATCTCTTTCGGAGTATTTCGAAGAGCAGGCACGCAGCATGGCATACAAGGTTGGTACGCCAAAACCAAGACGCGAAATTGCTGCTGATGCAGATGAACTGTTTGTGCAAGATGACAACATTCGCACAGCACAAGAGCGCGCAGCTGCAGCTAGCTTTCATAGCAGACTTGCCGCGCGCAATGCGTGGATCCAGAAGGTTATTGAAAAAGATATTGAGATGAATCCAAATAGAAATATTCGCTGGTGGGGCAGCGGCATCGTATTCGCAGATACTGATGTGTTGCAGGCCTATGTCATGGACGGACTAAAGATGTTCTGTACACGTCTCACCACATTCTGATTCCTGATTTGTTGTTTCTGATCCCTTAGGGGTTTAGTTTGTAAGAATCCTCATATTACTGGTATTCATCCCACGCCTTTGTCTTGAGTTCAAGGCCATTGGTTCTCAGGCGGTACAAGGACTGCACAAATATCTTTGCGACCTGAAGGTTCATGAGCAATGGTATCGCAAGATCAACCGCTTTTCTTCGCATGACATAATGATCCGCAGAGAATGAAGGCTCTTCAGGGTTGGGAACTGAGATCACAAGATCAAGTTTTCGCTGCTGCATGTAATTTACAACATTATTCTCCTTATCGGGATTGTGCGCTTTGTAGATCATGGTGTTCGTGATGCCGTTCTCTGAAAGGAATTGCGCCGTATGTTCTGTGGCATAGATCGTGAATCCTAACTCGTGCAGCAGTCTTGCTTCTGGTAAGAAAGAATAGCGCGGCTTCTCCCCTGAGATGCTGATAAGCACGTTGCTCTTGCTCTTTGGCAATTTGTAGCCAGAGGAAACGATGCTTTTGAGGAACGCTTCGTGCAGGTCATCGCCAAGGCAGGCAACTTCTCCAGTTGATGCCATCTCAACGCCTAATACCGGATCCGCTCCTGTCAGGCGCGCAAAAGAAAACTGCGGGGATTTTACCCCGACATAATCAAGGTCAAGCGACGATCTGTTTGGCATCGAGACAGGATGATCCATGATCACTCGTGTCGCAATGTCAGCAAAATTCGTCTTCATCACCTTGCTTACGAACGGAAAGCTTCGCGACGCACGAAGGTTGCATTCTATCACCTTGATCTGGTTATTCTTCGCAAGGAACTGGATATTGAATGGCCCATTAATTTCCAATGCACGTGCGATCTGCTCTCCAACCCTTCTGATCCGCTTGATTGTTTCCAGATACGTCTTCTGAGGCGGAAGCACCATGGTCGCATCGCCGGAGTGTACGCCTGCGTTTTCCACATGTTCTGTTATCGCTGATGCCATGATGATGCCATTGTACGCAACGCCATCAAGTTCGATCTCGCGCGCATTGAGCAGGAATTTTGTGATGACGACAGGATGCTCTTTAGATATATCGGAAGCTTTTTTCAGGTATCCCTCAAGTGATGTGTCATCAAATGCCACGCTCATCGCAGCGCCGCTTAACACGTATGAAGGCCGAACCAACACAGGATAGCCGACCTGCTGAGCGAATGTTTCTGCTTCGTTAAGTGTCGTTAGCTCTTTCCATGGTGGCTGGTCGATATGAAGCGTATCTAATAATTTGGAGAATTTATGCCGATCTTCTGCCCTATCGATCTGAATAGGGCTTGTGCCAAGAACAGGGATCTGATGCGTGTGCAATCGCAGCGCAAGATTATTCGCAACTTGCCCGCCCATCGAGACGATGATGCCTAATGGTTTTTCCTTGTCGTAGATGTCCATTACCCGTTCAAGGCTTAACTCTTCAAAGTACAACCTGTCGCAGATATCATAATCAGTTGATACGGTCTCCGGATTGCAATTGATGACAATTGTGCTGTACGTTAGTTTTTTTAATGTCAATACTGCATTCACACAACACCAGTCGAATTCCACGCTGCTTCCGATGCGATACGGCCCACCGCCGAGCACAACAACACTATT
>OBEQ012536097.1_pt1 | contig 10055 bp, 8 predicted proteins | sample 1670901 | NCBI WGS metagenome assembly OBEQ01 (sample SAMEA104232315, study PRJEB22302) | groundwater metagenome | biome: forest; feature: aquifer; material: groundwater | place: USA | collected 2011-08-07 | depth 5.4 m | reverse complement strand
GGACGACCGTGGGTGCGTCCGGTAGCCCCGGGCAGCGGGGATCCGAGACCGAGTGCTCGGCGAGCAGATTGGAGTACGCATCGAGGATGCGCACCGTGGCCTGTGCACAGACGCTCCGGCCCGCGGGCATCGACACATCGATGTCCGCCGTTCCGCTCACGACCTCGGCCTGCACCGTTGCACCGAGCGCCGAGGCCGAAACTCGGCGGGCCAGCCCATCCGGATCGTGGCGCACGACGACACGCAAGTGAGGTGACATCGACGCGCTCGTTTGGGAGACGGTCACCTCGAAGGCCGTCGCCCGCCCGCGGAGCCGCTCTCGCGTCGCCTCGAACGGCGTCGTCACGTAGGGTGCCTGGCCGCGCGGGAGCCTCGTCTGCGGGTCGAGCCGCAGCGCGCGTGCGTAGCTCGCGAGGGCGGCAGTGGCGTTGCGGCGCGAGGCCTCGACCACGCCTCGAAAGGCGTACGCCCGCGCCAGCGCCGGCCGATCCAGCGTACCTGTGTGGAGCGCGTTTTCGATCTCCGCTTCCGCCGCCGCGAGGTCGAGAGACAAGATGAGCGGCTCGACCCGTGCGAGGGGATCGCCGATGTCGCCCCATGCCGTTCCTGCCGACAAAAGAATGGCCAGCGCCGGCAGTGACATCCACGGAAGGTGCCGCATCGACGACGAGTATAGACAGCAAGAGGCGAGCCCCACCACGTCCGCAAAGTGTCTCGGTCTTGTTGCGCGGGACACATTTGGAACGGCACGCTTCTGCGCGAGCCCCATTTGCGCGCGCCGACGGGTGCGCACAGAAGTTGCTGCCAGGCGGATCACCATGAACCCATCGAAGCATGCCGTGCTCGCGGCCTCGGTGTTCGTGTTCTCCGCGCTCCTTTGCTGCTCACCCAGTGCAACCGACGCCCCGCCGGCCATGGGGATGGACGGAGGCACGGCGGGAGGGGATGCCGTCGGAATCAAGTCCGCGCCGGGCACCTGCGCGTATCCGCAGCCCAATGTGCCGGCGGCTCCAACGGCTGTCTTGGCAAATTGAGGTGTTAGACTAACTCATGCGAAGGCGATCCGTCGTTTGGGCGCACCGGGTGGCCCTCCTGATCGCCTGCGGGGCGCTCGTCTGCTGCTCTCTCCTCAGCACAGCAGACCTCACCGGCGGCTCACACGATGCCGGTGGGGTGGGAGATGCGCTCGATGCGCTAGACGCGCCCGACGGATCGATCGACGACGCCCCCCGCCTCTCCGACGGGCCCGCAGGAGACCGGCTTGTCGCCGATACGGATGCCCCTGTGCCGCGCGATGGAGGTTGCGGCGGGGATGGGGGCCCCGCGATGGTGTACGTCGACTTCGGGGGGGGCTTCTGCATCGATAGCACCGAGGTGACGGCGGGACAGTACGCCGCTTGGTTGGGAACGAATCCGCGGCTCGATACGCAAACGCCAGAGTGTGCCTGGAACCCATCCTACCTGCCCACCACCGGCTGGCCCCTCCAGGCCAAGGATGTGAATCTCCCCGTCGTCGGCGTCGACTGGTGCGATGCGTACGCGTACTGCAAAGGGGTGGGCAAGCGCCTCTGCGGCCAAATCGGCGGAGGCTCCATCGTGCCTTTGGACCTCGCCTCCCTGGACGATCCGAGCGTGAGTCAATGGATGGCCGCCTGCAGCCGCGGCGGCACGCGCCCGCTCCCCTACGGCCAGCTCGCGGAGCCCTCCGCATGCAACTCGCGCGACCACGACGACGCCGGAGATTTCGCGGTGGATGCCGGAAGTCTCGCCCAGTGCCAGGGCGGCTACCCGGGCATCTTCGATATGAGCGGCAACGTGAGCGAGTGGGAGGACTCGTGCGATCCACCCGACGGGTCCGTCAAAGAAGCCAATTGCCACTTGCGAGGGGGAGAGTTCTATCTCGAGGCCTATTTGGACACCTGTGCATTCAGGCGTGGATACGAAGATGGGCGCCGCGACATGACGACCGATTGGATAGGATTTCGGTGCTGTAGTCCGTGAATCTGTGGAGCTCGACAGACGCACGGGCGTTCATCGGAGTGCCGTAGGCGCTCACCCGAGCTTGTGACCCGCCTTTTCGGCCCAGCGCCCGGCGCGTTTCAAATCGGGTGAGTCGACATCGCGTGGCCCGTCGTCGGCTTCGCCGAGCACCATTCCTTTCACCGCCGAAAGAAGCCCAGCCTCGAGCGAGGGCAGGTCGTAGCCCCCCTCCAGCACCATCACGGCGCGCCCTTTCGCGTGCCGCTCGGCCACGCCCCGAAGCGCGCGAGCCATCCACCCGAAGGCGCTCGCGCTCACGTCCATTTGCGCGAGCGGATCGCGCGTGGCGGGATCGAAACCCGCGCTCACCAGCAAAAGCTCCGGTTTGTACTCGTCGAGAACGGGAAGGATCACCCGCTCGAACGCGCCGCGGTAGATGGCGTCGCCGCCGTGGGCGGAAAGAGGGACGTTCACGGTGAACCCTTTGCCTTCCCCCTCGCCGATCTCTCTTGCCGCGCCGCTGCCCGGATAAAACGGGTACTGGTGCGTCGAGACGTACAGAACGCTCGGATCGCGAAAGAACATCTCTTGCGTACCGTTGCCGTGATGCACGTCCCAATCGACGATGGCCACACGCGATAGCCCGCGCGCGCGCGCGTGCGCGGCGGCGACGGCGACGTTGTTGATGAGGCAAAAGCCCATCGCCTGACCCGGGCGGGCGTGATGGCCGGGTGGACGCACCAGCGCAAGCCCCTTGTTCGCGCGCCCCTCGAGCACGCCATCGACCAGCGCCACCAGTCCTCCGGCGGCCAGGCGCGCTGCATCGACGCTTCCCCCTACGACATAGGTGTCCGGATCCAGGTACAGCCCCTCTGAGCCACGGTTGGGCGACCCCCCCTGGGTGCCGTGTTCCCGCTTCAGCCGCTCGAGATGCTCGAGGTACGATGCTTCGTGGACACGAGCGAGCTCGTCATTGCTGGCCCCCCGCGCCGCGACCCGTTCCCACGACACAATGGCCTCCGCGCTCCTTGCGGCGGCACGGGCCGCAGCGAGGCGTTCGGGGCGCTCCGGGTGGTAGGCCAGGGGCGCATGGGCGTCGAAGCGCACGTCGTCAAGGAGGAGCGCGGTGGCCTTTTGGCCGGCCGGTGTAGGGTGCCCGCTCAAATGTGAGATTTTTTCGGCCATGTGCGAAGGGTTGCCGCCCGAGAGCCACGGATGATAGCGTCTTTTCGCTCTGTGCTTTTGGGCACCGCTGGAGGAGGCGGGGAATCGTGCGAAACAAGATCATCGCCGTCAACGCCGTCATCATCGTCATCGTCGGCCTTTTGTCGTTCGTCATCGTCCGAAGCGCGCTCAGCGCCGTAGCGGGCAATCCTGCGCAGCTCACCGCGCGGGCCAAGCATGACGCGCAAGGGGCCGCAGCGCGCTTCCAGCTGGACGCGCTTCGCGTGGAACGCTTCCTGGCAGCGAAAGCTTCCGAGCAAGCGACGCTCGACGCGATCAACAAGAGCACGCCGAACGCTCGTGGCGAAGCCGCCACCGCGCTCTGCGACCAAATCGTGAGCACCGCGAAGGGCTCCTTCGAGGGGGCGGTTCCGTCGCTCGTCGAGCTCGTCGATCAAAACGGCAGAATCGTCGGGCGAAACGGCTCGAACCTCGGCCGCGGCGACGACATCGGTGCCATCTACCCTGGTCTGAAAGACGCCATCGCCAAGAACAAGAGCGGAAGCGACGTCTGGTTCAACAAGGAGCGCAACGACCAATACCTGGCGTCGTACGTTCCCGTCTCCGAGGGTGGCCAGATCAAAGGCGCTCTCGTCATGGGCACGACCCTCGGCGACGAGCTCGCGCGCGTGAGCGACGCCACGACGGATCGCCCGCTGGTTCTCATCGTGCCGACCAAAGACGATGTCGCCATTGCCGCCCACTCGGCCAACGCCGAGGCGGTGACCGACGCCGTCACCAAGTCGAAGGCCGAAATCAAGGGCGCCATCACCGCGGGGCATACCGTGGTCGCGATGGCGAACAACCTTCCCATCGGCGCCGCACCGCTCGAATCTCTCGGCGATGGCAAGCGCGGCGCAATGCTCTCCGCGGCGCCGGCCTCGCTCATCGAAGACCCCGGCGCGATGGCTTATCCGATTCTGGGCGCCATGGTCCTCGGGATCGTGCTCGTCATCATCGGCGGCTGGCTCCTCGGAAACTACATTTCCCGGCCCATCAACATGCTCGAGGAAGGGCTTCTCGCCATCCTCAACGGTCAGGCCGACAAGCGATTCGAGCTCGATCACGCCGAGCTCGGCGGTCTGGCGTTTCGCATCGACCAGCTCTTGAACCAGCTGATGGGCGTCGAGGAAGACACGACCGACGAAGAAGGGCGCGTCTCCAAGGCTCCCACCGCGGCGAATTTTGCCGACGCCATGGGCGTGGACAAGGGCAACTCGGGCTTGATGGAAGGCGCGGATGCCGTCGCCGCCCAGGCTCTCGCCCAAGAACCGGCGCAGGCCTACTACGGGCGCATTTATCGCGAGTACATCGCCGCCAAGCAGGCCATCGGCGAGGAGACGTCCCACATCACCGAGCAGGCATTCCACCAGAAAATCCAGGGCATGGAAGCCGAGGCGGGGGCGAAATACGGCAAGCCGGTGCGCTACAAGGTGCAGCCTCAGGGCAAGGAGGTCGTCCTCCTCGCCATTCCGCTTGGATGACACGCGGCGCGAGCGTGGTTAGATAGAGGCCGAGCGAGGATACGTATGGGTTTGTTCGACCTGTTCAAGGGCAAAAGCGAGGGCAAAAACAAGGGGGAAAGGCCGAAGTCGAACCCAGCAGACAAGTGGGCCGAGCGCGCTGCCGACAAGCGGGCGCAAAACTACGATCGGCAGGAGGCCCTTCAAGCGCTGGCCGACATGAAGACGCCCGAGGCTGCCGCTGCGCTCCTCAAGCGATTCACCTTCAACATGGATCCGTCGATCACCGACCAGGAGGAGAAGGAGCTCGCCTTCCAGGGGGTCCTCGCTGCCGGGTCCGGGGCCATCGAGCCCGTGCGCGCGTTCGCTGCCAAAGCCGACAGCCTCGCGTGGCCGATGAAGCTCCTCAAAGAGCTTTTGCCGGAGGACAAATACGTCGAAGAGCTCATCGCGTGGCTCGCCCGCTGGGACACCGAGTACGCCAAATTCATCGATCCGAAAATCCAGCTGCTCGTCGCCCTCGAGGACTACAAGCATCCGAAGATTCGCGAGGCGGTGGAGCCCTTCTTGATCGACGTGAACGAAACGGCACGCTTTCACGCTGTGGCGACCACCTTCGCCCAGGAAGACGCGGCGGCCCTCGTCCCGCTTCTCTCGACGCTCGCCGACGAAGAGAGCTTCCGTGTGAAAAACAAGATCTGCGACGGCGTCTCGGTCCGCGGCTGGACCATTCCCGACGATCAGCGCGACGCGGCTCGCAAGTCGCTCCCGTCCGGCTACTCGATCGACGGCTCAGGCCACATCACCTCCCGCGCCTAACCACCTCATCTCCCCTCTCCCGTGAGGGGCGTGAGGGAGAGGGGTCGGGGGTGAGGCCTGAGGCCTGAGGTCTCTGAGGCGTGACGCGTGAGATGAGCCGTCAGTCGCTGGTCTTCGGCTTGGCGGGCAAGGAGAAGCCGATCGCGATCGAGATCATCTGGTTGAACTTGAAGGTGCGATCGTCCTTCCCCACCTTCGTGTCGGGGAACTTGCCGCTGTTTCCTCCGCCCTGCTGGTCGAAGCCCGCCCGGTTCCACGAGAAGGGCAAGGCGCGGTACTCGACGCCGAGCGAGATGAAGTCGCCGGTGTAGAAGTTGAGCCCGAGACCGAACGTGGGCGCGATCGCCATGCGCGACTGCAGGGCGAACGACGCAGGGTCGGAACAGGCTTTTTGCCCGGCGTCCCCGCACCCGTCTTGGGCCGCGCGCTCCTGTAGGCCCACGAACGCCACGCCGCCGTGGACGTACAAGTCGGTATCGACGAAGACCTTCTGAAACAGTGCGAGCTTGCCGCGGAAAGGGGTGAACTGCACTTGCGGTGCCGCCACCCACTGCATTTTGGCCGTCTGATTGGCGAAGGGGGCAGGGGTGCCCGCAGCTGTGTGATTTACGTTCGTGGCCGTGCGGGAGTTGCGCGGCGCCGTCTGGTCGATCTGATCGGTCAGATCGGTCGTCATCTGAACGAGCCCGTAGGCACCCCACACTCCGAGGCTGATCCAGTCCTTGATGTTGTACTGCAGACGCGCGCCGGTGAAGATCGTCCGCCGGTACTCGTCGAGAAGCGTGAACGAAATCGTGGGGGCGATCTCGAACCGCCCCTCTCGGTACATGCGCATCTTTCTGGCGGCGGGTGCTCCCTGGAGCGGGCCGGTGAGCACGATATCGTCGGCGCGCGCCGAAGGTGCGGCGGCGAGTGCGCCGATGCCGATTGCTGCCGCAAGTACCTTGGTCGCGAGCTTTCGCATGGCCATCGAGGTCCTCATTTGGGCAACCGGTACTCCCAGCCGAAGGGCAGGAAGATACTCACCCCGAGCTGAGCCTGAATGTTGTTCGTGATGCTGTGCTTGTCGTACCAAGTGGCCTGGTTCTGCTGCTCGGCCTGCGTCGCGGGGACGCTCAGGTTCTCGAGATGCTCGTTGTAGATGTAGTCCCTGACCTCGAGCGTCGCGGCGAGCCACCGGGTGATGAAGATGCGCAAGCCGAGACCGACCCCGACGTCGAGGAATGGCTTGTACTTGAAGTTGCGGTTGTCCGGATCGATGACGGGGATCGGGCGCGCGTAGAGCACGCCGAGCCCGCCGACGATGTAGGCGTCGTAGCTGAAGATGAACTCCCCGAATCCGGCGAATTTGCCGTACACCGGAACGTAGGTGAAGTTCAGATTGCCGTTGACGAGGTACTCGTTGATCGGCACGCCGATGCGGGCCGAGCGGCGATTCTGGAAATTGAAGTCGCTGTCGACGTTGAGGCCGCCGTAATAGGTGCCGTTGATACCGATCGCGAGGACGTTCGTGATGTAGTAGTTCGCCGCGAGGCCAGGGCCCGGGTGGCTGACGAACTGGTCGTTCAAGCTGAAGGACCAGTACGGCTGGAGCTCGAACCGGTGGTACTTCAGCGCGTAAATCTGTTGGACGGCGTAGATCTCCTCGGGGATCTTCTTCGCCGCCGCGGTCTTGAGGTCTTCCGGCTTGGGACACGCGGAGGGGTCGATTTCGCAGATGCCACCCGACGGCGTGCCTGCCGGGGCCTCGGGCCCACCAGGCTGGACCGGCTGCGCCGGCTGAGGGTCGTCGAGCTCAATCTCCTGCGCTCCGCCGCTTGGAGCAGCCGGAGCCGCGGGCGGCTGGGCTGGCCGCGCAGGTTTGGCGCCGCCGGGCTTCGGCTTTCTCGGCTGGGCGAGCGCCGCCGCCGGCAGCAGCAAACACGCTGCTGTCATGAGGAGCCACCATCGAGCCTGCTTCATCGCTACCCCTTCTGGCGCAGTTTGCGTCCACGAGGCAAAACGGTCTCAGCACTAAATTGCAACTTCGGTGCTACTACAACTGCTTAGAACAATTGGGGAATCAGGCTTTCCTGGAAAGCGCGCGAGACTATATCACGCGCGCTTTTTCCCAATCAATTCCTTTCGGAAGAGCCGACCCATGGTTTCTGTCGGCAATGGGGTGGTCGGCCTCATGCAGCCGCCGCCTCGTCTCCTTCTTTGCCGAACAGCGCCTCGACGAACTCCTCCGCTTGGAAGTCTCGAAGGTCCTCGGCGCGCTCACCGAGGCCTATATAGCGGACCGGTACTTTCAGCTCGTCGCAAATGCCCAGCACGATGCCGCCTTTGGCCGTGCCGTCGAGCTTCGTAAGAATGATGCCGGTAAGATCGACGGCGTCTTTGAACATGGCCGCCTGCGTGAGCGCGTTCTGTCCGGTCGTGGCGTCGAGCACGAGAAGCGTTTCGTGAGGTGCGGTGTCGATGGCCTTGGCGATCGTTTTTCGCACTTTCTTGATTTCGTCCATGAGGGGCGTCTTCGTGTGAAGACGGCCTGCGGTGTCGACGAGTAGCACGTCTGCGCCGGCTTCTTTGGCCTTGGCGGTGGCCTCGAAGGCGACGGCGCCCGGATCGGCCCCGTCTTTTCCTTTCACGACCTCGGCCTCGACCCGCTTGCCCCACACTTCGAGCTGCGCCACCGCGGCCGCGCGGAAGGTATCTCCCGCGGCGAGCATGACCTTTTTTTCTTCGGTGCGATAACGCGTCGCGAGCTTGCCGATGGTCGTCGTCTTGCCCACGCCATTGACACCGACCATGAGGACGACCGTTGGTTTTTGCCCCATTTTGATGGGACCACCGCCCAAGCTCAGAATCTTGGTGCACTCTGACCGAAGTGCGGCCCACACGGCATCGGAGTCGGCGAGCTCCTTCTTCTCGAGCCGGTCGCGCAGACGGGCCAGAATGCTCTGCGTGGTCTTCACGCCGACGTCGCTCGAGAGCATGATTTCTTCGATCTGCTCCAATATGGCCGGATCGATGTCTTTGTTGCCCGTAAAGAGCGCCGTCAGCCGAGCGATGAAGCCGCCGCGCGTTGCCGTGAGTCCTTTTCGAATCGTGAGGACTTTTTCTTTGTCGACGGCGCGCTGCGCTTCCCCTTTTCGAGAGGGAGGTGGCTGAGGCCGCGAGACCTGGACTTTGCTCGACGGTTCGGCCGGAAGCACGTCCGTCGACGGGAGCGTCTCGGGAATGGCCGGTTTTGCACGTTCGCCCGCGCGGCCTTCCTTCAGGAGCTGCTTGCGAGACTCCGTGGGCGCAAGCTCCGCCGGCTTCGGACGGAAAAAGAGGAAGTACGCGACGGCAAGCGCGGCGATTCCGATGACGACGTAAATGACGATGTCCATCCGCTGCCCTTCGCCCCAAGATCGGGCGCCGGACTATAGGAAGGCGTCGTACCGGGCGTCAATGACGGGTTACCCGCGGCGGTCGCCGCGCGGGATTGGAAGCCTTTGGGTTGTTGTGTGGGGGGGTATGTCGCGAACGGTAAGTTCTTGTTCTTTGGGTTTTCCCTCGGGGGCCAGGCGCTCCACCTCGGCCTCCAGCCGCGCATCGACCTCCTCACCGCCATAGGCCGCCTTTTCGACGGCATCGGCCCAGCGGGCGGTGCCGAGATCGTTTCCCGCTGCGCGTCGCACCTGCGCCGGAGTGGGCTCGGGCTGGGCGTCGAAGGGACGTCCGCGGCGCTTGGCCCATGCAACGAGCCGGTCGAGAACCTTTCGTTTGCGAAGGACGAGCGCGACTTCCAGCTCTCCACACGGCGGCAGGGCTTGGCGCACCTCTGCGTGAAGAGGCCCCTCTACGACGAGCTCACCGCCGGTTTCGCCCGAGGTGGTGCGAAGCTCGAACCGGCCCATCTCGTTGGCGAATGCGCTGGCGACCACCGAGGTGCGCTCGAAACCGGGAAGCTCGATGCGCAGTCGTGCTTTGGAGACGGGCGTCCCTTCATGGGCGTCGACGACGCGACCTGACCAGCCGGCGCGCGGGTCTCGCGACGGTCGAACCAGGTCGATGCGCGCTTCGCCCGCGGGGGCAGGCTTTGCAGCCTCCGCTTCGCTGCTTGAGCGCGGCGCTCGCTTCAGCCGTCCGAGAACCAGCCACGCGATCACGGCGAGCCCCGCGATGGCGAGCGGTGCCTGACGCAGCACGCTCGGCCCTCTCACGGGAACGCGTACGACGGCGTCTTCCGCAGGCTCGAACCAAGGGGCGTTCGGTAAATAGCGCAGGCGTAGCTCGACCTCGTGCGCCTGTGGAGACGCGCTGTCCGTGTGGAGCGCGGCGAACGTGGCCACGATCGTCGCCGCGCCGTTCTCGAGCGTCGCCGCGCCGACGACCGCATCGCCGTAACGCGCCTCCACGTTTCCGGTGGGGGTGCCTCCCTTTGCCCTGGCCGTGATGGCGATGGGGATCCCGTCTTCTGGCGACAGTGCCTTTTGCGAGGACATGGGCACTTCGAGCCGAACGCGCGCGCGCCGCTCGATGGGTGCACCGTGCACGCTTCTCGTGAGCTCGTCGTTGCCGGAGAACGATACTCGAAGC
>OBEQ010142512.1_pt1 | contig 10055 bp, 8 predicted proteins | sample 1670901 | NCBI WGS metagenome assembly OBEQ01 (sample SAMEA104232315, study PRJEB22302) | groundwater metagenome | biome: forest; feature: aquifer; material: groundwater | place: USA | collected 2011-08-07 | depth 5.4 m | reverse complement strand
GGATCGGATCGAAGTTCGTGTCGATACCCTGCGTCCGCCACTCGTTGGCGCTGATTTGATCGGTCGTGCCGCAATAGGCGAGCGTGGTGTTGTCGCGACACGTCACCACGATGCGCTCATTGACCGCGGGGTTTGGCTGCACACTTTTGCCGCCGCCACCGGCCGCAGTCGTGTCGGCCAGCCACGCGTCCCAACTCGTGAAGCCCGGCGCCCTCGCATCCGGTTGCGCACACGCCGCGCCGGTGTTCTGCTCGCGCAGCCGCTCCATCACCCGATTGGCGTCGTTGATCGCCCAGGTGAGATTCCGAGCGTGCTCATTGAGCGCCGACTGCCCGATAAACGCGCCCAGCAACGCGACGATGGCCAGCGCCAGCATCGCGGCGCCGATGAGCAGCTCCACGAGGGTGAAGCCGCGTAGTGCATATCGGCGCATCGGGTCAGCCCTCATCGACCAAAGACGTTCAGGAGACGGCCCCGCCGCTCTGGGCGGAGCCGTCTCCTGGTCCACGTTGACGACCCTCGTTAACACGTACCAGCCGCGCTCGGGGGCTGATCGATGGTGGCGCACCCGACGCCCGCCCCACTGTTGCCCAGCTCATGCCGAATGGTCCCGGATGAGTCGGCAAAAAACGCGCGGGTCCCGGTCACGTTGACCGTCGCGGGCAGCGCGTTGATGGTGTAGTCCGTGCACGGCACGGCGGCGGTTCCCGCGCAGCCATTGGGCAGCTCCGCATACGCGTAGTTGAACCCTTGGATGAGCGCTCCTGCAGCGTTGTCGACATTCGCGCTGTTAAACGAGGGCGGACCAAACGCTGGCACGCCTCCAGCCGGATACATCGACGGCGACCAGTTCGGCGGGAAGCTATTGTTGACCGAGCGGTACATCTCCAATGAGCTGATCATCGCCCGCGTGTTCCCAATCGCGGACGATTCGTTCGCGCTGGTGCGACCACGCAGCACGTTCGGAATCGCGATCGCGGCCAACAAGGCGATGATCGCCACCACGATCATGATTTCAATGAGGGTAAAACCGCGCTTGCTCGAAGGTGTCATCGAGTCCCTCCTGTCAGAATGTGAATGAAAAAAGCCTGCCCATCGCTGACGAGCTGTTCCCCTGTCCTTACCTGGCAACCACCCCACGGGAGTCACCTCCTTTCGATGTGGGCGTCTCGCTCAAGACAAAAAATACGCGCCATTGCCGCTTGGACAATGGCGCATCGACACGTGACAGCGTGTTTTGTCCAGAGTTGCGGATGTGCGCCCCGCAACTCGTCTCAGCGGCAACCCAGCTACCCTGCAGAGACAAGATGGCCAGCGACTGCTTCGCTTGCCTCGCGTCGGTCCGGGAAACCGCCGCGCGGCGAAAGCCCTGCTCGCCTCTCCCACAGGGTCTGTGGCTTTCCGACCTCACCTTACGGTGAGTGTGGCTTTTTCGCCGAACACCCAAACTATGCCATACGCGCTTGCGGGCCGTCAAGCGCTTTGTCCCACCCCGCCCGGCGAGTTACCGCACAAGCTGCGAGATCTTAAAGATGGGAAGGAACAGCGCCACCACGATGCCGCCGATCACGATGCCCAGAAACCCGATCACCAATGGCTCGATCAAGCTCGTCAGACCGGAGACCGCGGCGTCGACCTCGCTCTCATAAAAATCCGCGATCTTGGCGAGCATCCGCTCCAGTTCACCGGTCTTTTCCCCCACGGCGATCATGCGGGTGACCATCGGGGGAAACACTTTGCTTTGGGCGAGCGGGCTGGCGATGTTCTGCCCTTCCCGGATGCTCGAGCGGGCGGTCATCACGGCGTGCTCAATGACCTTATTGCCGGCGGTCTTGGCCACGATTTCCATGGCGTTGAGAATGGGGACCCCGGCGCGCACGAGCGTCGAGAGCGTGCGCGCGAACCGGGCGATCGCCACCTTCGGGAACAGCTTGCCCAAGATCGGCAGCCGCAGCTTGGTCTGATCAAACCATCGGCGGCCGAGACTCGTGTTGATGTAAAACCTGATCGCGGTGACGAGCACGACGATGCCGGCGACTTCGGCGGCGAAGTACAGGCGCAAGGAATCGCTCAAGCTCAGCAGCATTTGCGTGGGCAGGGGCAGCTGCCCCCCCAACGACGTAAAGATTTCCTTGAACTTCGGCACGACCACGATCACAAGAAACGCGGTAATCCCGAACGCCATCACGGACACCAGCGCCGGGTAAAACAAGCTGGATCGCACCTTCCGAACCAGCGCCTCGGTCTTTTCCAGATACGCCGCCAACCGGTCGAGCATCTCGTCGAGCTGGCCCGACGACTCGCCGGCCTTCACCATGCTGACGAACAGATCGGAAAACACGCGGGGATATTTCATGAGGCTCTCGGACAAGCTGGCCCCGCCTTCGATGTCGTCGTGGATGCGGCTGAGGATCCGCTTAAACGTGCGATCTTCGATCTGCTCGCGCAGCACGTCGATGCCGCCGAGGACCGGGATCCCGCTGGCCACGAGCGTGGCGAGCTGCCGCGAGAACACCACGAGCTGATCCGCCTTGATCGCGAGCCGGCTCATGCGGCGGACCGTGCCAACCGATCGGCATTCCTCGATCGAGATGACGACAAAGTCCTGCTTCCACAACTGTTCGATCAACGCTTGCCGGGACGCGGTTTCGAGCGACCCCGTGTGCGTGCGGCCCGTCTTGTCCTTCACCACGTACGCGAAACTCTGCATCACTGGTCCTCCCCACCCTCACCGGCCGGCTGGACTTATTCCTCTGACGTGATCTGCAGCACTTCTTCGAGCGTCGTCACGCCCGCGACGGCCTTCTTCAATCCATCCGTCCGCAGCGGGGTGAGTCCGAGATGCTCGATCGCATAATCTTTGATCTGCCAGGACTGCGCTTTCGACACGATCAAGTCGCGCACGCGCTCATCGATGGTCAGCACTTCGACGATGCCCATCCGACCGCGATATCCGGTCCCGTTGCAGCTGTGGCAGCCCGCGGCCTGGTACAGCACGAAGGGCGGCTCCGATCGAACAATCAGGCGACGCTCGCCTCCATTCCCGGCGGCCGGGGCGGGCTGGCGGCTGTCTTGCCACACGATCCCCACGCGCTCGAGCAGCGCGGGCGCGGGCTGATAGGCCTTACGGCATTTCGGGCAGAGCTTTCGCACCAACCGCTGGGCCTCGATCAGCGTGACGCTCGAGGCCACGAGAAACGGCTCGACGCCCATATCCACCAACCGCGTCACCGCCGACGACGCGTCGTTGGTGTGCAGTGTCGAGAGGACCAACTGTCCCGTGAGGCTGGCCTTCAGCGCGATGTCCGCGGTCTCGGAATCGCGGATCTCCCCAATCATCACGACGTCCGGGCTCTGGCGCAGCAACGCGCGCAGTCCGCTGGCAAAGGTGAGCTGGATCTCGGGGTTCACCTGGACCTGCGTGATGCCTTCGATCTGATACTCGACGGGATCTTCGATGGTCGTGATGTGCCGCACGGGGCTGTTGAGCTCGCTGAGAATCGAGTACAGTGTCGTCGATTTGCCGGACCCGGTCGGCCCCGTCACCAAGATCATGCCGTACGGCCGCGTGACCGCCTCTTTGAATGCCTGAATGGACTCGGGCAAAAATCCCAGTTGATCCAACCCGATGGAAAGGTTTTTCTTATCGAGGACACGCATCACGACTTTGCCGCCATGGATGACCGGCAAGATCGACACGCGGAAATCGACCTCCTGCGTGTCGAGGTGGACTTTGAAACGGCCGTCCTGCGGCAGCCGCCACTCCGCGATGTCGAGCCCCGACATGATCTTCAACCGGGTCAACACCGTGTTCTGCACTTGCTTCGGAAGGCGATGCGCTTCTTTGAGCTGTCCGTCGATGCGGTAGCGCACGCGCAGCGCCTTGGGCAGCGGCTCCAGATGGATGTCGGAGGCGCGCCGCAGCAGCGCCTCGCTGATCATCATGTTGATGACCTTCACCACCGGGACGTCGCTCGCTTCCTGGTTAAGAAGGCTTTCGACCACGCTGTCGAGATCCCCCCCGGCTTGCGCATCCGACTCCCCGTCCGCCGTGAGCTCATGTTCGATAGAACTCTGCACAGCGTACGCCTGCTCGATCGCCTTGCGGATCTCCGCTTCCTGCGCGAGCACCGGATCAATCTCGTATTCCGTCAGCGCCTTGAGGTCGTCGAGCGCGACGATGTTGGTCGGATCGGACATGGCGACCACGAGCCGCTGTCCCAGCTTGGAGACCGGAATCAAGTTGTACTGCTTCGCCATCCGCTCGGGGATCACCTTCGCGAGCTCCGGATCGATGCGATACTTCGAAAGCGACAACACGGGCACATTGAGCTCTTCCGCGAGCAACCCAAAGAGCTTCTCGTGCGTCAACACGCCATGGTCGATGAGCAGTTGGATCAGCCGCCGGCCGCTGCCGCCGGTTTCCTTCGACAGCCGGCTCAGCTGCTGCTTCGTGACCAGCTTGCGCGCCAGCAGCGCGCTGCAGAGCCGTTCCTTAAAGCTGATCAGCTGCGGCATCGTGTCAGCCCTGTCCGGCCCGGCCGATCGTCGTCCGGAACACTTCGTCGAGCGTGGTCGAACGAGCGATCACGCGCTGTAAGCCGTTTTCGCGGATCGACCGCATCCCCGCCTTGCGCGACGCCTGCTCGATTTCCCGCTCCTGCGCCCGTCGCAAAATCAACTCCCGGATCTCAGTGTTGAGCACAAGCACTTCCGCGATCACCTCGCGGCCGCGATAGCCCGACTGCAAACAGGTCCCGCAGCCCGCGCCCTTCGCCAATACCAGCGGCTCGCCTTTCGCATCGACCAATCCCAACTCCTTCGCCAACCCGATCGGCGGCGTGTACGGCTGCGTGCAGCGCGGGCAGATTTTCCGAACCAAACGCTGAGCCACCACCATCACTAGGCAAGAATTGAGCAAGAAGGGCTCGACGCCCATGTTCACCATGCGGACGATCGTCCCCGCGGCGTCGTTGGTGTGCAGCGTGGAGAGCACCAGGTGCCCCGTGAGCGCCGACTTGACCGCCATGTCCGCGGTCTCGGCGTCGCGGATCTCGCCAACCATGATCACGTCCGGATCCTGCCGCAGGATCGAGCGCAGCGTGCGCGCGAACGTCAGCCCGATATCCGCTCTCGCGTTGACTTGGTTGATGCCTTCGAGCTGGTATTCGACGGGGTCCTCGACCGTGAGCAGATTTTTTTCCGGGCGGTCGACGTGCTTGAGCATGGCGTACAACGTCGTGGTCTTGCCCGAGCCCGTCGGGCCCGTGACGAGGAGCAGCCCGTGCGGCCGCTCCGCGCAGTGCTTGATCCGCTCCAGATCTTCCTTAGTGAATGCGAGGCCGTCCAGGCTCAGGCGGATCTCGCTCTTATCCAAAATGCGCAGGCAGACTTTCTCGCCAAAACTCGCCGGCAGCACCGAGACGCGAAAGTCGATCGGTCGCTCCTCGATCTGGATGCTGAAGTGCCCGTCCTGCGGCAGCCGATGCTCGGCGATGTTGAGCTCGGCCATGACCTTGATGCGCGAGACGATGCCTTCCTGCATGTGCTTCGGCGGCGCCTGCCCTTCTTGCAGCACGCCGTCCACGCGGTAGCGCACCCGCATCGTCAGCTCCATCGGCTCGATCAGTAGATCCGACGCCTTGAGGTGGACCGCTTTGGCCAGAATGGCATCGGTGAGGCGGACGACGGGCACTTCCTGCGTCAGCTGCAACAGATGATCGAGGCTATTGTCAGTGGCCGTCACTTCGGCCGCGCCCGCCGCCTTCGTTTCGCTCTCCCGCACGATCTCCTTCAACGTTTCTTCCACGCCCGTGCCGTAATACATGTCGATCGCCCGTTGAATATCCCTCGGCGTGGCCAGCAGCGGGTTGATCGTCAGGCCCGTCATGCTCGTGATGGTATCCAGCGCGAACACATTGAGCGGGTCGGCCATCGCGATCGTGAGGATCTGACCGAGGCAACCCACGGGAATGAGCTGATACTGCTTGGCGATGTCGCGCGGTACGAGCGCCCGCAGCGCCGGGTCCAATCGCATCCGAGCGAGGCTGATCGGCGGGATCCCGAGGCCCTGGCTCATCGCGGCGAGCAGATCCTGCTCCTTCATGAATCCGCGGTCCACGAGCACCTTTTGCAGGCTCATACCGGTGGCCTGTTGGATCTTGAACGCCTCCTCGAGCTGCTCGGCCGTCAGCAGCTGGTTCGACAGCAGGACCTGGCTGATCCGATCTTTCAAGCTTGGCATCGTGGCGCGCTCGTTCGCGTTACGTGGTTCCGTTGGTCGTCAGCGGCGGAGATGGAGGCGGCGTCGCCGATTTGTAGTAGCGGTCGATCGCGTTGCGGATGTCCGATGGCGTGCTGACGAAGGTCTGGATCACACAGGTTGTCAGCATCTCGATGTCATCGACCGCCTGCATATTCGACGGATCGGCCATCGCGACGGTCAGCGCGTTGCCGATCCGGTCGACCGGGATGAGGCAGTACTGCCGCGCGACCTGCTCGGGAATCAGCTTCGTCACGCCGTCTTCAATCTCGTAGTTGTCGAGCGGCAGAAATGGAAACCCGTACTGGGCCGTGAGGGCGAGGGCGACTTCCTGCTCCGTCACCAGGCCGCAGTCCACAAAAATCTGGCCGAGCATGCCACCATGCTGCGTCTGATACGCCAGCGCGGTCTGCAGCTGGGCATGGCTGATCACGCCCCGCTCCAGCAGGATCTCGCCCAACCGTTTTGTGATGACGCGCTTGACCATGTCGACCTCGCCGCCGGCGACCCCCGGCCGCGTTGGCGCTGCGCCTTACCGATGGATCAGCCGCATGAAATCGTCCGGCTCGTTGGACCGACCCACGGCATCCTCGAGGGTAATCACCCGCGCCATGTACAGCTCGTAGAGCGATTGATTCATCGTCCGCATCCCTTCCTTCTGCCCGGTCTGGATGACGGAATAGAGCTGATGGATCTTCTGCTCGCGGATCAGCGAGCGCACCGCGTGGTTCGCCACGAGGATTTCGGAGGCGAGCGCCCGCCCTTGCCCGCTTGCTTTCGGGATCAGCTGCTGCGAGAACACCGCGAGCAGCTCCATCGAGAGCTGGATCCGCACCTGGTTCTGTTGATGCGAGGGAAAGATGTCGACGATGCGGTTGGCCGTTTGCACGGCGTCCGAGGTGTGCAAGCTCGCGAAGACCAAGTGCCCCGTCTCCGCCACCACGAGCGCGGTTTCGATCGTCTCCAGATCGCGCATCTCGCCGATGAGAATCACGTCGGGGTCCTGGCGGAGGATGTACTTCAAGGCCTGCGCGAACGAGTGGGTGTCGGCGCCGACCTCCCGCTGATTAACGACCGACTGCTTGCTGGTGTGCACGTACTCGATGGGGTCTTCGATCGTCATAATGTGGAATTTTCTGTTCATATTAATGTAGTCGAGCATCGAAGCCAGCGTGGTCGTTTTGCCGGACCCGGTCGCACCGGTCACCAGCACGAGGCCTTTGGGCTTGTTGCACAGCGCCGTCATCGTGTTGGCCGGCAGCCCCAAATCCGCGAAGCCGAGGATCCGAAACGGCAGCATCCGGATCACGGCGCCGACGTAGCCGTGCTGGACAAAGTAGTTCGCCCGAAACCGGGCCAGGCCTTCGACTGAAAAGGAAAAGTCCAGCTCCTTCCAGCGCTCATAATGCTGGACCTTCTCCGGCGCGATCAGGCTGTAGGCGAGCTCGCGCACTTGATCGCCCGTCAACGGGCCGCAGTCCACCGGCACGAGATCGTCGTCGACGCGCAGATGCGGCGCGTGGTTCGCGACCAAATGCAGATCCGACGCGCCACGCTCGACGACGAGCTTGAGCAATTGCTCCATGGTCACCTTCGTGCCGCTCATCACGCCCCCTGCCGTTGCTGTGGCACTCGACGCGTCATCCGTGACTCGCTCCATTGGCGCGCCCGACGATTCGCGCCGACGCGACGCGCAGCAATTCGTCGGCCGTCCCGCCATCGAGCGGATTCTCGGCGACGCTCGTCAAGACTGTCAGCTTCCCGTCCGTGCCGGCGAACAGCCGCGTGATCTGCTCTTGGATCGTCTCCACGATCCTCAGCGCCTCGCGCTTGTTGCGCTCGGGCAGGAGCACGGCCAGCTCGTCGCCCGGCATCCGGCCGACGCGGTCGACCTCGCTGAGCGACTGCCGGATGACCGTGGCGACCTGGCACAGCACCTGGTCCGCCTCCGCCGCCCCGCGGCGCGTCCGCACCTCCGCCAGTCGGTCGACGACAAACAGCGCCAAGGCGCACGGCCGCTGATACAGCATCGCCCGGCGGATCTCTTCATCGAGCCGGCCGCGCAGATAGGTCGCGTTGTACGTCCCGGTCAGCTCATCGTGGACGGCGAGTGCTTTGGTTTCCCGCAGCAGGCGCTCGTTCTCGATCGCGATCGCCGTTTGCTTGACGAACAAGGCCCCCACGTCCACAGCATCGGCCGGCCAGTGGGCGGAGGCCGACGGCAGCCCCACGCCCAGCATCCCGACCATCCGATGGCGGACCATGACGGGCCTGAGCAGCAGGCATGGGCAGCCCAACGATTCCCAGATGGCGTGCATCGCCGGGCTCGGCGGATGGCTGGCGTCGATCAGCACGGGGACCGCGTCGAACGCGGTCGTGGAGACTTGTTCAATCGAAATGCGAAACGCGCGACGGGCGCCGCACGGCACGTCGGGCGTCGGCTGCAGACAGAGGAAGCTGAAGGCCTGCGGATCCATCGCTGCCGCTTCCTCCACGATGCGATCCAGCACGCTGACGAGCTCGGCCCCTTGACTGATCAACTCGCCGATGCGCAACAGTCCGGCGAGCGAGGCGGCCGGTTTGCCGTGGCCGTTGCGGCCCCAGGCCGTGTCGTCAATCGACAGCTCCTGTCGCACCCGCGTCATGAGCTGGGTGAGCGTCTCGCTGAGCTCGCCGAGCTCATCGGCGCCGCTGGTCGGGGCGTCGAGATGATAGCCCTGGCGGGCCAGCTCCTGCACCCCGCGATGGACGCGAAGGATCGGATGGATCAACGTCACCGCCAAATACGCCATCCCAAGGACCGCGAGCAGGATGGTCAGGGCCAGGATGCCGATCAGCCACCACGTGGCCTCGGCCGGCTGCCGAATCATCGGAAACCATCGCTCGAGCTGATAGAACTCCCGGACCGATGGGAACGCGAACCATCCGGCGAGCAAGAGTAGGATGAGGAGCGGCACCGCCGACATCGCCAGAAGGCCCAGGGCGAGCGTGGCACGGATGCCGGTCGGCGCGAACGTCATGAACGGTCGCGCGGACGGCTTAGCCATGACGGCGCCCTCCGCGCGACCGTGTCAGCGATTGCAGGATCCGCTGCTCGAATTGCCCCAGGGTCCGGACACCGTTGCCGGTGACGTTGACGCGGCGCAGGACGTTGACCATCGCCGCGAGGATTTGCGTGCGGGAGAGCTTGACCCCGGAGGAAAAGAGCGCGTCCTTTCCGATCTTATCGAGGAAGTCGACCTGCTCTCGATTGAGGGAGGCGATGACCCGATGGGCTCTGAGCTGCAATGAGGCGTCGTGTGAATTGGGCATGCTAGCTGGGCGCGTCCGTCCGCCTCCGAGGGTCCGGGGGCATGCCGGACCCCAAAAAATGACAACGCCCCGGAGAGAGGGCGTTGTATCGCGTTCGTTTGGCAGCCCGACAGCCCGTCTCCGCGTCGACTTGGGAGCGAGGGCTCGCGGCTTTGCCTGCCCGCCAATTCGGCGGACAGTCTTCGCCAGCCATCTGCGCCGGCGAAGCGCCCTATCCTTCTCGGATAGTTTGCCCTCCCACGTGGGGAGCCCCTCGGTGAAGGGGTTGATTCAAACAACAGCTGAACTATACCACACCGTCGGCGACGTCATCAAGCCGCGGTTGGGCAAAGTCGCCTTGTGGCCGTTGTCGCTTGTGCCACGGTGGCACTTCATCAGCGTCGCGTCGTCGTATTTGCACCTTTGTGCATTTACACATCTGCACTAGTGCTCCGTCAGTTTTGCGTTGATGGGTCCGGGTGGCGGGTGACGCGGAGCCGGG
>OBEQ011247118.1_pt1 | contig 10056 bp, 3 predicted proteins | sample 1670901 | NCBI WGS metagenome assembly OBEQ01 (sample SAMEA104232315, study PRJEB22302) | groundwater metagenome | biome: forest; feature: aquifer; material: groundwater | place: USA | collected 2011-08-07 | depth 5.4 m | reverse complement strand
CGGTCCAGAGAGACTCGCGGGTGCCACGGATCTGTACATCAACCGAGTGTCGCCCGAGCGCGACCTGACCGAGCTGGTCCTCGAGTACGCGCGCCGCGGCTCGGCCCACGTGGGCGGCCGGCGCGAGGACCTCGAGCTGGCCGGACGGCTGGCCCTGCTCGAGGCCCAGGCGCTCGACGACCTGGGCCAGACCGACGAGGCGCTGCTGCGCGCCGAGGCCGCGGTGGCGCTCGACGGCAAGAGCGTCGACGCCAGGTACGAGCGCGCGGTCGTGCTCTTCCACATGTGCCGCTTCGAGCGGGCGCGCGAGGCCTTCGCGGCGCTCATGGCCGCGGCGCCCGACGACCCGTTCGTGCTCTACCACCTGGCCATGGTGCTCGAGCGCGAGGGCCGCCAGGGCGAGGCCGACAAGCTGTTCGCGCGCGCCCACCAGCTGGGCGCCGACAAGTTCCCCGATCCCGCGACCATGGTCACGGCGGCGGAGTTCCAGGCCATGGTCGATCACGCCGTCGCCGGCCTGCCCGCGCACCTGAAGAAGGCCGTCGAGAGCGTGGCCATCGAGGTCGCCGACCTGCCCGCGGTCGACGATCTGCTCGCGGTCGACCCGCCCTTCGCGCCGACCATCCTCGGGCTCTACCGCGGCGCGCCCGTGGGCGCGCGCACCTTCGGCACCGGGCCCGGCCCGGCCAGCAAGCCGAGCGGCGCGCCCGCGCCCGCGCCGGCCGCTGCGTCCGCCACCGCCGCCGCCGACGACGAGCCGCGTTCGATCGTGCTCTACCGCAAGAACCTGGCCCGCGCGGTGACCTCGCGCGCCGAGCTGGAAAAGCAGGTGCGCATCACCCTGTGGCACGAGATCGGCCACCTGCGCGGTGCCGACGAGGACGACCTGCGCGCGCGCGGCCTCGAGTAGGCGCCGGGGCCGTGGCATGACGGCGCGCCCGCCCGGCGACGGCCCGGACAAGACCCTGACCGGCGGCGGTGCAGCGCCGGCCCGCGCCGAGAACGCGCAACCGGCCGTGGCCACGCTCGAGGCGGGCACGCGCTCCGCGATGGGCCAGGTGGTCCACGAGGGCGCGCCCGCCGCGGAGCTGCCGCTGGTCTCGGCAGGAAACTACGAGCTCGGCCACGAGATCGCCGCGGGTGGCATGGGCCGCATCTACGCGGCGCGCGATCTTCGCCTCGACCGGCCGGTGGCCATCAAGCAGCTGCTGGTGCGCTCGGAAGGGCTACGTCGGCGCTTCGAGCGCGAGATCCGCCTGAGCGCGCGCTTGCAGCACCCCGGCATCGTCAGCGTGCTCGAGGCCGGCCAGTGGTCGAACGGCGACGCCTTCTACGTGATGAAGCTGGTCTCGGGGCGCGCGCTCGGCCAGGTCATCGACGCATGCGAGAGCCTCGACGAGCGGCTGGCGCTGTTGCCGCGCGTGATCGCCGCCGCCGACGCGCTCGCGTACGCGCACGGGCAGGGCATCATCCATCGCGATCTCAAGCCGGCGAACGTCCTTGTGGGCGACTTCGGCGAGACCGTGGTCATCGACTGGGGCCTGGCCAAGGATCTGCGCGGCGAGGAATATGCCCTGCCCGCCGGGCCCTACCGCAGCGCCGCCGACAGCGAGGGCGCGACCGTGGCCGGCGCGGTCATGGGCACGCCCGCGTACATGCCGCCCGAGCAGGCGCGCGGCGCCAGCGTCGACGAGCGCGCCGACGTCTACGCACTCGGGGCCATGCTCTACCACGTGCTCTCGGGCGCGCCGCCCTTCCAGGGCGCCTCGTCGCAAGAGGTGCTCGAGCAGGTGCTCGCGCGCGGCCCCGAGCCGCTCGAACGCCGCCAGGCGGGCATCCCGCCCGACCTGCTCGCCATCGTTGCCAAGGCCATGGCAGCCGCGCCGCAGGCGCGCTACCCCAGCGCCGCCGAGCTGGCCGCGGATCTGCGCCGCTTCGAGACCGGCCAGCTGGTGGCCGCGCACGAGTACTCCGGGCGCGAGCTGCTGGCGCGCTGGCTGCGCCGCCACCGCACCGCGCTGGTCATCTCCTCGCTGTCCTTGCTGGTGCTCGCGGTGGTGGGCGCGATCAGCCTGTACAACGTGCTGGCGTCGCGGCGGCAAGCCGAGGCCGAGCGCGCCGTCGCGCTGCGCGACCGGGGCGAGGCGCAGGCGGCGCGCGCCCAGTCCGACGCGCGTGCGCGCGACCTGCAGCTGGCCCAGGCGCGCGTGCTCCTGGATCGCGACCCGACCCTGTCCCTGGCCTGGCTGCGCGCCTACCTCGACGCGGGCGGCGACGCGGCGCGCGCCCGCATGGTGGCCGCCGACGCGTGGAGCCGGGGCATCGCCTGGCGGGTGCTGCGCGGGCACACGGCGTTCGGCCTGGTCGCGCGCTTCCTGCCCGATGGCCAGCAGCTGGCCACCGCGTCGTGGGACGGCACCATCCGCCTGTGGGATCTCGCCTCGGGCACGAGCCGGATCCTGCGCGGCCACGCCGGGCGCGTGCTCGGCATGACCATCTCGCACGACGGCAGCACCCTGGCCAGCCGTGACGATCATGGCGAGCTGCGCGCGTGGAACGTCGCCAGCGGCGCCAGCACGCTGCTCGTCGCCGACATGCCGGTGCACTCCGGCACGCCGCTCTTCGTCGACGAAGATCGCGCCGTCCTGGTGCAGGCGCCCGACGGCCACCTGCGCCTCGTCGACGTCAAGACGGGCAGCCAGCGCAGCCTGCCGGACAACGGCATGCTGAGCTACGACGTCGCGTCCGACCGCGTCATGCTCGCCGTGGGTACGACCACCGGCCTCGAGCTGTGGCACCTGCGCGACGGGACGGTGCGCCATGTGGGGCACTTTCCCGTGGCGCAGGTGGTCTGGGCCGGCGACGGTCGTTCGCTCGCCGCGGTCGAGCCCGATTTCACCATCCACGTCGTGGCCGCGAGCGGCACGTCGATCGCTGTACTCGACGACGACCGCAATTTCGGCCGGGTGGTGGTGAGCCCGAATGGCCGGCGCCTTGTGCGCGGCGGCAACGGCACCTTGCACATGTGGGACCTCGACAGCGGAGCCAGCAAGCAGCTGGCGGTGCAGAGCGCCAGCTTCGACCACGTGTGGTTCATGCCCGACGGCGAGGGCGTCCTCACCATCGATCGCGAGGACGAGCTCATGCTGTGGCGGCTGGACGACGGCAGCCGATTCGTCTTCCCGACCCACGGGCTGAGCGTACGCGAGCTCGACATCGCCGCCGACGGCCGCAGCATGGCCACCATCAGCCACGACGGGACCGCACGCGTGTGGCGGCTCGACGAGGGCTTGCCGCGCGTGCTCTTGCCGATGGACCCGGACTACCTGTGCAACGCCGCGCTCTCGCCCGACGGGACGCACGTGGCCGCACTGCACGGCCCCGCGGTGATCGCCATCGAGACGCGTACGGGCGCGCGCACGTCGCTCGGCTCTGTGCCTCCAGGCACGCGGGTGGGCGAGTTCACCGGCGCGGTGCCGCGCGACGGGTGGGTGGTCTGGGCACCCGACGGACGTACGGTGGCAGCGACGGATCCGGCCGGCACCATCCATCTGTACGCGCTCGCGGGCGGCCCGCCGCGCGAGCTGCCCGGGCACACCGGGCTCGTCACCGGCCTGGCCTTCAGCCGCGACGGGCGCACGCTGCTCTCGGCGGGCGTCGACGCGACCTTGCGCCTATGGGACGTCGAGCGCGGTACCGTCACGGTGGTGCAGGTGGGACGACCGGTGCACGCCCTGGCCGCCGATCCATCGGGGCGGCTGGTGGCCACCGGCGACGATCAGGGTGGCGTGCGTCTGTGGCTGGCCGCCGACGGAGCGCCGGTGCGCGCGCTCCCGGGCGCGCGCGCCGACGTGCTGGTGCTGGCCTTCTCGCCAGACGGCACCCGGCTCGCCTCGGGACAGCGCGACAGCTCGGTCTCGTGGTGGGACGTGGGCTCGGGTGCCGGTCACTCGCTCGCCGGCCACGTCTCCTGGCTGAGCGCGCTCGCCTTCTCACCCGACGGACGCACCCTGGCTTCGGGCGGCGCCGACGACACCGTGCGCCTGTGGGATCTCGACAGCGGCAGCGCGCGCGTGCTGTCCGGGCACACCCACTGGATCCGCGCGCTCGCCTTCTCCCCTGATGGCACCCGCCTGGCCTCGGGCGGCCTCGACGGCAACGCGCGCCTGTGGGACGTGGCCACGGGTGAGAGCCGCCGCGGCCGCCACCGCACCATCGTCGTATGGGTGGCCTTCACGCCCGACGGCACGCAGCTCGTCTCCGGCGGCAACGACGTGCGCGTGTGGAGCGACGATCTACCTCGCGACCGCGCCGGGCTGCGCGCGTGGATCGACGCGCACACCAACGCCACGATCGAGCCATGAACGAGAAGAAACCATCCTCCTCCGACGGCGGCACCACGGTGCCGGCCACCCACGAGGACAGGCAGGCCGCGGGCAGCGCTCGCCCGACGCTGCACCAGCTGCCCCAGGACGCCGAGCCGCGCTACGAGCTGGGCCCCGAGCATGCGCGCGGCGGCGTCGGTCGCGTCCATCGCGCGCACGACCGCCGGCTCGAGCGCACCGTCGCCATCAAGGCGCTCGCCCCCGAGGCCGACGCGCGCGCCGCGGTGCGCTTCGTGCGCGAGGCGCTGGTGACCGCGCGCCTGCAGCACCCCGGCATCGTGCCCGTCTACGACGCGGGCAGCGGCGAGGACGGCAAGCCCTACTACGCCATGAAGCTGGTCGCCGGCCGCACCCTGCACGAGGCGGCCACGGCCGCGCGCGGCGACGACGAGCGGCTGGCGCTCCTGCCCCACGTGCTCGCGGTCGCCGAGGCGGTCGCCTACGCGCACAGCGAAGGCGTGGTGCACCGCGATCTCAAGCCTTCCAACATCATGATCGGCGACTTCGGCGAGACCGTGGTGCTCGACTGGGGCCTGGCGCGCGATCGCGGCCTGGGCGACGAGGCGGTCGAGGCGGGCACGAGCCTGTACGAGATGACCCACGCGCAGATGACCCACATGGGCAGCGTCATGGGCACGCCCGCGTTCATGTCGCCCGAGCAGGCGCGCGGCGAGCCCGCCGACACGCGCTCCGACGTCTACTCGCTGGGCGCGATCGCCTACTTCGTGCTGACCGGCAAGCCGCCCTACGAGGGCGAGAGCACCGCCGATGTGCTGCGCCGGGTCGACAGCGCCACGCCCACGCCGCTGCGCACGCTGGCCAGGGCGGTGCCGCTCGACCTGGCCGCCATCGTCGAGAAGGCGATGGCGCGCGATCCCGGCGCGCGCTACCCGAGCGCGCGCGAGCTGGCCGCCGATCTGCGTCGCCACAGCGAGGGCCGCTACGTCCACGCGCGCGACTACGCCTGGTGGGAACCGCTGCTGCGCTGGTTCCTGCGCCGCCGCCTGGTCGCCGCGGTCACCGCGGCCTTCCTGCTGCTGGGCACCGCCGGGCTGGTGGTGGCGCTGCGGCGCGAGCAGCACCTGCGCCAGGTGGCCGAGAGCGAGCGCGGCCGCGCCGAGGTCGAGCGCGGCCAGGCCGAGCAGCAGACCCTGGCCCTGCTCGAGACCCAGGCGCGCCACGAGCTGGAGGCAGGCAAGCCGCAGCGCGCCAGCGTGCTCCTGGTCGAGGCGCTCCGCCGCCAGCCGGATCGGGTGCTCTTCCGTCACCTGCTCGCCGACGCGCTCGGGCCCAGCCGCGCGCACCTGGCCCGTCTGCTCGGCCACGAGCGCGACGTGGTCACGGTGGCCTTCTCGCCCGACGGACGCTCGCTGGCCAGCGGCGCCAGCGACAACACCGTGCGGGTGTGGGACGTGGCCACGGGCACGCAGCGGCTGGTCCTGCGCGGCCACGAGCGCAGCCTCGAGGACGTCATCTGGTCGCCCGACGGCACCCTGGTCGCCAGCGTGTGCGGCAAGTCGACGCGCATCTGGCGCGCCTCCGACGGAGCGCTCTTGCACACCATCGCCTCGGGCGGCGTGCGCCTGGCCATGTCGCCCGACTCGACCCGGCTGTGGGTGGGCGGCTTCACCGGCGGCGTGCGCGTCATCGACGTGGCCAGCGGGCGCGAGCTCGCCTTCACCCGCTCGCACACCATGCGCATCGGCGGCATCGCCTACGACCCCGACGGTGGCCGGGTGATCACCGCGGGCTGGGACGGACGGCTCAAGGAATGGAGCGCCACCAGCCTGGCCGAGCTGCGCACGGTCAACGAGGAGCGTGTGCCGCTGCGCTTCCTGCGCTTCCGCGCCGACGGACGTTACTTGCTGACCGGCGACGACGCCGGCGCCCTGGTCGTGCGCGACGGCGCCAGCCTGGCGCCGGTACGGCGGCTGACCCTGAGCTCGGCCTCGCACGCGACCAACGCCTGGTTCAGCGCCGACGGCCAGCTCATCGTGAGCGTGTCCGCCGACGGCCTCATCCGGGTCTGGCATGCCGGCGCCGGCTACGTGCTGGCCACCATCGACGCGGTCGGGCAAGGCAAGCTGTTCGGCGCCAGCCTGTCGCCCGACGGCCACGTGCTGGCCACCGCATCGCTGCGCGCCATCGACCTGTGGCAGCCGGAGAGCGCGGGCGTCTTCCGTGTCTTCGCGGGCGCGAGCTACGGCGAGAGCGACTTCGGCAGCGGCGTGCTGTCCGCCGATGGACGTCACCTGGTGGCGGTGCGCACCAGCGCCGACGAGCCGCCCTGGCTGCGGGTCTGGGACGCCGCCAGCGGCGAGCTGCGCGTGACCTGGCAGGACGAGGGCCGGCCCGGCTCGCTCGCCCTCAGCAGCGATGGTCGGCGCATCGTCGTGGGCGACTACTCGGGCATGCCGGCGCGCCTCTACGACGGCGAGACCGGCGCGCTGCTCGCGCGCCTGGCCGGACACACGGCCATGGTCTACGACGTCGAGATCAGCCCCGACGATCGCGTCGTGGCCACCACCAGCTACGACAAGACGGTGCGCTTCTGGCGCGCCCAGGACGGCGAGCCCATGGGGCCGGTGCTGAGCGTGGGCGCGCGGGTCACCGCGGTGGCCTTCGATCCGCGCGCGCCGCGCGTGGCCGTGTCCACCGAGCTGGGCGAGGTGCGCTTCTACGACCGCGAGCGCGGCACCCTGCTCGACTCGTTTCCCGCGCACGCCACCTGGATCGAGGACATCTCCTTCTCGCCCGACGGCACGCGCCTCTTGACCGCCGGGCGCCAGGACCACACGGGCAAGATCTGGGACCTGGAGCGACGCGGCGCGCCGGTGCTGCTGACCGGCCACTCCGACAACCTGATCCGCGCCGCCTTCAGCCCGGACGGCGCCACCGTGGCGACCGCCTCGGTCGATGGCACGGCGCGACTGTGGGACGCGCGCTCGGGCGAGCTGCTGCGCACCTTCCCGGGCGGCAACCAGGCGGTGGCCTTCAGCCCCGACGGTGCCACCCTGTACGTGCCGGGCTGGAACGACTCGGTGGTGGCCTGGGACCTGAGCATCGATCAGCGCAGCCCCGCCGCCCTGGCGGCGGTGGTCGCGGCCACCTCACCCTGGCGGCTCGATCATGGCCGGCTGGTGCTGAGCGCACCCATAGCGCCCCAACCCACCCAAACCCGCCAAACCCGCCAAATGCAGTAGACGCGGCCTAACCTTGCGAAAGAAACGGCTTTCCAGCTAATATGGAAGGCCCGATCTAATGGCGGCTGAACCTTCCCAGAGCCCGGAGCATGCGGCTGCGCTAGCCACGCCCGAGATGCAGGAATTACGCGCGCGCCTGCGCGCGGAAGAGAAGCGGCTCGCCCTGGTGCAGGAGATCGGCCAGGCACTGTCGAGCGTGCTCGACCTGGATCAGCTGCTCAAGCTGATCATGGAGAAGATCACCATCCTCATGGATGCGGATCGCTCGACGCTCTACCTGTTCTCCGACGACGGCAAGGAGCTGTGGTCGAAGATCGCGCAGGGCGGCAGCACCATGGAGATCCGGCTCAAGGTGGGCGAAGGCATCGCCGGCTGGGTAGGCGCCTCGAGCGAGACGGTCAACATCCCCGACGCCTACAACGACACGCGCTTCCAGCCCGCGGTCGACCTGCGCTCGGGCTACCGCACCCGTTCGATCCTCTGCATGCCCATGCGCAACAACATGGGCGCCACCATCGGCGTGGTCCAGGTGCTCAACAAGGAAGGCGGCCCGTTCACCGGCGAGGACGAGCAGCTGCTCGCCGCGCTGGCCAGCCAGGCCGCCGTCTCGATCGAGAACTCCAAGCTCTACCACTCGGTCGTGTCCAAGAACGTGCAGCTGCTCGAGACCCAGGAGCGGCTCCAGCAGAAGACCGCCGATCTCAACATCCTGTACGAGATCGAGGCGGAGATGAATGCCGCCCACGACGTCGACGAGCTGCTCGATCGGCTGCTGCGTCGCGCCATGGAGGTCGTGGGCGCCGAGGCCGGCTCGATCGTGCTGCGCGAGCGCGGCACCGAGGATCTCTACTTCCGCAGCGCTTCGGGCCGGCAGAGCGAGCACGTCAAGCGCATGCGCGTGCCCATGGGTCACGGCATCGTGGGCTGGGTAGCGGCGCAGCGCGCCCCGCTCATCGTCAACGATCCCAGCAAGGACCCCCGCTTCGGCGGCGACATCGCCGAGCGCGTCGGCCATCTGCCGCGCAACCTGCTGGCCGTGCCGCTCGTCGGCGCCGAGGGCGAGGTGCTGGGCGCGCTCGAGCTGCTGGACAAGATCGAGCAGCGCGGCTTCGACGACAACGATCTCAAGCTGCTCTCGCTCATCGCCGGGCAGGCCTCCAAGGCCATCCAGCTGGCACGCGCCAAGGAGGAGCGGCTCAACCAGAGCCGCCTGGCCTCGATCGGCCAGATCGTCTCGGGCGTGCTGCACGACCTGAAGACGCCCATGACCATCGTGTCGGGCTACGCCCAGCTCATGGCGCAGATGGACGACGCGGCCCAGCGCAGCCAGTACGTCGAGCAGATCCTCAAGCAGTTCGATCAGATGGCAGCCATGACGCGCGAGGTGCTGGCGTTCGCGCGCGGCGAGTCGAACGTGCTCATCCGCAAGGTCTTCGTGCACCGCTTCATCGACGAGATGGCCAGCCAGCTGCGCCACGAGTTCGCGGGCAAGAACATCAACCTCGAGGTCATCGCCGACTACAAGGGCGCGGCCTGGTTCGACGAGCAGAAGGTCATGCGCGTGGTGCACAACCTGGCCCGCAACGCCGGCCAGGCCATGCCCGACGGCGGCACCTTCCGCATGGGCACACGCGTCGAGGAAGGCAAGCTGGTGCTCGAGTTCGCCGACACCGGCGTGGGCATCCCCGCCGAGATGGAAGGCCGGCTGTTCGAGCTGTTCGCCACCTCGGGCAAGAAGGACGGCACCGGCCTCGGCCTCGCCATCGTGAAGAAGATCGTCGACGAGCACCACGGCACGATCACCTACTCGTCGACGCCGGGCAAAGGCACGTCGTTCAGGATCACGCTCGCGGTCGAGAAGCCGGCCACCATCGTGGACGATTCGAAGGACGAGCCACCGACGCCAGCGTAGCCGCGGGCAGAAGCCGAGACGCCGAGTCCGGATCCGGAGAGCTCAAACGCCAGGGCTCGGCGCCCGCGCGCCAGTCACGAAGGCCACTACTCGGAACTGACCCAGAATCAGATTGTTCAGAGATCCCGGATCCAGATCCTTGCCGCTCGTGCCTGGGTTTGTCGGAGCTGGCGCCCCTGGCATCCTGGCGTTTCAACTCTCCGGATGTCGGGCCGACTTCGAGCTCTTCCGGATCCCTCTGGATCCGCTACGGCGTGTACCCGCAGGCGCCGACCTGCTGCGGACCGATGGTCGAGAAGAAGCTGCAGGTGACGCCCGCGCCGCAGCCTGGTGCGCCGCCGGCGGGATTGCAGACCTTGAAGCACTTGTTGCCGGCGCCGGCGACCGCCAGGCAGGCACTGCCGCGCTTGCAGCTGGTGATGGTCTGGCACGCGGCACCGTCGGCCACGCTGCCCGGTGGCACACAGAAGGCGCCGAACTGGCTCCACCCGCAGCCCTTGCTGGTGTCCTTGCAGTCGTCCAGCACCGGGTTGCACTGGTTGTTGTTGGCGCACAT
>OBEQ011256554.1_pt1 | contig 10058 bp, 7 predicted proteins | sample 1670901 | NCBI WGS metagenome assembly OBEQ01 (sample SAMEA104232315, study PRJEB22302) | groundwater metagenome | biome: forest; feature: aquifer; material: groundwater | place: USA | collected 2011-08-07 | depth 5.4 m | reverse complement strand
CGCGTCGCCCCCCTCCACCGGCAAAGCCGGATGGAGCCTTCCCCCTCAACGCCGCACGTGCGGCTGTAACGGACGGAGCCGACGCAGTAGTGTGGTACTGGCGCGATAGCTAAGTGGTAAAGCTCGGGTCTGCAAAACCCGCATCGGCGGTTCGATTCCGCCTCGCGCCTCATTTGCAACGGGGCCCCGTGCGCCGCTGCGCGGCTCCGATGGCCCCGCACCCCGCGCCTCAAACCGGCACACCGGATTTGAGGCTTTGCGAATTTTCCGAGAGGAAAATTTATTCCGATACACGATATTCGATATACGAAGGTGCGTTTGGAAAAAATTAAACAGAGGATTCGTTGGCCGTGGCGCGAGATTTTGCCCGAGATACTGTGGTATTTAGTCGGCCTCATTGCCACGGATGGAGCACTCAGCATCGATGGACGGCACATTAAGAGCAGTGGAGCTTACGAGTTTTTTCTGGTTCACGAAAATTTCTGCAATGGCTGGAACAAAAAATAATTGATCAGTTCGGTGTGACGGGAAAGATTCATGATAACTCAGCAGGCGCAGGAGTATTTGTCCTGAAATTCGGCAAATTGGCAGCCATCGAACTTTGCCAGCAATGTTATCTTAAAAATCTGCGACCGATGGTATTGCAGCGCAAGTACGAGTTGGCGAAACAGTGTGTGAAGGCATCAAGGAGGTGGACACGCAGTAAAACGGTAGACAGCACTGCCCGGGTGGTGAAATTGGTAAACACAAGGGACTCAACAAGGGGATAGGGTCTCCTCTATGGCAACATAGAGGTAATAAACTGGGTGAATTCGGGGAAACCTGACCGGTGCTACGCATCGATGGCAATCCCGAGCCGAGCCGCGGGGGGCGTTGGTTCTGCGGAAGGTGTAGAGACTAGAGGGTGAGTCCCAACAATACTCCCTCACGAGCGCCCAGTCCGCCACTGGCGGAAAGAGATAGTCCAACCCAAAGGGAAACCTTTGGTCAGTTGTAAAATCCCTCGGACCTCAACAGTCCATGCCGGTTCGAGTCCGGCCCCGGGCACAGAAAATTTGGCGCAGACAAATTTTCCCCGAAGAACGAAAAACGTGAACGAAGAACGGAGCCAAATTTTCGTTCCTCGTTCACGTTTTTCGTTCTTCGGGTTTTACAAACTCTCCGCCAACAATTCCGCGACGTCTTTGGTGATCATGCGGTCGGCGGCGCCTTTGTCGTTGGTGGCGTCGCGGAGCATGGTGAGGCAGAAGGGGCAGGCGGTGGCGATGGTGGTGGCGCCGGTGGCGTCGAGGTCGTCGAAACGTTTGTGATTCACTTTTGTTCCCGTGTGTTCTTCCATCCACATGCGCCCGCCGCCCGCGCCGCAACAGCGACCGGTGCTTTTGTGCAGCACAGGTTCGGCGAGTGTGGTGCCGGGAATATTTTTCAAAATATCGCGCGGGGCGTCGTAGACCTCGTTGTAGCGACCCAAATAACATGAATCGTGATACGTGACCGTCGCCTGCATCGTGCGGGCGGGTGTGAGTTTGCCAGCCAGCATGAGTTCGTGCAGCAATTGCGTGTGATGCACAACCTCGTAGTGACCACCGAATTGGCAGTACTCATTTTTGAGTGTATTGAAACAATGCGGACATGTGGTGATGATTTTTTTCACGTTGTACTTGGTCAGCGTTTCGATATTCGCACGCGCCTTTTGTTGGAAGAGATATTCGTTCCCGATGCGGCGCGCGGAATCGCCGGTGCAACTCTCTTCGTTGCCGAGCACGCCAAACGAAACGCCGCCCGCCTGCAGACATTTCACGAGTGCGGTCGTGACTTTTTTCGCGCGATCGTCATACGCCCCGGCGCAACCGACCCAATATAAATATTCCACCGCAGCGCCGTCGGCGAGAATCGGCACATGCAAATCACGCAGCCACATGGCGCGATCTTCCTGGGCGAGCCCCCACGGATTGCCTTGTCCTTCAATGTTGCGCAATGCGACTTGTGCCTCGGCGGGAAAGTCGCCTTCCATGAGGACGAGGTTGCGCCGCATGTCGACGATCTTGTCGACGTATTCGATGAACACCGGACAGGCTTCTTCACACGCGCGGCAGGTGGTGCACGCCCAGAGAGTTTCCGGATTGATGACATCGCCAATCAATTTCAAATTCGCGTGGCCACTCGCGGCGATTTTTTCGGCGACATTTCCGGTGTAGGTGAAGTGGTGTGCATCGGGCGTTAAAAATTTTGCGACGCCGGTCAATTCTGGCCCGCGCGCGTACAAATGTTCGCGCAGATCAACGCTGAGTTGTTTGGGCGAGAGCGGTTTGTCGGTGGCGAACGCCGGGCAGACGTCTTGGCAGCGACCGCATTCGGTGCAGGTGTAGAGATCGAGTTTCTGTTTCCAATTCAGTTCTTCAATTTTTCCCACGCCGAAAGTGGTCATGCTTTCATCTTCCAGATTGATGGAGGCGAGCGCGCCGTACGGTTCCATTTTTTGCAGGAACACATTGGGAATGCCGGTGATGATGTGAAAATGTTTGCCGTACGGCAGAAAATTCAACATGCCCAGGATGCACCCGATGTGCAGAAAATACGCGCTGGCGAACCACCCCGAGTACGCCGTGCCGGCAAGCGCTTCCATTGCAAAATCGGTGAGCACAATGGTGAGAATCGCGCTCAAGATAATGTACCCTTCCAGCGAAATCGTGAGGCGTTTCGGTTTGACGAACATGCGGCGGATCAGCATGCCGGAGACACCAATCATGACGAGCAGCTGAAAAAAATCTTTGGAGATGACGTAGAAATGACCGAGTGCTGAATTGCCCAGGAACGGCAATTCAAAACCCGCTGCTATGCCCTTGCCAATCCAGACCACGGTCTGGATTCCCATCACGAGAAAGCCCCAAAAGATAAAGGCGTGCAGTGTGCCGCTGATCACGTCGCGCAGAAAAAATCGTCGCTGCCCAAACGCAAATCGCACCATGCGCCGCACGCGCGCGATGGGTTGATCGAATCGCATCGCCCGCCAACCATTGCCGCGCAAGAGCTGCAGCCGATGCCACATGGTGTAAGCAAATGCGCCCAACGTGGCTGCCAACACGAGAGCTACGGGAAGTGGATACATAGTTTTTCCTTTATCACTCACCGCGGCAAAATCACTCGTGCATCAAGAGCGAAGTTGGGAGTGGTCTGTGCAGGCGCTGGAAGAGGGGGGACCCGCGAGTCCCGTGGGGGGAGGCGGCAAGCCTCCCGATGTTGCGCCAGCATAGACCACTCCCAACTTCGCGTCTCATCACGTGCGATGATTTTGCCGTCTCAAAAATTTTCAAAATCGTCTTGCGAGAAATTGATCGCGCGGTCGGTGGTTTTGCGCGTGGTGATTTGACGGACCTCTTCGCTGAGTTCATCCGCGGTGCCGCCCCTCCAATACGAGGCCGATCCGCCCGTGAGCGACGCCATTTTTGCGAGTGGAAAATCGGGCGGCGGCTGGAAATCGGTGATGGGCGTGCCTTGCACGACGGGTTGCATATATTTCAGCCAAATGGGTGCGGCGGTGCGCCCGCCTTGTTCGCCGGGACCAAGACGTTTGAGCGAATCGTACCCGACCCAAATCGCCGTGACGATTTCCGGCGTGTACCCAATAAACCAGGTGTCGGTTTCGTCGTTCGTCGTGCCGGTTTTTCCGGCGACGGGGCGACCGAGCGCCTTCACGCGTTGTCCCGTCCCTTGCTCCACCACTTTGCGCATGAGCCCGACCATAAGATACGCGGTTTGCGGCGTGATGGTGTGTCCTTCGGGAATGCGACTGCCGTAGAGCACCAATTTTTCCTGGGGATCGAGCGAGAGACCGTCGTCTTTGATCCAGTGTTCGTTGTCGTGCCAGAGTGTTTGATTGAGTTCGCTCTCGGCGACGTCGTTATTTTTTTCCTGATCGACCAACTTGATGATCTGCGTCGTTTCCTGCGGCGGCAGATATTCCTTGACCAGCGCGCCTTGGAGGTCGGTGATCTTGGTAATGAACAGTTGATGCGGTCGCACACCGCCGTTCGGAAAGGTCGCGTAGGCGTCGACCATTTCGTTCATGTAGACGCCGTTCGCACCCAGCGCCATCGACAGATATTTTCCGATCGGACTGGTCAGGCCCATTTTGCGCACGAATCCGGTCAGGTAATGCAGGCCAATCGTGTGCGCGATCTTTACGGTGGGGACGTTGCGCGAAAACGTAATGTGACTCGAGAACGGTCCGACCCCGGAATAGCTGTTGCCATAATTTTTGGGCGACCAGATTTGATTGAGCCCGGTGCGATACGCGACCGGCGAATCGGCGACCGGCGTGCTGTAGGTGAACCCTTTGTCGAGCGCCGAGGCGTAGACGAACGGTTTGAACGACGAGCCCGGCTGCCGCACTGATTGCGTGGCGCGATTAAATTCGCTCTGCCGATAATCGTAACCGCCGATCATGGAGGAGACGAATCCGGTTTTGATATCCATGGAAAAGAGCGCACCTTGCACCGCCGGTGTTTCGGTCAGCGCAAATTCCGCGGGGTTCGCGGTGGCGCGGACTTCAATGACATCGCCCACGGCGAAGTGGCGGCGCGACCAGTTCAGTTTTTCCGGCAGCGTGCCCAAATTATTGCCGACGCGAATTTTCACACCACCCGCGTTGTCCGTGACGACGGCGCGATAGTTGTAAATCGGATTCATGGGCGTGGGGCCCGTGGCGCGCGCGCGATCCTCGGGCAATTCCGGAATGTGCATGACGCGATCGCCTTGTTCCACGAGCGCTTGCTCATGCACCTCTTGGCACAGCGCCTCGGCCTCGCTGCGCGTGACGCCATTTTTCACCGGACCGCGATAGCCCTGGCGATGATCGAGTTCTTCCAATCCCCAGCGCAGCGCCATTTCGGCGTTGCGATAATTATTCAGGTCGACGGTGGTCGCGATTTTCAGACCGCCTTCATACACCGCCTTCTCGCCGTATTCTTCCAACAATTTTCGGCGCACATGTTCGGTGAAGTAGGGCGTGAAGCGGGCGTTGAAATCCTTGTCGATGCCCGCGGCATAAATGGTGAGCGGTTCGGTGAGCGCCGCGGTGTATTCCGCCTTCGTGATGAAATCGAGTTCGCGCATGCGGTCGAGGACGTAGTGTTGGCGCATCTTGGCGCGTTGCGGATTGCGCACCGGATTGTCTTCGGCGGGACCGCGCGAGAGGCCGGCGATCATGGCGATTTCGGCGATGGTCAGGTCTTTCATCTCTTTATGAAAATAATTTTCCGCCGCCGAGCGCACGCCGTACGCGCGATTACCCAGAAAGATTTGATTCAGATAGAGCGTGAGGATCTGTTCTTTATTCAGATTGCGTTCGATGCGCGTGGCGAGAATGGCTTCTTTGACTTTGCGATCGAGGTGGCGTTCGCGACTCAGCAAAATCGAGCGCGTGATTTGCTGTGTGATCGTACTCGCCCCTTGCACGAAACTGCCCGCCTGCACGTCGATCCAGATGGCGCGAAAAATTCCGATAATATCGACGCCATGATGTTCAAAAAATCGGGCGTCTTCCGAGGCGATAAATCCTTGCACGAGTCGCGAAGGAATTTCGTTTAATGAAGAGACCAAACGCCGTTCGGTCCAGAATTCGCCGATCTTGGTGCCGTCGCGCGCAAACACTTCGCTGACGACCGGTGGTTTGTAATCGGCGAGCGTTTTAATGTTGGGCAAATCTTTCGCGAAGTGAAAGTAGACCACCATAAGTCCCGCCACGCCCACCGAGAGCAGGAATACGGTGAGTGTCACCGTGATGCGAATAAGCCGCAACGTCGTGCCCATAATCCAGTGCCGTTGAAAAAACGTTTTCTCGCCCGATTTTTTTGTCATAGCGCGGCGCTCTTAGCATGCACGGCCGCGAGAATACAAATGGATTTCGATGAGATTCCACCTCAGCCCGACTATTTCAACCCGAGCTCCCGCGCAATTTTGGAGAGAGGGCGTTTGGCCTCATCCTGCGCGACGGCGTGGGCGAGCATTTTGGCGTCCATGACGTCATCGAAGTGGAACAAATATTCCATGATGGCATTGCGAATGAGTTCCGTACGCGTCATTTCGAGCTGCTTCGCTTTTTTGTTAATCTCTTTGAGCAGCGAATCCTCAAAGCCAATGGAAATTGCCTTCATCGGTCAACCTCCCGTCGATGTGCGATCGCGTAGACATCGACTGTGTGGTGTTCATCGTCGATCGTGTAAAGAATCCGGTAGGGCCACGCGACCTTTCGGTAACCGTTTTCTGCGCCGGACAATTTTTCACATTGGCGACCGCGCGGTGCATCGGCCAGCTCCGCTCCGCGGTCACGCCAAACTGGAAGGTCGCGAGGCGCAAGATGCCATGCGTCTATTGGCGGATTTGGGCAACTCCGCTGCGTGCGCCCATGAATCTCGCGCCATGCCCGAGCGCGTGGCCCGCACCCGAGCCGTGTTAGAACTCGCAACGCGTATTGGCGCCGAAGTCGTCGTTGCGGGATCGGCACCATTTTCCGATGACGCCGCCAGCGCCACTCCGACCCCACCCGTCAAACTGCATTAAATTTTTTCAGCCGATTTTTGCTGTGGGTAAAATAATTTGCTCAGTTTGCACACAAAAAATCATGAAAACAATTTGCTCAGAAGCCTCATGTTCGAGTAGCAGCGTCACGGGGTTGTAAAATTCTCCTCCCGGTGAAACACTGACCACATTGTGTGTGAATGGAGCTAGATATGCGTGTCCTTGAAAAGATCACAATAAAAAATTTCAAATCCATTCGTGATCAGACATTACAATTGGGGCGCCTGAATGTTTTTATTGGGGGGAATGGTGCCGGGAAATCGAATTTGATTCAGGTGTTTCGTTTTTTGAGGGAAATTTTTAAAAAGAATTTGGCCAATTATTCATTGAAGCGGGGGGTGAATTCTTTATTGTATTTTGGACGGAAAAAATCGTCGAATGTGTCTTTTAAATTTGAATTTTTCGAAGGTGATATTGCCAATGTTTATGAGATTACGCTTTTACCAACGGATGAAGGCACTTTTACCGTCGAATCCGAGCAAACCTGTTATCATAAAAAAACAGAATATGCTGAACCATTTTGTCGGCTCATCGGTGCTGGAACAAGAGAAGCGGTCCTGGCGGACAGTAAAGATAAGGTCGCTGGTTATGTTCGTCGCGACATGGTGAGTTATCGCGTGTACCATTTTCATGACACCAGCGATACGGCGCTAGTAAAAGACGAATGCCCCATCGACGATAATCATTTTCTGCGAGCCGACGCCGCAAACCTGGCGGCGTTTCTCTACGTGTTGCAACGAAAGAGTCCGGAACATTTTCAGAATATTGAAAACATCATTCGACAAATTGCTCCTTTTTTCGAACGGTTCCAGTTGGAGCCCTCCCGACTCAGCGCAGCCAAGATTCGATTAGAATGGAAGGAGAACGGCAGTGATGCGTATTTCAATGCGTCAGCGTTGTCGGATGGGACGCTGCGTTTCATGTGTCTCGCAACGCTCTTGCTCCAACCGGACTTGCCGTCGGTGATCTTGTTAGACGAGCCGGAGCTTGGTTTGCACCCGGCGGCGGTCACGATCCTTGCGGAACTTCTTGAGTCGGCGTCTACGTCTACGCAAGTGATGGTAGCGACCCAATCCGTTACACTCGTCAACCAACTCGAACCCGAGCATGTCTGGACGGTAGATCGTGAAGACGGCGCGAGTGTTTTTCGCCATTTGGGGCGGGAAGACATGAAAGACTGGTTAGACAATTACGCATTGGGAGAGTTGTGGGAAAAAAACATTGTTGGAGCTCGTCCATGAGTCAACGTATTTATCTCTTGGTCGAAGGCCAGTCCGAAGAGTCTTTTGTCAAACAAGTATTGGCACCTCATTTTTTCAACAGGACTACTTTTTGTTTCCCGATTGTGCACGCCACAAAACGAGTAAAATGCGGGGGAAAATTCCGCGGCGGTGTTACGAATTTTGCCAAATTTGAAAATGATTTGTGCAGTGTACTGCGTGGCGCCGGGGCTGCTTTGGTGACTACGATTGTCGATTATTATGCATTGCCGGCAGATTTTCCCGGTATGCATAATCGGCCTCAGGGCAATAATTCGCTTAAAAAGGTTCGTCATGTAGAAGCAGCGCTTCAACAGCATTTTAGTGATGATCGCTTTTTGCCTTTTTTGGCGTTGCATGAATTTGAAGCCTGGTTATTTTCCGATATCGACGTGTTGCCTCGCAGGATGACGACGCCGGATAGCGCCGCTGCTTTCGCCGAAATACGTGCTCGCTTCGAATCGCCGGAGGATATCAACGATCATCCGGAGACTGCGCCATCGAAAAGAATTCTTTCACTATTCCCAGCATATAAAAAAAAGGCGTTTGGCCCGGGGATCCTTCAAGAAATTGGGCTGCCTCGCATCAGAAAAGAATGCCCGCATTTTGATGAATGGCTGTCGCAATTGGAAAAATTCGCTGTGTCATAGAAAAGGAGCATTCATGTCCGCCAAAGCCCAACGCTTCACCCGCGACCCGCAACTTACGACGCACAACTCACGACCCGCCACGCGCACCGAACACGATTCCATGGGCACGATGCCGGTGCCGAGAGACGCCATGTATGGCGCGAGTACGGCGCGGGCGGTGGAAAATTTTCCAGTGAGTGGGCGCGGGATTCCCGCACCGGTGGTGCGCGCGCTGGGACTCATCAAATGGGCGGCGGCGCAGACCAACGCGACATTAGGATTGGTCGACAAACGCAAGGCGGCGGCGGTCGCGAAGGCGGCGCAGGAAATTTGGGACGGCAAATGGGCGGGCGAATTTGTGGTCGATGTCTATCAAACGGGTTCGGGGACATCGTCGAACATGAATGCGAATGAAGTCATTGCGAATCGCGCAGGTGTAATTTTGGGAAAGGTGCTGGGCAGCAAGGCCGTGCATCCCAACGACGACGTGAATTTCGGGCAATCGAGCAACGATGTCTTTCCGTCGGCGATTCATATCGCGCTCGGCATTACGATCGTGCGCGATTTGCTGCCCGCATTCGGGCGATTGCAAAGCGAACTCGCGGCGAAGGCGCGCACGTTTCACAATATCATCAAATCGGGCCGCACCCATTTGCAAGACGCCACGCCGATTCGTCTGGGTCAGGAATTCAGCGGCTATGAACATCAGGTGCGTTTGTGCAGCGAACGCGTGAACGGCATGCTGCCGCGTCTGCTGGAATTGCCGCTGGGCGGTACTGCGGTGGGTACGGGTGTGAATACGCACGCGCGGTTTGCGAAGGAATGCATCGCCACAATTGCGAAAACCACCGGCATCAAATTTCGCGAGACACGCAATCATTTTCAGGCCCAGGCCGCGCCCGATGCGTTGGTCGAACTTGCGGGCAATCTCACCGCGTGCGCGGTCGCGCTCACCAAAATCGGCAACGACATTCGCTGGCTCGCGAGTGGTCCGCGCTGCGGGTTGGGTGAATTAATTTTGCCCGCGGTGCAACCCGGTTCGTCGATCATGCCGGGAAAAATTAATCCGGTGATCGTGGAATCGCTGCTGCAAGTGTGTGCGCGCGTAATCGGTAACAGTACAACGGTCACGTTGGGCGGGCAGGGCGGCGTGTTCGAACTCAACATGATGTATCCCGTCATGGCCGACGCGTTGTGCGAATCGCTCGCGCTGCTCACGAATGCGGTCGAAAATTTTCGCGCGAAATGTGTGGAAGGACTGACCGCCGATGCGAAACGTTGCGCGGAACTCTTGGAAAATAATTTGTCGGTCGGCACCTCGCTCGCGCCGGTCATTGGTTACGACGCCGCGGCAAGCCTTGTCAAACATGCGTTTGCCGCCGGCACCACACTGCGCGCGATGGCTTCAAGAGAAACGAAACTGTCGAGTCAGGATTTAGATCGCCTCCTCAATCCCGCGAAACACACGACGCCGGGGATTGCGAAGTAGTGAAAGGCGAGGGACGAGGGACGAAACTGCGGTGAATGTCACGGTATGCAGTTGCGTCCTTCGTCCCAGTGAGCGCAGCGAACGGTCGTCCCTCGTCCTTCG
>OBEQ011091966.1_pt1 | contig 10060 bp, 10 predicted proteins | sample 1670901 | NCBI WGS metagenome assembly OBEQ01 (sample SAMEA104232315, study PRJEB22302) | groundwater metagenome | biome: forest; feature: aquifer; material: groundwater | place: USA | collected 2011-08-07 | depth 5.4 m | reverse complement strand
TGCTAACGATTGCCTACTTCGACCGGCTTGGTGTCCCGCGACTCTCATGACCTCAACGACTCGAACCGCCCGGTGCGGACCCGCATGCCGGGTGGTGTGGCAGGGGATCGGTCAGTTTTACTGGCCGCCCCTATGCCGATTGGCCGTCAGGTTTTGTTCGATAATTCAATCTTGACTCTACTCAGAACTTCAAAAGCTGCGGCTTATCAGGCTTCGCCTTTTTTCATCCACGCCGCAAGCTGGTGCGCACGCAAACTATCGTAAGCTTCAAACGGCTGGTGTATCCAGGGATTGGTCTCCAGGTACTCCAGGTAAAAATCCGGCCTTACCGATGAACATGCCTTGCACCAGATGACTGCCGACTTCACTTCGGTCACCGCCGGAAAATTCTGCTGGAGATGGGATTGCACTTTTTCCAGCGTCACGCCCGAATCCACCAGATCGTCAACCAATAGAATTCTGCCGGCCAGCGAACCGTGCGTCATCGTAATGGACCGGGCGATATCAAGACTGCCGCGCAAGGTCCCCGATGCTTCGCGATAGGAACTGGTCGACAGGATAGCCAGCGGCACATCAAAGATACGGGAAAATATGTCGCCTGGCCGCAAACCGCCGCGCGCCAGGCACAACACCTGGTCGAACCGCCAGCCGGACTCATGCACCATCAGCGCAAGCCGCTCGATCGCGTGGTGATATTCATCCCACGAGATCCATAGATCGGTGTCATTCGATTGAGGCAGCTTGCTACGCATTTTTTATTCGAAAGGATGACGCAAAACGATCGTCTCTTCCCGATCGGGGCCGGTCGACACCATGTCGATTGGCACGCCGACCAACTGTTCGATACGCTTGATATAGGCGCGCGCATTGGCAGGCAGCGCCGCCAATGATTTTGCGCCTACGGTCGTCTCTTTCCAGCCTGGCATTTCTTCATAGATCGGCTCGCAACGCGCCGCGTCTTCGGCGCCGACCGGGAAAATATCCACCTTCTGCCCGCCCAGCATGTAGCCAGTACACAATTTAAGCGACTCCAGACCATCCAGCACATCCAGCTTGGTCAGGCACATGCCGGAGACGCCATTGATCTGGACCGAACGCTTGAGCAAGGCGGCATCGAACCAGCCGCAGCGACGCGCGCGACCGGTAACGGTTCCGAATTCATGACCGACGCTGGCCAGATGCTTGCCGACTCCTTCATCCGTCTGCAATTCAGACGGGAAAGGACCGGAGCCCACGCGCGTCGTGTAGGCCTTGGTAATGCCCAGGATGTAATGCAGCATGTTCGGGCCGACGCCGGAACCGGCGGCGGCATTGCCGGCGACGCAGTTGCTCGAGGTAACAAAGGGATAAGTGCCATGATCGACGTCCAGCAAACTGCCTTGGGCGCCTTCAAACAGCAGATGCGCCCCGGCCTTATAAGCTGCGTACAACGCGCTCGACACATCGGCCACCATTGGCCTGACGCGGGGCACGTCGGCCAGTGCGCCATCCAGCGTCTTTTGATAATCGACCGGCTGCGCCTTCAAATATTGGGTCAAGACAAAGTTGTGATAATCGAGGTTTTCGAGCAGCTTCTCGGCAAAACGTTTTTCATTCAGCAGATCGGCGACACGGATCGCGCGGCGCGCAACCTTGTCTTCGTAGGCTGGGCCGATGCCTTTGCCGGTGGTGCCGATTTTCGCGGCGCCGCGCGCGATTTCGCGCGCCGAGTCCAGGGCTGTGTGATATGGCAAGATGATCGGACAGGCCTCCGACACTTTCAGGCGCGATGCGACCTCAACGCCGATGGCTTGCAGCTTATCGATTTCACGCAACAGGTCCGGCACCGACAAGACCACGCCATTGCCGATGTAACAGGCGACACCGGCGCGCATGATGCCGGACGGGATCAACTGCAGTGCTGTTTTTTGTCCGCCGATCACCAGCGTGTGACCGGCGTTATGACCGCCTTGAAAACGCACGACGCCTTGCGCGTGGTCGGTCAGCCAATCGACGATTTTCCCTTTACCTTCATCGCCCCACTGGGTGCCGATGACAACGACGTTTTTGGTCATACTTTTGTGTGGCATCACTTAACCTACATTTTTAAGAATCCAGTTTCCATCTTCCAGCACGACTGCGCGGTCGCAGTCGAACTCCTCTTGATCGTTTTCATGCCCGGGCAAACTTTGGATCACGACCTCCCCTGCCTTGCGCAGTTCAACAATCCTGGCGCGCAACATCGGCTCCCTGCCCCATGGCGCGCGTATCGAGCGTTTGCGTTCCGCCATCGGCAACAGACGCGCCAACTCGCGCAAATCCAGGGAAAATCCTGTCGCGGGACGAGCGCGGCCGAATGCCTCGCCAACGTGGTCGTAGCGTCCGCCGCGCGCTACCGCATTCGGTAAGCCAGGCACATAAATGGCGAACATCGCGCCGCTCTCATACTGGTAACCACGCAGATCGGCCAAATCGATGGTCACGTTCGCACCGCCTGCCAGCTTGATCAGCGACTCAAGCTCATCGAGCGCCTGGGAAATTCCCGGCAATTGAGGCAGCACTGCTCGCGCGCTTGCAATCACATCGATATCACCATATAGACCCGGCAGCGCCAGCAAGGCTTCGCGCGTAGCCGCTGCATACGAGCCAGTGATCAAGCGCAAACCCGACATATCCTTGGCGCGCAACAAGGCATGCAACTCGGCTTCGCATTTCTTGGCCTTGATATCATTGTCGATAATCGCGCGCAGCACGCCGACATGACAGAGATCCAGACGAACCTCGGAAAAGCCTGCCAACGCCAGGGAAGCCAATGCCAGTTCCTGGATTTCGGCATCCGCTTCCAGGCCGGCATGCCCGTAAATTTCAGCACCGATTTGCAAAGGTTCACGCGTTGCATGCAAGCCGGAAGGAAGGGTGTGCAGCACGCTGCCCGCATAGCACAGCCGGGTGACGGAAGCGCGATTGAGCAAGTGAGCGTCGATGCGCGCCACCTGCGTTGTCATGTCGGCGCGTAAACCCATGGTCCGGCCCGACAACTGGTCGATCAGTTTGAAGGTGCGCAGATCGGTGTCATGACCGGCGCCCGCCAACAGCGACTCAAGATATTCAAGCATCGGCGGCATGACCAGCTCATATCCGTAAAGACGGAAATTATCGAGCATGACACGACGCAATTCTTCAATCTTGCGCGCTTCAGACGGCAAGACATCGGCGATATTTTCAGGGAGAAGCCAATTAGGCATAATGGACAGGGAGAACCATCAGAGAAAAAATTGGACGAGTCCAAGAATCGCCAATCCGCACAGCAAGGCCAGCAATCCGAAAAAACGGATCTGACCATCAGAAAATTCAGTGATGCGCTTGAAAGCCTCGCGCCATTGCTTTGGAAAGAGGAAGGGAATAGCGCCTTCCAACAGCAACATCAGCCCAAACGCAAGCACCCATGAACTATTCACAGCATGCCTGTATCACTTCTTGGCGTTGCCGAATCCCGGGCTCTTGAAGTATTTAAAAAATTCGGAATTCGGATCGACCACCATCATGTCGCTATGATTCTTGAAACTGGCACGATACGCTTCCAGGCTACGGTAAAACTTGTAGAACTCTGGATTCTGGCCGAATGCCTCGGCATAAATTTGCGAAGCCTTGGCATCGCCCGCACCACGGATCTGCTCCGCATCACGATAGGCTTCGGCCAGCAAAACCGTGCGCTGCCGGTCGGCGTCCGCCCGAATTTTTTCGGACTCGGCTGAACCGGTCGAACGCAATTCATTCGCCACTCTGGTACGTTCCGCCTTCATGCGGTCGTACACCGACGCATTGATTTGTTCGACATAATCGACCCGTTTCAGCCGCACATCGAGAATCTCGACGCCGATCTGCTTGGCTTCATCTGAGACTTTTTTGCGAATCGCGTCCATCACCTTGCCGCGCTCGCCGGAAATCACTTCACGCACAGTGCGTTTGGTGATCTCATCATTAAGAGCAGCCTTGACGATCTGCGACATCCGATCTTGCGCGCTACGTTCATTGCCGATAAAGCTGACGTAATATAGTCTGGGCTCAGTAATACGCCATTTGACAAACGCATCTACCAGAATGTTCTTTTTCTCTGCAGTGATGAAACGATCAGCATCAGGCGTATCAAGCGTCAAGATGCGCTTGTCCAAAAACAGCACGTTCTGAAAAGGCGGTGGCAACTTGAAATGCAGGCCAGGTTCGCTGATCACCTGCTTGACTTCGCCCAACGCAAATACGATTGCATACTGACGCTGATCCACCACGAACAAGGTCGAAAACAATACAAGCAGCGCGATCAACGCGAGGATACCGGAGGAAACAAGGCGGTTCATTATCGACTCTCCCGATCACGCGAGTCGCGGCTATCGCGGGCACGCGTATCCTTTTGACGCTGCGCTTCCAGCGCCTGCAAAGGATCCGGAGCTGGATTGACTGCCGGAGCCGTCGCCGGCTTGGCGCCCGCTGAGTCATTTCCGCCCGATTGCGAAATCAACTTATCCAGCGGCAAATAGAGCAGGCTATTGCCGGCTTTTGCATCAACAATAATCTTGGTCGTACTCGAAAAAATTTGTTGCATGGTTTCCAGATACATACGGTCCCTTGTCACTGCCGGGGCCTTTTGATATTCGCCGAGCACTTGCTTGAAACGCGACCCATCACCTTCCGCATTCGCAATCACGCGTGCCCGGTAAGCTTCGGATTCCTGCATCAGACGGGAAGCCGCGCCGCGCGCCTTTGGAATCACATCGTTGGCATAGGCCTGGCCTTCATTTTTTTGGCGTTCGCGATCCTGTCCCGCCTTTACTGCGTCATCGAACGCGGCCTGAACCTGCTCAGGAGGCTGCACGCCCTGCATAGTGACATTCGCAATTTGGACACCCGTTTTGTAACGATCGACGATATCTTGCATCAACTTACTGACATCTATAGCCACCTGTTCGCGGCCCTCATAGAGTACGTCATCCATTTTTTTTCTACCGACGATTTCACGAATTGAAGTCTCGGCGACTTGCCTGACCGTGTCTTCCTGATCACGATTATTAAAGACCCAGTCCGATGCATTCTTCAGCTTGTACTGCACCGCAAACTGGATGTCGATAATATTCTCATCATCAGTCAGCATCAGCGATTCTTTTGCCTGCTTGTTTTTTACACTGGAACGATAGCCGACCTCAACCATACGAACTTGAGAAACGTTGACGATTTCATGGCTCTGAATCGGATACGGCCAGCGCCAGTTGAGACCGTCCGGCGTCATATGGCTGTATTTTCCGAAAGTCAACACCACACCGGTCTCACCTGTATGCACGATGAAAAACCCGCTAACCAACCATAAGAAGAGCACAACCGCGGCGATCACGGCAGCACCAACTCCAGCTCCTCTCATATCGGGAAAATTACTGCCGCCGGAACCACCGCCGCCGCCATTCTTGTTGCCGAACAAACGGTTGAGGCGCTGATTGAAATCACGCCAAAGCTGGTCGAGATCAGGTGGGCCGTCGTTCGGCTTTTTGCCGTCCGGGCGCTGATTTTGGTCATTGTTTTGTGAACCCCGGCCCCAGCCGGGATCGTTTAGCGAAAATTTCAAGCCAATTTTTTTGAATAGGGGAACAAGCATTCTGTGGTGGTCCGGCTTAAAAAAGTAATAGGTTGGAATGCTGGTATTTACACATGCACATCGTGCGACTCTTCCTGTGGCAAGTCGCCAAGACGCGCAGCATTGCGCATTTTTGCAAACTCGATGATTGCTTCGCGCAATAAATCCAAGCCGACTCCGGTCCGGGCGCTGATAAAAACACGACGGATTTTATCATACTCATTCCGCTCCAAAGCCGGCTCAAGACCTGCGGCATCAATCTTGTTCCAGACCAGAATCTGAGGGATGTGGTCTGCGCCGATCTCTTTCAGCACCATGTTGACTTGTTCGATTTGCTCCATCCGTGCCGGACTGGCTCCATCGACCACGTGCAGCAGCAAATCAGCATGGATGGTCTCCTCCAGGGTCGCGCGAAAAGCCGCAACCAGTTGATGCGGCAATTCGCGGATAAATCCGACTGTATCGGACATCACTACATTGCCGGCCTCGCCCAGGTAAATGCGGCGCGAAGTAGTGTCCAGTGTCGCGAAAAGCTGATCCGCCGCATACACCTGCGCTTTGGCAAGCGTATTGAACAAGCTTGATTTTCCGGCGTTGGTATAACCCACCAGCGATATCGAAAACGTGTTGTTTCGCCCGCGAGCACGACGCTGGGTCGCGCGCTGGCGATGCAGTTTCTCAAGTTGCGCCCGCAAAGCCTTGACCCGCTCGCCTAGCAAGCGACGATCGGTTTCAAGCTGTGTTTCACCTGGTCCACGCAAGCCGATGCCGCCCTTTTGCCGTTCGAGATGGGTCCATCCTCGTATCAGCCTGGTTGCAAGATGCTGCAATTGCGCCAGCTCGACCTGCACCTTGCCCTCGTGGCTTTGCGCGCGTTGCGCAAAAATATCAAGGATCAGACTAGTGCGATCGACTACGCGCACCTTCAGATGCTGCTCCAGATTACGCTGCTGTGCAGGCGACAAGACATGATTGAAAATGACGAGATCGATTTGATGATCGCTCACCATATGTCCCACTTCATCCGCTTTGCCTGAACCGACAAACAGGGCGGCGTCTGGACTGGAACGTTTACCGATGATTGTTGCGACAGGTTCCGCCCCTGCTGATTTAGCCAGCAGGGACAGTTCTTCAAGGCTTGCGGCAAAGTTTCCTTTGCCGAAATCGAGACCGACCAATGCAGCGCGCATACTAAAAGCACGCATCGGTTGGCCTGGATCGGAAGTGTTATTCCGCGTCTTGCTCAAGGCTTAAATTAACGGCGCGTGCGGGAACGACGGTGGAGATGGCATGCTTGTAGACCATTTGCGTCACTGTATTTCGCAGCAGTACGACATATTGGTCGAACGATTCGATATGGCCTTGCAACTTGATGCCGTTCACGAGATAAATCGAAACAGGGACATGCTCTTTGCGTAAGGCGTTAAGGAAGGGGTCTTGTAACAGTTGCCCTTTGTTGCTCATGGGAGCTCCATTTGTTGTTGTGATGAGGAGTTGGAGGCAAAAGCAGTTTTTTTCAAGTGCCTCGTTGGTGATGTATAAAAGAATGTAATCGATTTTTACGCTTATTGCCAAGCAAAGGATCATGAAAGAAATAACTAACTTATTCCCTCTATGATCCCAGGGCTATTTTTCGTGTCTTGCGTAAGGATTTTTACTTGAACGTAACTCAATACGTAGTGGAGTCCCGACCAGCGAGAAAGTTTCGCGGAAGTGCTTTTCGAGGTAACGCTTGTAGTTGTCGTCGATCGCGTCCAGCGCATTACCGTGAATGACGATGATCGGGGGGTTCTGGCCGCCTTGATGCGCATAGCGCAATTTCGGACGGATCGATCCTTTACGGCGCGGCTCCTGACGTTCAACCGCCTCGATCAACGCCCGAGTCAGTTTCGGCGTGGACAAATCAGCCATAGCTGCCATGTAGGCTGAATTGATCGACTTCATCAAGGGATCGATGCCGGTCGATTTCAATGCTGAAATAAAATGCGTTTTCGCGAACGAGAGAAAATTCAGCTTGCGCTCCAGATCCATCTTGATCTCGTCGCGCTGATCGCTGATCAGTCCGTCCCACTTGTTGACGCCAAGCACCAGCGCGCGGCCCGATTCCAGGATGAAACCGGCGATATGCGCATCCTGCTCTGAAATATCCTGCTGCGCATCAAGCAGCAGCAACACGACATTCGCTTCTGAAATCGACTGCAGGGTCTTGACCACTGAAAATTTTTCGATAGCCTCGAAAACCTTCCCGCGCCTGCGAATCCCGGCGGTGTCGATTAGCGTGTATTGCTTGCCGCCGCGTTCAAACGGAATCTCAATCGAGTCGCGTGTGGTGCCGGGCATGTCGAACGCTATCACGCGCTCTTCGCCCAGCAAGGTATTGACCAGTGTCGATTTGCCGACGTTTGGACGTCCGACAATCGCGATCTTGATGCTTCTGCCGGTTAGCTCGACCGGCTCCTCCATTGCAGGCGCCCGGGTGAAGGCAAGGTTCAGCGCCTCATCCACCAAATCCATCACGCCATCGCCATGCGCTGCCGAAATGACATACGGATCACCTAGGCCCAATTCGTAAAAATCAGCGGTGACCGCGGTGTATTTCATGCCCTCAGCTTTGTTCACCACCAACATCACGGAACGGCCGGTCTTGCGTAGAAAGTCGGTAATGGTCTTGTCGTGCGGGGTCAACCCCTGACGACCATCGACAATGAAAACGACGACGTCGGCTTCCGCCACCGCCTGCTTGGTCTGCTTCGCCATTTCGTGCATGATGCCGTCTTTGGCGACGGGCTCGAAACCACCAGTGTCAATCACCAGAAATGGACGCTCACCCATGCGGCCTTCGCCATAGTGTCGATCACGCGTCAATCCTGGCAAATCCGCGACCAGCGCATCACGCGAACGCGTGAGACGATTGAATAAGGTGGATTTGCCGACGTTGGGTCGTCCTACGAGTGCTATTACCGGCTTCATTAAATTATTACTCGGCCGCTAATGCGACCACTGTCCCTGATTGGGTTTGAAAAATCAAATTCGCGTCGGCGACTAGCGGGGCAGCGGTGATCGGACTACCGTCAACGCTGGCGCGCGCCAGAAAAGCACCATCTTCCCGGGAAAGGAAATGGATAAAGCCCTGGCCATCGCCAACCCCTACTGCACGTCCGAATGAAACCGGCGTCGACAAGCGGCGATTCGCCAACTTGTTATTGCGCCAAACGCTGGCGCCGGTGTCGCGTGTAAAAGCCGTCATGACGCCATGTTCGTCAACCGAAAACACGAAGCGCTCATCAACAGCCAAGCCAACATCGCTAGAAAATTCCTTGGCCCAGCGTGCTGTCCCACTAACCGCATCAAAGCAGGCGACTCGGCCTTGGTAGGCCACCGCGCAAACATCGCGTCCCCATACTACCGGCGCGCCGGACATATCCGCGATACGCTCCAACTCGGTGGCGCCGCGTGGATCGCCCACGGCGGCTTCCCAGCGCGGCCCGCCATTGCTCAAGGCCAGCGCCACCAGCCTGCCTCCCGGCAATGCGACATAAGCGGTCGAGTCGGCAATCGTGATGCCAGGCGCCGTGCGCAAGGTCAGCGATGGCGTATTGCGTTGCACCGTCCAGCGGCGCGCGCCGGATTCCGCATCAAATGCGACGATGCGGTTATCCAGGCTGCGCACAATCACGAGTCCCTGGCCGACCGCCGGCGCCGACAACACCTCGCTCGAAGTCTGCGCCTTCCAGCGCAACTTGCCGCTACCGTCGAATGCCAGTACCACTCCCTTCTCTCCCGCCACGGCCACGGTATTGCCGTCGCTCCCGACACCTGCCGTCAGAGGCGCACCGGCGCTGATGCGCCACAGCGAACGCCCGCTGGCCGCATCAATGCGCGTGACCGAACCATCCGCCGCCGCCGCGAACAGACTGCTATTTGCCAGCACCGGTGAAAATGTATAAGCGCCCGCGCTGCCGATCGAGGTCGACCACGCCGTGCGAACTGCCAGCGTGGTCTTGAAATCCACCAGCGCGGCCGGCGGGTTGCGCGGCGGCGATTTGCTGGAGAAAGGATTCAGCGAAGATAGGGAAGGTAGCGAAGAACATCCTGCCAATACGAGCATTGCGGCTACACACGCGAGCTTCACTGCAGTACGCATTTTTTCCCCTTGTCCAGTTAAGCCGCGGCTTTGGCCGCTGTGCCGCCTATCGCATCCAGTTTCAACTGAATGAGCTGACGCCCTGGATTTTTTTGATCCGTTTTATCGAGTGCCAACTGATAAGTAGTACGAGCTTCTTCAATTTTATTTTGTGCCACCAAAATATCTCCTTTGCGATCAGCAACCGCCCCTGCAAACTGGGCTGGGAAATCTCCAGAAAGCAGCTTCAGGCCCTCGTCGTAGGCTTTCTCATCAAGCAGGATGCCGGCCAATCGGATTTTGGCGATTACCTTGTATTCATCGTCACGCCCTGCGTC
>OBEQ010653087.1_pt1 | contig 10062 bp, 14 predicted proteins | sample 1670901 | NCBI WGS metagenome assembly OBEQ01 (sample SAMEA104232315, study PRJEB22302) | groundwater metagenome | biome: forest; feature: aquifer; material: groundwater | place: USA | collected 2011-08-07 | depth 5.4 m | reverse complement strand
GCTGCGCGGCGGCCGGTAATCCGCAGCCGCGCTGACCTTGCTCGGCGACGCGTTGAAGGGCTGGGTGGCCGTGTGGCTCGCGAAATATTTCGGCCCGCAGCTCGGTCTGCACGAAACACTCGCCGCATGGTGCGGCCTTGCCGCGTTTATCGGCCATGTGTTCCCGATATTTTTTAACTTCAAAGGCGGCAAAGGCGTGGCCACCGCAGTGGGCGTATTGCTCGGCTTTAGCGCCTGGCTTGGGTTGGCGTGCATCGCGACCTGGCTAGCGATGACGGCAGTATTCCGCATCTCGTCGCTGGCAGCGCTGACCACAGCGGTCGCCGCACCGGTTTACACCGTCGTTTTAATGGGCTGGAATGTATTTGCGGGGGTCGTATTGGGAATGAGCGCGCTCTTGATCTATCGTCACAAAAGCAATATACAAAAGCTGATCGCCGGCACCGAATCACGTTTGGGGAAATCCTGATCCATGGCTTTTTTTGAAAAATCCATCGCCCACGCCAAAGATAGCCTGGCCGAAGTCTCGCGCGAAGCAATCGACCACGCCGGAGAGCGCCTGGCCGGCGTCGTGCAAGTCGGCGTCGCGCAAGCCGGCACCGAACTCAAGGACGTGATCTGGAAAGCCAGCCAGGAAATCGACGCCAAGCTCGACAAGATTTCAGAGGAGTTGCACGCGCAACGTCAATTCACCAAGGACGACGTACGCGAGCTGGTCGACTATGCCGGCGAGCGCTTGAGTGCCGTGATGGACGCGCGCATCGCACATGCGCGCACCGAAATCGCCGGCTTGGTGCAGGAGAAAGTCGAATACTTCAAACACGAAATCGACACGTTTTTTATCGAGCGCCAACGCGACCTCGCCCGCGAACGCCGGCAACTCTTCATCAATATCGCCATCGCCATCCTCGCTTCGTTATCGCTCGGCTTTGTATCATGGCTGTATCACCAGTACGTCGATCAGGCGATGGACATCTTCTCGCTGTTTCGCATCGTGTTCGCCTCGCTGGCGGCGGGCTACGTGGTCTATCTCGCCGGCCGACTGGTGCGCCGCTGGATGGGCCTGTCCGAACACAAAAAAGACACGCTCTATGTCGTCAGCCGCTACTGGGGCGCACTCCGCCCGCAAAGCGTATTCGGCACGCTCATCCTGGTATGCATAATGACCGCGCTAGTGGGTTTTTTACTCTTCCCCGAACAACTCGCCCGCCTCGCCGGCGGCGAACAATTACTGGAGTGGTTCAGGACTGCGTTTCCGGGGATGATTCGGTAACAAATGCGCGCAAGGAGTTATAAGCAGGCTTAGATATCATCCGTAAATTTTTAGGCTTCTTTAAACCTTGGCTAACTAAATCGATATCCAAAATTAAGCAATTATTTATTGATAATAAATTTAGCGGCGTTAAGTGAGCTGCAATCCAAGGCTAGACCATGCGCTCCGACAATTCATAAGGCATCGAAATGCTTGTACAAACTAGTTACCTATACATCCGAATTGGATTGGCGATCCGCCTGTTGAGGAATGTCACGGAAGAGTATACAAAGGAATTTACATCGTCTGCTCTAGATGCGTTGCATGAAGAGCTACAGGCTGGAAACTTTCAGGTAACGTTATCAGCAATGGAAGAGGGGCAATTTCAAGAAATGCTCTCTAACCTAAATGCATTGCCTTCCAATGATGCGCCTAGGAGAGGAACTTGCGAGATCGGTAAGTTCTCAAGCAGTCAGAGTCGAAACCGTTATCTTTGCTGAGTCGAGTATTAAGCGCATCTACGTTTTGCCGAATCGTCGCTTTAACTCTGAATATCTGTTAAACAGCCCTCAGAGCCTCCTTAAAGCCGGAGCATTCGACAAGCTCGACGAAATAGCCAAACAAGATATTTCTTCTGCATGTCGCTGTATCCTTTTTGGCGAAGCCACTGCGGCAGCCTTTCATATACTGCGAGCTACAGAGTCGGTACTCAAAAGTTACTATTTTCATTATAAAAAGCAGCATCGCCTCGCTAAGCCAATGTGGGGACCAATGGTTACAGAACTCAAGGCGAAGACGAAGAACAGACCGCCCGAGACTCTTCTCACATCTCTCGATCTAATTCGATCTGCGTACAGAAACCCCACGCAGCACCCGGAAGCGTTATACGAAATTGACAGTGCACAAGACCTCTTCGGTGTTTGCCTTGATGCTATTGGGAAAATGGCTAGTGAACTATAGAGCCATGAGGCTAACCCCTCATTCCACGGGACCTGCGCGAAAAGCCGCTCTGGCCCGCGAGGCCAAGCACGTCGTGCTACGGCACCGGGCACGCTAATCCCGCCGTCTGCTCTTCGTGCGTGATACCAATTTGACTGAGCGTGCTAGGATTCGCACAATCTCTTTACCACTCAAGGAGAACACATGCACTGTCTAAATCTGCTTACCCGCTGGCAAATCGCCCTGATTTTATCTGTGGCGTTTGTAGCTTCGAACGCCCACGCAGAAACACCCGCTCCCGAGCAGGCCACAACCTGGACTGCCGGTGATCCCCAACTCAAATGGATGCCCTGCCCGCCTTTCATGCCCAAAGGTTGCGCGCTTACGGTGCTGCATGGTGATCCCGCTAAAGACAACGTCGATGTGTTCTTTAAGGTGCCGGGCAAGTCGACGATCCCGATGCATTGGCATACCTCGGCCGAGCGCATGGTGCTGGTGGCGGGCGAGCTGCATGTGACTTATGAAGGCCAGAAAAAAGCGGTGTTGAAACGCGGCACGTATGCGTATGGCCCGGCCAAACATCCACACGAGGGTTATTGCGCGAGCGCTACGCCTTGCATACTTTTTATTGCGTTTGAATCGCCGCTCGATGCGGTGCCTGGCAACAGCCCACCAAAATGATCTAATAGCTTTGGTGTTAACAGGCATGCACGCTTTAGTCAGCCTCATCCTCGCACTGGCTCTCGGTGGCTGCGCGACGCGCCAAGTGATGAACACGGCCGAGCTCGAACCTGGCCAGCTGCCCGCACCCAATGTTGCGCTCAGCATCGCCGGCCTCGGCCCCTGCACGGATAATCCGGACCGTACGGTGCGCTTTGATGCCCGCCAGCCGATCCATGTGCTGGTGCATGGGTGCTACGGATCGTCCGGCCAGTTTCGCGGACTGGCGCAAGTGCTGGCGTTTCATGGTCAGCAGTCGGCGTGCTTTACCTATGACGATCGCGCCAAGCTCACGGACAGCGCCGCTGATTTGCGGCGCGCCTTGCAGCAGCTTGGCGCGCAATCGCAAGTGCCGCAGATTACCGTGATCGGACATAGCCAGGGTGCGCTGATTGCGCGCAATGCGCTCACCGGGTCTGCGCGCACGGCACTGCCAGAACCGCCCGCGAATCTGCGTTTGGTCACGATCTCGGGCCCGTTTGCCGGCATCGCATCGGCGCGCACTTGCGGCAGAACGTGGTTGTATCCGCTGACGCTGGGGTTTGTGCCTTTTAGTTGCTATCTGGCGACGGGACCGAAATGGGCCGACATCACTTATTCGTCCAACTTCATACGCGAACCGGGCAGCTTGGCGCCGCAAGTCAGCCGGTATTTAAAAATCGATACCGACGAACGCGGCACCTGTCGGCGGCAGGTAGACGGGCGCTGCGTGGAAGACGACGAGATATTTTCGCTGGCCGAGCAGCGCAATATGCAAGTAGAGACCGGCACCCATATCAAACGCGTGGAGATAAAAGCAGGCCATGTCGAAATCGTCGGCGACAAACGCACTGCGCCCACTAAGCTGATCGCCATTTTGCAGGATGAACAGGTCATCCGCCCTACTCCGGCCAAACAGGTGTCGGCGTTTAATTTGTTTCTCAAACAAATTTATCTGACAGACAAATTGCAATAATTTGTCAGGATAAGAACATCCGTTTCAATTTACATTCAGGAGACATGGCATGAACAAAATGCATTACGGTCGATTGCTGATCATGGTGGTGCTCTCGTTTATCTCGATGTATATATTGATGTATGCGATGGTGGACAGCTTCGCCAATGTGTATCCCAATTTCAATCAGTTTTATATGGCGGGCTTGATGTCTGCACCGATGCTGGTTATCGAACTGCTATTGATGGGAGCAATGTATCCGAACAAAAAACTCAACACGGTGTTGATTGTCACTGGCGTGCTTGCATTGGGCTTGTTCTGGACGCTTATCCGACAACAAACCGCGATCAACGATACGCAATTTCTTAAATCGATGATTCCGCATCACGCCGGGGCGTTGTTGATGTGCGAAAAGGCTCCCATTCAGGATGCGCAGATTCAGGAATTGTGTCGTACTATTATTTCAGGCCAGCAAGCCGAAATTGACCAAATGAAAACCATATTGAACACCATGCAAAAATAAAGGATCGGCCCCGTCGCAGCATGACGGGGATTAATCGTAGTTCACTCGGGAGAGCACATGAACGCAACCAAAGGTATCGCTATCGTTTTGATCGTGTTGGGTATATTGGGTCTGGTCTATGGCGGTTTCACCTACACCAAGGAGACGCATGAGGGCAATATCGGTCCGATCGAGTTTTCGGTGAAGGATAAGGAAAGGGTCAATATCCCGATGTGGGTGGGGATAGGCGCCATCGTCGTCGGTGGTGCGCTGCTGTTGGGCAGCAAGAAGTCCTAGACCTTTAATCCATCCCGGGGCATAGCGCACGCTATGCCCTTTTTTACATCTGCGCCGCCACCGCGCGGCCAAACGCCGAACACGAAATCTGCGTGGCGCCTTCCATCAGTCGCGCAAAATCATAAGTCACTTGCTTGGCCGCGATGGCTTTTTCCATGCCGCTCAAAATCAAATCGGCAGCCTCGACCCAGCCCATGTGGCGCAGCATCATTTCGGCCGACAAAATCAGCGAACCCGGGTTGACGTAATCCTTGCCCGCATATTTGGGCGCGGTGCCATGCGTGGCTTCGAACATCGCAACCGTGTCTGACAAATTCGCGCCCGGCGCGATGCCGATGCCGCCGACTTCGGCGGCCAGCGCGTCGGAGATATAGTCGCCGTTCAGATTGAGCGTGGCGATCACATCGTATTCTTCCGGGCGCAACAGGATTTGCTGCAGGAAGGCGTCGGCGATCACATCCTTGATCACGATACCGTTCGGCAATTCCATCCAGGGTCCGTCGCCAATCGGCCGAGCGCTAAACTCGCGCGCGGCAAGCGCGTAACCCCATTTCTTGAAGCCACCCTCGGTGAACTTCATGATATTGCCCTTGTGCACCAGCGTTACCGACCGGCGCCGGTTGTCGATCGCGTATTGAATCGCACGGCGGATCAGCCGCTCCGAGCCCTCTATCGACACCGGTTTGATACCGATCGCGGAGGATTCAGGAAAGCGGATTTTTGTTACGCCCATCTCCTGCTGCAAAAACGTGATGACCTTTTTGACTGCGTCGGAATTGGCTTCCCATTCCACGCCCGCATAGATGTCTTCGGTATTTTCGCGAAAGATCACCATGTCAATTTTTTCCGGCGCTTTCACCGGACTGGGTACGCCCTGAAAATAGCGCACAGGGCGCAGGCACACATAGAGGTCGAGCATCTGGCGCAGCGCCACGTTCAGCGAGCGCATGCCGCCCGAGGTGGGCGTGGTCAGTGGGCCTTTGATCGACAGCATGTATTCCTTGACGGCGGCAACCGTTTCATCGGGCAGCCAGACATCGGGGCCATACACCTTGGTGGCTTTCTCGCCCGCATACACTTCCATCCACGCGATCTGGCGACGTCCAGCATAGGCCTTGGCTACCGCGGCATCGACCACCTGACGCATTGCCGGGGTGATGTCGACGCCGGTGCCGTCGCCCTCGATGAAGGGAATAATCGGGCGATCGGGCACATTCAGCGTGTTGTCGGCATTGACGGTGATCTTTTCCCCGGCGGGGATGGTGATATGTTGATAAACGGTAGATGAGGCGGTCATAATTACTCGCGTAACGTTAAAATGGAATTTTGACTGGTCGACGTGGCGCGTCTTTTTTTATTCAACAAACCCTATGGCATCCTCAGCCAGTTCACGGCCGAAGGCCGCTTTGATGGACTTGCCGGGTTTGGCTTTCCGCCGGGGATCTATGCGGCCGGTCGGCTCGACGCCGACAGCGAAGGCCTGCTGATTTTAACCGATGATGGGGCGCTCCAGCACCGCATCGCGCATCCCGCCGCCAAATTGCCCAAGACCTACTGGGCCCAGGTAGAAGGCATCCCGAACGAAAGCGCGCTAGAGGCTTTGCGACGCGGCGTCGACCTGAAAGACTTCGTCACGCAGCCCGCCGAGGCGCGCGTGATCGCCGACCCCGCACTATGGCCTCGCACCCCACCGATCCGCACGCGCCGCGACATACCCACCAGCTGGCTCGAAATCGTCATCCGCGAAGGCAAAAATCGACAGGTGCGGCGCATGACAGCGAGCGTGGGTTACCCCACGTTGCGGCTGGTACGAGTGGCGATTGGAGGTTGGCATTTGGGTACGCTGCAACCAGGGACATGGGAAGAAACAGAAGTCTGAGCACCTACTGCCATATCAGCTGGGACATATTGCTCCGATACAGGCTCAGCCGACGAAACTGTAACTGACTTATGCCACGCGCAAAACCTTGGTAGTTGTCTCGAAGCCTTGAACAATACGATCTGGAAACAGCCGAATTGGTGCTTGGAAAACAGATCGATGAAGAGGTCTCAAGACTGCAGGCGACTTACAGCCCGTCAATTTGCCTATGCGTTGTCCTTCGTTTTTGTTTCTCCGATACTCTTGATCTCGTGCTGGATCGCGCTTTTATCCAGCATTTCAAGCGGCAAGCTCAGAAAAACATGCACGCGGCTCATAATCTGCCGATAGATTTTTTCAAACACGCGCCGCTTTTCTTCATCCGTGCCCTGCGCGGCGGCGGGGTCTTCGAATCCCCAGTGCGCCGAGATCGGCTGGCCGGGCCAGATCGGGCAAACCTCGCCCGCGGCGTTATCGCACACGGTGATGATGAAATCCATTTTCGGTGCACCGGGTTGCGCAAATTCATCCCAGCTTTTGCTGCGCAGGTTTTCGATCGGGTAGCCTATTTTCTTTACTTGCTCAATCGCGAAGGGATTGACCACGCCACCTGGATGACTGCCGGCACTGTAGCCCTTGAATCGACCTTTTCCCATTGTCGTCAGTAAAGCTTCCGCCATGATGCTGCGGGCGGAATTGCCGGTGCACAGAAACAGTACGTTGTAGGTTTTGTCGGCCATATTGGGTTCGCTTGAATTTAATGTTTTAGCAGCACGCGCCGCTGGGGGTTTTATTTGAGGTCGGCACGCAGCAGGACGCGCTGTCTTGTTGCGCCGGTTTCGCCAGCGGCACACAGCACGCCGACGGGTCTGCGGCTGCACCATGGCTTTCCCCGAAGACTGGAATACTGTCCAGCGTATGGAAGGTTTCCCAGGCAATGCCTTGCGGATCGGTGACCCAGTATTTATCGGATTTTGCGTAGCAACATGCCGCGTCGGTTTCTTCGGTCAGCTCGGATTGCAGGGTTTGCAGGCGCTGGTGCATTTCGCTGAGCTCTTCGGGTGACTCGACCTGCACACCGAGATGATTCAGCCCGAGGTCGGCGCTGCGTTGCGAAATCGCAAAGTTCACGCGCGGATCGTCAAGCATCCACTTGGCATAGTCTGAGTGGGTGACAGTGGGTTGGGCGGAAAACATCGCTGAATAGAAACGAATGCTTTCGTCTAGCTTCTCAACTGATACATGCACATGTAAGCGTTTCATAAGGTTTCTCCAGTAGTGGAACATGCCGGTGTATTGACCGGCGCACAGGGATTGCCGCCGCAACAGTTGGCGGTGAGGAAGGTCAATAGCGCATTCATCGTCGTGAAATTGGCGGCATAAATCACAAAGCGGCCGTCCTGCCGAGAGCGCACCATATTGGCATGCGCCAACTCTTTCATATGGAAGGATAAAGACGAAGGTGCTATGCCGGTGGCGTCGCTGATCTTGCCTGCCGCCATACCCTCGGGTCCAGCCTGGACCAGCAAGCGAAAGATCGCCAGACGCGACTCCTGCGCAAGCGCCGCCAATGCAGCGACTACAGATTTTGTTTTCATATTTCAATAGTAATTGAAATATGAAAACCGGCAAATATATTTTTTAACCGTATTTCAATCGGGGGTTCAATGCGACGTCGATCTTGCTTAGTCTGCCGAGCCTTGCGCAGTTTCTGAGCCCTTGGCGGTGGGCGGGCCTTTGAGTATCCATTCGAATACCACGCCGATCAGCGCCCCAACGAGCGGGCCGACCAGATAAATCCAGCTGGTACTGAAATCGCCCCGTACCACATCCGGCGCCAGCGAGCGTACTGGTTTCATCGATGCGCCACTGATCGAGGCCGCCCATAATCCCGCCAACGCAATATAAGCTCCGACTGCGATGGCGCCATTAGCGCCCACATTGCGGGCGCCGGTTGCTGTGCCGAGGATGGCGTTGACCAGCCCTGCAGTCAGTACTATCTCTATTGCCAGCGCCACGCCTGGACTCAAGCCGGGGTGAGGAGTGGTGGCGCCTAATTCGCCGACTGCGCCAAACAGCGCTCGCAGAAAGAATACAGCGCCCATGCCACCCACGATTTGCGCGACCATATAGCCTGGCACGCGGCGCCACGGAAAATTGCGGCGCACCGCGAATGCGAACGTCACGGCAGGATTGAGATGCGCGCCGCTGACACTGCCTATGAAATATATGATGACCATCACCATCAAACCCGGTGCGATGGCTTTCATCGCGGGTGTGACATCGCCGTTCAGCACGCCCACCATCTCAATCCCGGCCGCAACCAGCACCAGTAGAAAAGTCCCCCAGGTTTCGGCAAACAGACGCCGTCATTCGCGAACAGGATCATCGAAATCCCGCACGCTTTGCTGCGCAGAATGGTGAGCGTGTATGGGCTTCGCCAAACTCTCCTGGTGACTTTTCATCTTTAGCGGCCTCGTTTCTGCTATGGCGGACATTTGCACTACACTTGCTGCACGAAAACGGCACTAACGTTTCTTTCACATTATCTTGAGTTCAACCGACTTTGTTTACATCAGTATCGAACGCCAAAAGCTGTCAGTCGGCACTTAATTTGTACGGCATGTATATGACACAGAACCCGTTATCACATCGGCGGGATAAACTATGACCATATGGAAACCCCACGTCGTCGTCGCAGCGCTGGTCGAGCAAGACGGACGCTATTTGATGGTGGAAGAAACCATCGAAGACGGGGTGCGCTATAACCAGCCGGCAGGCCATCTGGAACCAAACGAATCGCTACTTGAGGCCGTGGTACGCGAAACCCTGGAGGAAACCGCGCATCACTTTGAGCCGGAAACCTTGCTCGGTATTTATCGCTGGCGCTCGCCGCAGCAGGATCGCGTGTATTTGCGCTTTGCCTTTAGCGGCCGTATCACCGGCTTCGATCCCACGCTGGCTCTGGACGCCGGCATCCTGCGCGCTTTGTGGCTGACGCCTGCTGAGATCGATGCGTTGAAACCGCAGCACCGCTCCCCGCTGGTGGCGCAATGCATCGTTGATTACCAGGCCGGGCGGCGCTACCCATTGGACCTGCTGACACACTATGGGGAGGGGCACCTATGAGCAGCCGCATCGTCGTCGGCATGTCGGGCGGTGTCGATTCGTCGGTCGCGGCCTACCTGTTGAAGCAGCAGGGACACGATGTGCTCGGCGTGTTCATGCGCAACTGGGAAGAAGACAGCGACGACTGCCCGGCGCGGCAGGATTTTCTCGACGTGCTCGCGGTGGCCGACGTGATCGGATTGGAAGTCGATGCGGTGAATTTCAGCGCCGAATACAAGGATCGCGTGTTCGCATATTTTTTGTCCGAGTTGCAGGCCGGGCGCACACCCAACCCGGACGTGTTGTGCAATGCCGAAATCAAGTTCAAGGCATTTCTCGACCATGCGCTGCAGCTCGGCGCCGACAAAATTGCGACCGGCCACTATGCACAGCTGCGCGAGTTCATGGGTGAGCAGCAGCTGCTCAAGGCCGAGGACGGCAACAAGGATCAG
>OBEQ010816831.1_pt1 | contig 10064 bp, 11 predicted proteins | sample 1670901 | NCBI WGS metagenome assembly OBEQ01 (sample SAMEA104232315, study PRJEB22302) | groundwater metagenome | biome: forest; feature: aquifer; material: groundwater | place: USA | collected 2011-08-07 | depth 5.4 m | reverse complement strand
CGTCGTGACGTCGGCGGACGTCGCCGCAAACAGGCCCCAGCTCTTGGCGATGCTGAGGCGATTCAGGAGGGCCTCTTTGGTGCGGTCCTGGGAGAGCGGATCGCGTTGCAGGGCGTCCTCGATGGCGTCCAGGTCGAACGACGTGGTTGATCCTGTGAGTGACTGGACGGCTCGCGCCAGCGCGATCCCCAGCGGCTCGTTGATGGAGAGGGCAAACAGCTCGCACCACGCATCCGAGGAGAGCTCGGCGGGATCGAGGGTGAGCCGTGCCATTGCGATCCCGCAGCGGGTGAAGTGCTCACGCAGCGACTTTGGATACATGCTCGTCGGCTCCCCGGGCACGAGGAATTGCAGCGGCAGGCCTGCCTGCCGCGCCCGCGGCGCAGGCAGGCCGGGCTTTTCGGGATCGGCCGATTGACTCATCGTCCAGAAGATGCCGACCGGATCGACAATCAGGACACAAGGTCGTGGATGCTGTTGAAACAATTCCTCCGCGAGCACGCCCAACGTGTAGGACTTGCCGCTGCCCCGCTTGCCGCAGATGAGCAGGACACGCGCATGATCCGCTGCAAGCGTCACGGGTTCGCGAGTTTTCAGATCGGTTCCCAGTGTCATCATGTGAGTCTCCTCCTCAAGCTGGTCACTGTTCACTGTCCACTGATCACTGATTTCGGCGCATGGCGCGATAGATGAAGTAGCGGCCGGCGAGGAAGCAAGCCCCGAAGCTGCCCGCCAAGATGTAGGCCTCGATGTCGTTCAACCCCAGAGCCAAAAAGCGCATGACCACCGCACCGGCACCCACGAGGAGGAGGATCGGCGTCAGGTCCACATAGTGGATCCCGGCCTCGTGGGAGAGCTGGCGGATGTGGGCAGGGTCCCTCAGCGGCACCCGGTGGGCCTGGCGGGCCAGCTCTCGAATCGCCAGGGGATTGCCGCAGGCGGAATCCAGGACGTGCTGCTCGGAGACGCGCGCATCGGGGATGAGGCCGCGACCCACCTGACGCCAGAGCAGGGTGCGCGAGGCCTCACGACTGAGCGGTTCAAGCGGCAGCAACCGGAAGTGCCAGAAGAAACGCTGGAGCTGGGGCTCCAGCTCCAGCGTCGTGATGGCGCCCACCATGAGCGTCACGTCAAAGAGCGGTTCCAGGAGCCGGGCCAAGGCCGGGGTGATCCCCTCGACGTGATCGACGAGGACGATCTGCTCCGCCAACAGCGGGGTGAGCCGGGCCAGCAGGTCCTCGGTCGCAAGGCTTGTCAGCTTCGGCTTGAGCTCGCCCCACTCCCAATAGGCGCGGTCCCAGGCGGGAAGATCCAGCCGGCCCTAGGCGTGCAGTTGCTGCGCCACGGACAGCAGCGCGGGCTTGAGGGGCTGGAGGCGTGGGATCATCAGGACCCGTGTCCGACGCTTGACCGCAGCACGCAGCAGCGCCGACTTGCCAATTCCCACCGGCCCCACCACAAGCGTATGCTGACGCTGCCGGAGGCATTGCCGAAGCTGCGCAAGCTCCATGGCGCGGCCGATCAGCATGCGCGACCGTTCAACGTCAGGCGACCGATCCGTGGACATGACTCTTCTCTCCTTGTGATCGGGCTCTCTGCACGCTACGCTCCACGCACGCCAGGATGGCGGTTTTGAAGGAGGGGGGTTGGGATGGGGAATGACAAGATACGGCAGTTGCTTTTTTCGGAAAGAGAATGGTAGAGCATTGGGAGCGGGATATTCCGGCACCCCTCCCGCGGCAATTTCCCGACACATATCCCCGCGGGGCTCTCTTGAGCATGTGCTGGAGATGTGTGATGGCATTTGCCCGCATGCTGTCCTGGCTGGTGGCCACGTTGTAGTAGCGGATGTCCCCCCGGTCGGTCCGTCGCCACCAGACCTTCACCACCCCCCACTGCTGGAGTGTGGTCAAGGCGCGCGCGAGGGTGTCACGATCCTTGATGCCGGTCACGGCGGCGATCTTCGCCCGGCCCAGGCACCCGTTGCCGCTGTGCCAGTCCATGTAGCGCACCAGACAGAGAAAGACCTGCAAGACGCTGCCCATCCGGCGGCCCTTGAAGCATCCAGCATCGTAGAGCCAATACGGAATGCGTAGGGTCAACGCTTCCGAGGGATGGCGAGTCCGACGCATCGGCCTGCTCCTGGTGTTCCATCCGTGTCGAGAACTTGGAGAGGGCGGCTCCATGCGGGTGCCAGACCACCCCACCACCTGGCTGGGTTCGCTGGAAGCGAACCACCGCTTCGCAGCTCGCCTTTGGCGAACAGCCAAGTGGTGGGGCCACCCGCCAGAGGCGTGGAGCCACGGAGCTTTTCTCCCGAAAAGCGCCCTCTCCATAGGTCTTGGGCACTTTCAGGGTGTTTAATAACCCCCCTGCAAAATTTTCTTCAGGCGAGCTCGGGCTTTGGCGAGGAGCTGGTGGACGGCCGGCTGGGAGATGCCAAGCTGCTTGGCGATCTCCGCTTCGGTATGGCCGTCGGCAAACAGCAGAAAGGCGGCTTGCTGCCTGGGGGTGAGGGCCTGGAGGGCGGTTTCGAGGTCGAGCTTGGTCAGCAGCTGTTCTTCAGCCTCTTGGGCGAGCTGCTCGCGGACTTCCCGCTCGACGGGGCTGAGGGGAGCGGTGCCCTGTTCGATCCTCTCGAGGGCGAAGTACCAGATCTGCTTGCGGCGGCGCACCGGCGGACCCCCTGCTGGGATCCGAGCCGGCTAGCGCCGCACAACACAAACGGAGGCCCAAATCCCAACGGATTTGAGCCTCCGCTCCTTCGCCCCTCAGTGGAACCCGGGCCTACGAGCCTACGCTCCTCAGGTGGATGGAATTGTCCTACTCAACCGTTATGCGTAACTCCTTATAAGCGTTCTGGAGATCGATGACCACCAGGGTCTTGCACCTCGCGCACATCACGTAGAGCATCCCGTTCTCGAGCTCCGCGAGGAAGCGGCCGCAGCGGTGCTGGATGCGCCGCGTGGCTCGCGGCTCATAGAGCCTGGGCTCATTCGTGACGAAAGCCGTCTCCCCTGTGAGCACTGCCGAATCCATGGCCAACCACCAGATCACCCATCGACGACGGTCAGCGGCTGTGGCGAGCGAGAGACCCGGAGCACGTCGCCGTAGCAGAACGGAACGCGCAGGTGCTCGCCATCGATGTAGACCATCCCTTCGCGCATCAATGAGCGCAGGACAATCGCGCGGCCCGGCTGAACCAGGCCTCCGGTGAGCCGATACGTCGTCCCCGGTCCGTAGTAGAGCTCCCGCGGCAAATACTGAAGCGCTTTGGACTCTCGGGGTAAGACCTGGCCGTCGGCGGACTTGATCGCGGCCGTCGAGCCCACCGCGGTGGCAATCCACATCCCCGAGCTTCGCTGCTCTTCCTTCGTCCCATCGACCTGGATCGCATACCGGCTCATCGCCGCCGGGTTCTGGTGGGCAATCAGGATGTCGTTGAGCACCCCAAACACCACTCGCGTGCCGTTGAGCGTCAATTGCATCCTGTGGAGTGTTTGCGTAACCACCTCGCCATCCAGGATCCGATCCAGCATCTGCGCAAAGGTGCTGGCATTAGCCCGGCAAAAGCTGCCGGCGCTGCGATCAGGATCAGAATTCACCCCGAGCAAGACTTGGCGCGTCACGCCCCGCGCGGCCTCCAGGCACGTCCCATCCCCGCCCACGGCGATGACCAGGTCATAGGGCGCGTAATCATGCTGCATCGCCCGGTAGATCATGCGGTACTTGAGGCCGTTCGCCCGCAGCACCCGCTCCACCTCTGCGAGGGTTTCTTGGTGGGCCTCATGAGCCTGCTTGAGACGTTTGAGATCCCAGGGAAGCGCGCGCTTGTCGGGACCGATGAACAGCGAACTGCGCCGCTCCAGGACGTAGATCTGGTAGGCGCTCTTCTTGTAGATGACCAGGGCTCGGCGGACCTTCATGGCTGTTTCGGACCTGCGCTGATGACTGCGCGCCGTTTGCGCTGTTTCAGGAAGTACAGCCCGGCGTAGACCTTGGGATCGACGAGCCTGCCGCGCGCCTCCATGCGCCGCAGCCAGGCCTCGACGTCACCCAGCGGCACTTCGTGCACCGTGATGCGTTCATAGCCCTCGCCCCCGCCGGCAGCGCGCTTCGCCAGGCCCACCGCCCGGACCAACGTGACGAGCTCGTTGCTCAGGCCCGCTGAGGTGGGGCCGCTCGCGAGCGGGAGAATCCGCTGGGCTTTGTAGCCGGTCTCTTCCAGGAGTTCCCGGATGGCGGCCGTCTCCAGGGCCTCGGTTTCCTCACCCCTTCGATCGCCAACCAGGCCAGCCGGAAATTCGATGACAGGTTTCCCCACCGGGATTCGGTACTGCTCAGTCAGCAGGAGCCTATTGGCATCCGTCACCGCTACGATGATGACGGCTCCGGTGCAGTTGGGCCGCTCCACATACTCCCAGCCGTCCTTGACCATGAAGCGCACAAACTTGCCTTCAGCGACCACTGTGAGTTTTGAGGAAGCTGCCCGCGTCATCGAACCGCCTCCGCCCCTTCGTGGACATGCAACTGGGGCGGGGTGGCCGTGTCGATGCGGATCAACTTCTCCGCGACCTGGTGTTGCGCGACCAGGTACTTCGTGACATCCACCTCCAGACCGCGCAAGGCCTTGAGAAACTCCTCTTCTTCTCCGTTCATGGCTTGCTTGTGCTCAAACTCAACGTCGTGTCGCTTCCGCAGGCTGTTCAGTTCCGTTTCCTGCTCGAGCTGCTTTTCCCTGATTCCTTCCTCGTGCATGAGCCGGGCTAAGGCATTCTTGTGCTGGATCTCAGCCTCTTCCATCGCCCGGCGCTCCTTGGCGCGCTCCGCCTCCCGCGTGAGCTTCAGGTCGGCCAGTTCCTGCGCCTGCTCTTCGGTCTCTGCCTCGAGCTGAAGCTTGGTGCGCGTCTCGATGGCGTTGTCGTGCATCGCCTGGAGCTTTGTGCTGGCGAAGTAGCCCCGGTAGACCACCTTGGTGATCTGGTAGCTGACCCGCTCCCCTCGCTGGACGAGCTGCTTGTAGGTGGACAGGTCGTTGAGCTTCTCCGCCTGGTTCTTGAAGTCCTCGAAGGTGCGCTTGGAGACGAACTCGATCACATCCGCGGAGAGCGCGTTGATGAAGTCGGCCACCAGATCGTGCGTCTGGTCCAGCATGCGCTCCAGGTCTTTCAACTCAAAGAAGAGCATCAGCTTCACGACCAGCAGCGCGTCATCCGCGGTGCGCACGTCCTCCACGTCGAAGTACATCTGGTCCGGGATCGTGCGCAGTTTGGTAAACTGCAGGGCCCGGGGGATCTTCCTTTTCGGATCCTTGGGATCTGCTCCGTGCCAGCGGAACTCATGGAGCCATTCGTTCTCGGCCGGCACGTGCAGCGCCGGGCCACGGATGAGCTTGCGCTGGACCTGGCCGTTGTCCTGAACGTAGACGACGATCGATTCGTTGGCGTTGATGTTGATGGCGTCCTTGACCGCGATGGTCTCGTGGGCCACCGGATCCAGCCAGGCCATCACAGGGCCGCGGAGGTGCTGTTTGCGCCCGTCCTTGAAGGCGATGGCCAGGTACTGGTTGGGCTCGGCGCTGAAGGATGGCAGCATCTGGACTTTCTGGGTCGTCAGGAAGAGCCGCTTCGGCCCGTCGATGATCTGGACCCGGCCCTGCTGATCCCAGATGGCCGCCCGCTCACCCGTTCGAATGGTCTTAAACCCGATCATGGCGCACCTCCCGCTGGCGCCTGCCGCGCGGTCTTGGGGGCGCCGAGCAGTTCCGCGCTTTCGATGAGCCGGATGCCGGCCGTTGTCATTTCCTCAATGGCCCGGTCAACATCTCCAGGCTTCAGGTTAACGCCCCGGCACGCATCGAGGACGACGGTGGTTCCAAACCCCAGCTGCTGGGCATCCAGCGCGGTCCACTTCACGCAGTAGTCCGTCGCCAGGCCGACGACGTAGACCGCCGTGATCCCACGCGCCTTGAGGTACTCGGCCAGGCCCGTGGCGCGCCGATGGCCGTTGTCGAAGAAGCCGCTGTAGCTGTCGATGGCCGGATCGATCCCTTTGAAGAACACCTGGGCGATGCGCATGGTGTCCAGTCCAGGGGCATACTCGGCACCCGGTGTGCCCTGCACACAGTGGGCCGGCCAGAGGATCTGCTCTTGCCCATCGAGCAGGATGACCTCACCCGGCTGCTTGCCGTGGTTGGCCGCGAAGCTGCTGTGATCCTTGGGGTGCCAGTCCTTCGTGGCGATCACCAGATTAAAGAGCGGCTGGAGCTCGTTGATCACCGGCACGATGTCGAAGCCACCGGCGACCGGCAAGGAGCCGCCCGGGCAGAAGTCGTTCTGGACATCGATGATGAGCAGCGCCGTCGTCATGGTCGGATCCTCCCTGGGTTCGCCTTACACCTCAAAGTTGAAGCCCCGCTTCTTCAGTTGCCGATACTTCTTCTCATTAAACTGATACAGCCGAGCCGCCCGATGGGCCACATCCTCCTGCACCTCCCCGGTGTCGATCAATAGGTCCATGCTGAGGATCTTCTTGCGGAAGTTGCGCCGGTCTAACTTTCGCTCCAGCACGATCTCGTAGAGCGTCTGAAGCTGGCCCAGAGTAAATCGCTTGGGCAGCAGTTCAAAGCCAATGGGCTCATAGCGGACCTTGCCCTTTAGGCGCTGCAGGGCCACCTCGACGATCTGCTCGTGATCGAAGGCCAGCTTCGGCACGTCGCTCACCGAGAACCAGGCCGCCTTTCGGGCGTCGGTGCTCGCTGCGATCGTGTGCTCATTGAAGTTGACCAAGGCGTAGTAGGCGACGGTCACCACCCGCTCCCGGGGATCCCGCTTGAGCTGGCCAAACGTATAGAGCTGCTCCAGGTAGACCCGCTCGATGCCGGTTTCCTCCCGCAGCTCCCGCAAGGCGCATGCCTCCAGGGTTTCATTGATCCGCACAAAGCCCCCAGGCAGCGCCCACTGGCCTTCAAAGGGCGGGAGGTCGCGCTGGATGAGCATGACCTTCAAGTCCTTCTTCTCGACGTCCAGGCCGAAGACGACGCAATCGATGGTGAGGCTCGCTCGGGGGTGCTGGTAGGTGTAGGGCATCCGGCCTCCTTTAATGTGTATTTTGTACACTAACTATAGTGTACCAAATACGCATTGTCAAGCCTTTTTTTCAACAAAGTTTCGGGCTAGTGCCGTTCCAACTATTACGACCTGGCGGCGTAGCAAATCGTACCGTCATCTCCTCGTCGTAGCGCAGCAACGAAGGCGTAGGTGGAGCGAGTTGGAACGGCACGAGCGGGTAGGGGCTTTCAGAGCACGTGGCGCCGTCTCATCCAGGCGCGACTTCCCTTGACCGCAGGATCAGATCCATCTTGAACGCGTAGAGGGATTTCTCCAGACCCACCAGATGGAAAACGCCAGCGCCAACTCCGCCAAAGTCCTCTGCGTGGCGGTTCCTCTAGCGCTTTGACCAATCTTTAGTCCTGCGCCACCAAACTTTCTTCAACTGGAATTGAGTAAACTACCACGGGAATTCCTGGAATTCTCAGAATTACTATCTTGGCCTTGGTGGGGATTACCAACCCCCTCTCTCGCAATCAACGGCCAGTTTTTCCAACTCCATCAACCATTCCTCGCAGATGGAGATAACATCCCTTCCTGGGAAGTCTGCAAAGTAGTATTTAACTTCGATGCTGGTAGATGACGCTGGTGCCGTCTCAGGTTCCGGCTTGACCTCTATCGTCCTAACTTCATTTCCCGTTCCGCTGAGCACCACCTGTACGCTATCGGTAACCGTCACGCGGTCGACTAAATCCAGGCTAACGTAAGCGCGGGGACGAATAGGTTTGACATGATACGAAAGGTTGCGTTACTCATGCAGATATTTCATGAGAGGATGATTTTTCATCTCGGTCTGCTTTTGGAGGTACCATTCCCGAAATCCAGAGACTCCTTTGAACTCCTTTTGCATGATCCCTGTAATGCTCCGTGCCGCTGACAGGACTCCTTCATCCTTCGGTTGGCCACCGTCGAAAAATTGCGGGATCGCTCCGGGCCATGTTTCTGCCGGACGCGTTCGATCTGTGCCTTCAGGCCTTCAGATTCTTTCGGAGGAATTTCTCTACAAGAGGCTGCACCACTTTCTCCTTAGACAGCGGAAAGTAGTCGAATAGGATGCAAAGCGCGCTGACTGCTGCGTGAACCAGATCAACAAGCCTGGGTTCGATGTTTTTCAGGTGCTCCTTAATCCACGCTTCGGTCTCGTTTTCCACGCAGACGAGGTCAAACCCCATGATTCGTGCGGGATCAGCGAAAGACAGAATCCGGCCGCGCAGACCAGTATACCGAATCCTGACCACAACCCTCTCTTCGGACTCCACATGGAGCGCTCGATACAGCCGGCTAATGCGCAGGAGTGTTTCTGCTGTTCGGACGATCCGTGTATCTACGAAAATCTTTCCCTCGGACCGCTGATCTTCAAACAGCGTCTTCAGGAGATAAAACACCCGGTCTGTCCGAAGCGCCCAGTAGTCAAACAAGGGCCGGCCGGTCAGTCCGTCAGTCAAGATGGTAGCTTTGATCCCATCCTCGTAGGGCTTTGGCTCATACCCAGGTCGAGTCATGACGAGCCCGATCGGCCATCCGAATGAATGTACTTGGGTTTGTTCCATTGCTCGCCGCAGTTCATCCTTTTGAAACTGTAGCGTTTTCTCCGGCGTCTGCCCCCTAGCCGCTTTCCACGCATCTTGCTGTGCATTGACAACGGCGTCTGGAAGATAGGCGACGACCTCCATCAGACATTTATCGAGCTGCCGGGTTTTTGCGATGCCAACCGCCGCTTGACGCTCATGCTCAATCCACGCTTTGAGCTCAGTATAGTCTTCCGACACTTTGGTCCCTTCCGCATGGGCTTGGCGTGGCGGTCTCAGAACGAGAGCAAAGTCACAACCTGTCTTGCTCGCAAACCTGCGGAGATAGTCGATCGTGATCTTCTCCAGTCCCTGCTCGATTCCAGAGACAAACTGCTGGCTGCAATCGAGCATCTCCGCAACCTGCCCTTGTGAGAGGTGCAGCGCCTCTCGACTCTGCCGCAGCTTCACCGTCAATTCTTCGATGAACGGATCCCGCTCGCGAGGCTGCTTCTGGCGAAGCCTCACGCCGGAGTGTTGAAACTCGCGGACATAGCGCTCATAGGTGGCTCGCCAGAACGCCCCTTTCTCCTTGGTCCATTCGTCCTTATTCACCTCTTGCTGGATGGCGATGAACCGCCGGCAGAATCCCAGCGGCGTGATCAATGAAAACACCTGTTCAGGATCATCAACCCGTGCCAACAGACGGGCAGCTATCCGGGGAAATTTAGGATTCTGCTCATCGGTCAGGATGTCCCGAATCTTCTCGAACGGCATGCCTAAGTCCCAATACCAGTTTTCACGCTTCATGTGGGCACGTATCGACGGTTCAGGCGCTCATACACCTGCTGTTCCATGTGCTGCATGATCTGCTTGGTATCACACCCTGGCGCAACATCGAGCAAGGCAAACGTGGTCGCTTGACCGGTCATGGCCCGCAGCCACCGCGTCAGCCGCTGATAGTCCTGACGGCTGAAGTGCGCTGGAAACCACTCGTGCAGCGGCGCATAATGGGTCGACAGATACCACAGGTCAAAGAGATCTTTAGCCTCTTGCCTGCCGCCGGCAACCATCTGTCCGGTTGAAGACGGTTTGGTGGTCCAGCCGATGACAGCGCGCACTTTTCGCAGATAGAGGTCGTCCATCGAAGCGATGCCATCCGGCTCAACCGGCTTCAGCAATGGATCGAAGTCTTCAATGACGTCCACCTTCATAAATGCTCCCTTAGCAATGCTGAACTCGTAGGACGCCACTTTTGCCAGGCGAGGCTTGATCCGCTCGTCCAGGAGACGGAACGAAAACGTGGTCGCCTGTTCGATGCGTTTGCACAGCTTCCGGTGCAGCGTTTGGCTCCACCGCTGGGTAAAAAAATCAAGGTCTTCCGAGTACCGATGGCCGCACCGGATGGCAAGAGCCGTTCCTGCGGCCAGATAGACAGGGAGATCGG
>OBEQ012941290.1_pt1 | contig 10065 bp, 7 predicted proteins | sample 1670901 | NCBI WGS metagenome assembly OBEQ01 (sample SAMEA104232315, study PRJEB22302) | groundwater metagenome | biome: forest; feature: aquifer; material: groundwater | place: USA | collected 2011-08-07 | depth 5.4 m | reverse complement strand
TTTGCCGTCAGCATGATGACGGGAGTAACGATGTCTTTTTCACGGACTGCTTTGCATACCGCGAGGCCGTCTTTCCCGGGAAGCATAATGTCGAGCACAATCAGATCGTAATTGGTCCCATGCGTTTCAATACGGCGCTCTGCGGCTAATCCGTCAAACAGAGAATCCACCGTATAACCCTCTTGTTCAAGGCCTTCTTTGAGGGAAGCATTGAGCTTCTGGTTGTCTTCAACCAATAACAATTTCATAAGAGTCATCTAACGGTATTTGTTGCAACTAGACAAGCTTGTAGATAAGCGCGCCGAGAACCACGATCTCGACGATAAAACCGTTCTGTAAGGATAGATCACCGATTTTTCCGCTGATCAGATTGTGAAAGTAAAAATGCAAACGATGAAACCAGCGAAGCCACTTCGGTCGGAAGACTTCATAAATTGCGACCAACATGTCCGGCAGGACACCGCCTACTATTCCCATCGTGATCGCGAGACGATGGTCGAAGACAATTTTTGTCAGAAGGTAGATAACGGAAATAACCGTTGCAAGGGCATCGATTCCGACGAATAGATAAGCTGTTTTTACCTGCGTGCCAGCAACATACCCCTTATACAATCCCGTATCGCCGTGCGGTATGAGGTCCGTCAGAAAATGGACAAGAAAAGCCAATGTAAAAGCAAGGAAGGGATGAGTGGGCAATGCTTCCGCGATGACAGCTCCGATGGCGGCATGGGTCACGATAAACATAGACCCTCATCAATCTGCGTCTATGATGTGCAACAACGCTTCAAGTGCAGACTTGCAAGCAGCAGCATCCGGATTCACTGCGCGTAACTGTCTCAATACCTTGTCGACGGCATTGTCCATCTCCGTCCACTTCGTGGGATTGGTTGGTTTCAGCCTAGCATCGGCAGCGTCCCAATCATGTTCGAGATCCGCGATTCTAGTCGTTGCATCCGATAGTTTGCCGGCGTTCACGAGATCAAGGGAGTCTTGAGTGATAGTTCGGAAGTCAACCAAGTCCGCTGAAGGGAAAACATGATGCACGGGATTGCCTGAAGCCGTTGAAGTCGATGTTCCGATAGCAGAGCTTGATGCGCCAGCGGTTTGCGATTCTGGTTGGGTATCTTGCGCGGCGCGCGCCTGCAATTGGGATTGACGGGCATGGTACCCGACCAATCCCGTGATAACCAGCACGGCGACCACGATGGCTGTCTGTAAAAGGCCGCTCCTGCTCGTGTCTGCTTTGATTTCTTCTTTAATTTCTGCCTTCGATTCTTTTTCGATAACATCTTTCTTGGTGATCGAAAGATAGGTCACAATCGCTAGAATGCCGCCGACAAAAATGAAGCTTGTAATCGTCGCGCCTAACCCTAGACCGCCATATTTTGGAGGCTGGGAAAGATAATCGCCAAGAGAAGCGCCAAGTGGCCGCGTTAAAATATAAATGAGCCAGAATGATAGTACGTGGTTGAGTTTGAGCTTCGACCCGATGGCGAAGACCGCAATCAGTCCGGCAATGATGAAGCCTGTTACGGCATAGCCCAAGCCCAGTCCTTCGGCCATGAGGTCTCCGGCAGCGGTACCGAGAGCAAAGGTAAACAGAATGGTAAACCAATAAAAGATCTCTCGCCGTCTTGTAAGAATCGAATGGATCGAGAGTGTCTTTTCATAGTAATGCCAGATAAGGAACGTGGCGGCCAAAAGAATGCTGAAAATGATGGTGCTTGTCTCAAGCGGCACACCTATCCGATCGGTCAGATTGTCAGTCACGAGCGTACCGAAGACGCTGATAAGCATCACCGTGATCCAGTACGTAATCGGCGTGTATCTCTTCGTCCGAAATTGGAAAAACAACGCAATCGCAAGCAAAACACCCGTCACGATGGAAGTTCCCGTGAGGCCAAAATTAAGATTGACATTCAAAAAATCGGCGGCCGTTTCACCAACGGTCGTGCACATAACCTTGATGAACCAGAAAAGAATGGTTACTTCTGGTACTTTGCTAAGCATCTTCCTAGCTAGTGAAGTGCCGGCCGCATCTTTCTCGAACATGCCGTTAGTTTGAACAATTGTTTGCATAAAAAACTCCGCGCTCAAAAATAAAAAGGAATTAAGGTCGACGCAAGTATAGACCTCTAAAATGAAGATTTGATGAAGCGCATGGGCGCTACCAATTCAGAATGATATTCTATCGAAGAACAGGGTGGTAGTTCACGGTTCTTCATCAAACGTTCATTTTCTCTTGGTACCTTAATAACGTAGATCACCCTGCAAAGGCATTTTTCCATGAAGATACCAAAACCAAAGCTGATTCTTTATATCCTGCTTCCTCTTATCGGCTGCATTGCACTTGTATTTGCGGTATTAAATCGAACAAATCATGCTGATCTAGTCAACACCGTTGACCAAATTACCGATATTGGTTCGGATACCTCAACAGATGCAAGCGAGGAACCGGTCCCTCCGCCGGTTTCCGTCACACCCAAGGAAGTCGCATTGCAGCCAAAAGATACCACCGCACTAGGCGGCTATAACGTACTCATCGCTGATCGAGGGAATAATCGGCTTATCGAAGTAACGCCCGATAAAAAAATCGTGTGGCAGTACAAGTTCAATCTTCCCAAGCCAGGGCTGGGTGCAGACGATTCATTTTTTACGGATGACGGGAAAACGATCATTGTAAATCTGGAGGAATATCATGTCATTGAACTTATCGACTATCAGTCGAAAAAAGTGACGTGGACGTATGGGGTACCAAACGTGCCGTCGTCAAAAGACGGATCACTCAACACCCCGGACGATGCATACCGCTTACCGAATGGTGATGTCATTGTGGCTGATATCAAAAATTGCCGTGTGATTGAAGTTGCTCCTGACAAGCATATCGTGCATCAATATGGGCAAACCAAAAAATGCAGCAATCAAGATGGATACTTAAACAAACCAAACGGTGATACGCCGCTCAAGAACGGACATATCCTGATCAGTAATATCATTGGCCGCAATCTCATAGAGTTGGATGAAAACTGGCAACCTGTCTTTACGATGAACTTGCCTGTAAAATACCCGTCCGATCCGCAGCTCACTCAAGCAGGAAATATTCTCATCTCGGATTACAGCACTCCGGGCAAAATCGTAGAGGTCTCTAGGCAAGGGAGCATCGTTTGGCAATATACGGACGACGGCAAAGTAAAATTAAACAAGCCTTCATTAGCGATCGAGCTTCCGAATGGAAATATTTTAACGAATGATGATTTCAACCATCGCGTGATCGTGATTGATAAGCAAACAGAGCAGATCGTCTGGCAGTATGGGGTGACCGGAAAACCCGGTTCAGCCGTTGGTCAATTAAACACTCCGGATGGATTAGACATTATCAAACATTGATATGCTCAAAAGATTTTTCTATTTATTTCCGCTCGTTGCGTTAGCACTTATGGCTGCGGGCTGCAATCGTCCATCGATCGTTCGGCCGTCAGACGCTGGTTTGCATACCTCGTCGACTTCACCGGTAATAAGTGACACGAGCACGACAGTTTCTATCGCACAATCCGCTCCTCCTCAAAAAGATCTTCCGCTGCATACGGTTGGCCAAGTAACTCGACACGCCAAAAATTTTGTGAATCAAACCGTTCAAATGCAGGGATATCTTTTGAAAAAAGAAAAGGGTTATCTTATTTTTTCAGATGAACCGACAGGTGCGATCTCAAGCTACGATCTACCTGTTGCTGGCGCTGGAATAAGCGTCATTCAGTTCAAGCACAAATATATCCTTGAAGGCCGTTTTATGTATGGCGGACTAAGCAGCAGCAACCACAATCTTTACCATTTGGAGTTAGTGAGCATGTCGGAAGTTAATTAAAACTTATAATTGTGTCACCGTCCCCAGTGCACGCGTAAACTCCAATCCCAGCACGTCCACCGAATCCGCCAGATGAAGCTTTGCCAGACTTCCATCATATTCCACCCGAGAGACGCGCTGGATGCCTGAGATGAGCTGCGATGCTCCAGATGTGTTGTTCAAAATACGAATCGTATCTCCCGGCAGAATCGTTTCGATGGCGTAGTTTGAATTGACCGTGATAACTGCTTTCGTGCGTGCGTTCTTTTTGCGCGACACGTTCCCATTGCCAGCTGAATCAGATGAAGTCAGGTCTTTGATGTTTGGGTCCGTGATTTTTTCTTCACGTTTTCCGTAGGTGGACTGGCTACCTGCATCGCTGTAAAAAGTATTTGTCGGCGTTGGTCCCCAAGAGACGACCGTGCCGTTCTTCACGTCGAAAATGGATTGCTGAACATCAATCGAATCGACATCTAGTCCGAGCGTGAGTCGATGCGTTGCCGTCACGTCGTTGTATTGCGCAAGCTTGAACAATCCGTTCGGCTCGATTCGCCAGTACCAATTCAAATCAAGAAAGCTGGCCGCTTTGTTAATGGCTTCGAGATGTTTCATTAAAACGAGATCAACCGTGATGCTTTTGCCGGGAACCGCAAGTGAAGTCGTGAAGTAGGTCGACCCCTGCACTGTATTACAGTCCCCTACTGCCGCCGACATGATTGTGCTTACGTCAGCTCCGGCGAAGCTCACCGTGAAACTGCCACCGTTTTTGTAGAAGGCATTGTCGAGGATGGAATCGAGCGGCATGAGCCGGAGTGCGATATGGTTTTGTCCTTTGTCGAACAATGCGTGGATATCCGTGACAAATCCAGTAAAAACAAGATAACCGGCGGGCTGGTTTGGATTGGCGGCGTAGAGCTTCACCAAGTCGTACAGATTGATACCGTTCGCTTGTCCGTAGCCGAAATTATCCCACGGCAATGCCACGTCGATAGTGAGATCGGACGCGAGCTTGTTCGTCTCGCGGATAATCATGGGAACGGACAAGAGGAGCGACGAATCAAGCGTGCGCCTGAACGTCGCTCCAGTCTTGTTGTAAATCTTCGCGAAGAATTTAGCGGCCGATGCCATATCCTTATGTGAGTTGCAAAGTGACCACGCTCCCCGCGTTTCCAACGGAACCTGCCGAACCGGGGAAGTTTGCTACGCCGCCGGTTGCCGCTCCGCCTGCACCTCCGGCTCCGCCAGTCACATCCGTGGTGTAGCCAAATGCGCTGTTGAAGGCGAGGAAAATAACTCCCCCGTTGCCTCCCGCTCCACCTCCTCCGCCTGCGTGATTGGTTCCATACGTTCCTGCGCCACCAGCACCGCCTACTCCGCCTCTTGCTTGAAAGGCAATCGAACCGGTGATGACGCGAAATGCGACAAAAAGCCAACCGCCGATACCGCCTCCCCCGCCACCACCTCCGCTATTTGGCGTTCCAGACCCTCCCGGATATGCTCCACCTCCTCCGCCGCCTGCACCGGGACCGACTTGGACAACTGTGAGCGATGTGCCGGAGAATTCGAACCATTGGCAAAAATTTGGAATGGATTTCGGACGCCAGCGTGTAGCCGGGGCAACGGTTCCGCCAGCCCCGCCTCCCGGTCCGCCATTTCCACCAGCACCACCCGACGCTCCGGATGTTGAGGTGTAACCAAGCGTCGCATTCGATCCCGGTAGACCAGAAATTGGACCACCTTGGTATGCGCTGCGCCCGCCAGTCCCACTCGTGACGCCTGATGGAACGGTAATACCCGGAGCAGGAGCGCCTCCCCCGCCACCAAGTCCAGCGGCATCGCCGTTGTAGATTCCGGTGTTGCTGTCTCCGCCGTTCCCACCCGTCGAACCATTATTTCGAACCGTACCCGTTCCGCTCAGCGTTCCATTTCCATAGAGCTTGAAGCCTGCCATGTCGAGAATTGCTCCACCGCTCATGGTGAGGTCTGACACGAAAAGATCACGGAGCGCCGTATACACGCTTCCGCTTTTTGAGAGAATCGAGCCGTACGTGTTCGCTCCGTCCAAGGCAAGCGCGCCGTCTGAGCCATCGCCGTAGACTTGATAATCAACAGAGGCGGTTGATGTTGGACTCGCCTGAAATCCTTTGATCACGAGCTGCAGATCAAATTTTACGTCTGTCGCGTTATATAAGAATCCGAGAATGTCATAGGCGTTCACGTCCGGCGTCATCGTGTAAGTTGTTTTGTCATTGCTGAACCGCGTTCCTCCACCCGTTCCAAGCACGACTGTTTTCGGGGATGACGCATGTTGTTTTAGGCGGAGCGAATATGGTTCGCCTTCCGCTCCGTTCTGGTGCGTCACTCCGGTGATATTCTCCGTGAGCGTCACGTCGTACACATTTGCGAGTGACCAATCAAGCGTAAGCACGCCGGCAACGGATGCGGCTATAGCGCGAACGGCACAAACAAAACGCGTCTTGCCGTCGGAATCTTTTATGAACCATCCCTTTGCTTTGGCGAATAGCCACGAGTAGCCGACGGGCGGCGTGTCTGCCGGAGCGTTGGTCGCTTCTTTGATGAGCAGATAATCCACTGCTTTGTTCACGGAACCGACAAACTCAAATCCCGCTGATTGCACTACGCCCGCACCGGGCAGTGCGTCTCCCGTCAGACTAATGGTCGTCGTACCGATAGCGAATACGCTTGAACGGATCACCGAGCGATACCAGACGCCCGCGACCTTAAATACGTAAACGCGACCCGCCGTAAAGATGAGAGTTTGGTCGTTGGCGATGGTGTGCGAGTTAACTGCGGCAATCGTTGTAATAGAAGCTTGCGGAATGAGTCCGTTCAAAATTGCCGCATCATCCGTCGCAAGCGTTGATTGCATGTTTTGAAGCCAGCCGGAATTCGCCGTGATCTGTACCGTCGATCCGGCTCCGTGGGTTGCGGCGGTGGTTCCGTTAAATCCGCGCGTGTCGATGGTTGCGGTCACGGTACCGGTTGCGATGGATAACGCTGAGACGATGAGCTGTTCACTGTCGATGGTCAGAATCGCTTTGAAGCCGACGGGCGAATTCCATGACTGCGTCCCGAGATGGTTTTCGCTTGAAAAGGTAAACGTACCTACCGTTTGGGACGAGAGAAGCTGGGCGTCGAGCGCGCCGCTTGCGCGGTCGAGAAGATAATATTGTTGCATATGAGTTTAGAGATAACGGAAGTAAAAGCCGGCGGAGAAGATGATTGAGAACCCGCCACCGTTCGTCGTGAGTTGCAGACTGTTCCCGCCCGGAGTCAGCGTCGGAAAAATGCCGGTGTAATCCGTCGAGACTCCGTTCAGTTTCACGGTGCGAGTTTCCCCGTCGATAACAATCGTGTCTCCATTCACGAACGCGCCCGAGATCGTGATGGCTTCTCCGGTCGTGAGATTTGTCCACGTGAGAGACGTCACTGCGCCCACGACGGAAAGCACGAAGGTCGAATATAATTCGGACGACGCACTACCTTCGTTCGTCATCTGATAAACCGTGGGACTTGCGACGGCCGCACCGGGCGGATTGATGCTCGTCCTACCGCTCGCTCGTCCGAACGGCTGGATGCACACAAAATCCGCTTCCCACGGACAAACATTGATATGGAAGTGCTGGCGTTTTGAAAAAATCTTGTCGATGACGGCATACGCGTTCCAGATGCGCGTCACTCCGGCGAAGGTCATCTGCAAAATGCCATTCGGCACGGACAAATTTTGCCTAAGCGCATCCATGCGCTGTTCGAGAGCCGTCTGGCTCACATCACGAAGCATCCCGTGCATGCCGATAATGGTTTTGCGCCAATAATCGACTTCCATGTATTCCCCGTTCGCGCGCGGATAGGCACGTTCCCCGAGATCGCGGACGGGAGCGCTATAGATAAGCTGCTGCACGGTGATGTTGGCGTTTTGCAATCCATATCCGTTGAATTGGATCGTGTCGTTTGATCCGGGCGGTCCGGGAGGCGACAAAAGTTGGCTGTCCAAAAGGAACGCGTCAAGCTGCGAAACATCCAAGCGGGAGACGGTGAGATTCGGCATATCAGTATCTAGTCGCTAGTCCCATGCGCTGCGACTGCAAAACACGCGCGAGTTCCCGCGCGATGGTTTCGGTCAAACGTTTTTCGTCGGCTTGGTTCTGGATGGTTACGCTCGCACCTTCCATAATGTGGATGTTGGCCGTCTGGATTCCGCCTTGGCCTAAAAAATCTTTATTGTCCTTGAGTGGAACGACCGCTTCCGGTCCGTCTTCGCCAATGAGAGCGACCGTTGGTTTATTTACGATGCCGCCTTCCGCGAGCTTGGTTTTTGGTACGGGATTATTGATCGCGTTCACGCTTGAGGATTGCCCCATACCAATCGCAGACTTAATCGCCGTCATCTGCGCCTCGATAGCCTGCATTTGAGCAAGGTGTCCCTGCATGGTTGCTTCAATTTTTTTGTAGCCCGTGTCTACCTCCTTATCCAATGCTTCATACTTCTTTTGCGTTTCTTCGATCAACTTGTCCTTCTGGGCTTGGTACGCATCATTCTCCTTCTGAATGGATGCTTGCAGTGCGTCGTATTTTTTCTGATAGGACTCCTTGGCTTTGGCAAGCGCTTCATTCTCCTTATCTTGGGCTTTGGTGATGTCGTCCGTCGTCTGGTCTTTGGCCACCGCCGCTACGAGCTCCTTGTGTTTGTCGAGCGCGGCTTGAATGGTCGCGATGGTCTCCTGCGTCTTCTTCAAATCGACAAGATCTTTATCAAGATTCTTGTCGTTCTGACCGTCGCTCGTTTTGACCATCAAATCCTGCTCTTTGACCTTCAACGTCTCAAGCTGCTTTTGATAATTTTCATACGCTTTGATTTGCGCGTCCTGTCCGGATTGCTGGATGGATGCCTGCTGTTCGGCATATGTTTGCGTGAGATCAGAAATTTTCGCTTGGATATCAGCGACCTTTTGTTCGTATGCGTTGTAGGCGGTTTCTGCACGTGTTTGGAAATCCTCGGCGTAGCTCGCCATCTTGTCATGCACGTCTTGAAACTTCGTGCCCATCTCATCAACCGCCTTCTGGATTTTCTCGGCTTCTTTCTGCGCCTTGGCTGCTTGCTTGGCGGATGCGCCACCGATGGTGTTCGGGTCGTCTTCGCCTGAACCATTGATTGCGTTCACGGCATCCGCATTGCCGTCCTTGATAGGCTGATAGCCTTTCAGATTCATCGCATCCGAAATTTGGCTGGCTGCCGTTTTGAAAGTCGAGGTCACGTCATCGACCTGCGCACCAATGTCTTTGCCGACATTATTCAAATCAGCAAGCGTGGCGTCGAAATTAAATTTGAACGAATTGTGCATCTCATCGGCCGCGCCTTTGAAATCACCGCGCAGCATCTTGCCGACGGCGTCGACCACATTCCCCATCGACTTGCCGAATTCCTGTACGGCTTCGTATCCGTCCTTGAATGCGTCGATGATGAATTTGCCGGTATCGATGGCTTCCTTGCCGAGATCAAGTAATAATTTAATCAAACCGCCGATGACGGTGATGACGGCTTCGATAAATCCGGTTGCCTTAAAAAATGTTTCTGACAAATTATTCGTGCCTTCGGTCGCATCTCCTGCGCTCTTGATGGTTTTGGTAAAAGAGCCGACGAGATTCTCAAGTCCGGGGAGAAGCGCTTTGCCGATGTTTTCCTCTACGTCAGAGATCGCGTTATGCATGGATTTCATGCGACCTTCGAACGTGTTCGCTTCCCTGTCGGCCAAGCCTTGATATTTGTTACCCAAAGCTTCGAGGATGGTTTTCTGATACCCGGCCATATCACCGACCGCAGCCATGTGTTTCACCTGCTCCATCTGGGCGGCTGTAAAAGCGCGGCTCTGGCGCTCGAGCAGCATGAGGCCGCGAGTCGGATCGACCATGGCGCGGCTGATAGCACTTGTCGCACCGACAAGGTCGCCGCCCATCGTGGTTGCGAGATCTCCTGCGGCTTTCAAAACTTCGGGGAATGTCTTTTGTCCGATGCCTTGAAACTTAGCCTCCAGCGTTTCGGCTTGCAGAACCGTTTCTTTCGAATAGGACGTGACGCTCTCCATGCTTTTTGCCAAATCCATCGCGCCCTTGGTCGTGATAGGTGCTTTCTTGCCGAGGTTCTCAAGTTCGCCGGAAAGGATGGCGACCGTGTGCTGCATCTCCCCCGCCTTGGCGATGGATTC
>OBEQ011936721.1_pt1 | contig 10065 bp, 11 predicted proteins | sample 1670901 | NCBI WGS metagenome assembly OBEQ01 (sample SAMEA104232315, study PRJEB22302) | groundwater metagenome | biome: forest; feature: aquifer; material: groundwater | place: USA | collected 2011-08-07 | depth 5.4 m | reverse complement strand
TTGAGCCGGCTGTCCAGCCATTCATAAATGCGCGAGGCCATCAGATTTCCACCTGGTTGGGCGTGCCCGACTTGAACTCTTTGTACTGGACCATCAGCCGGCCGTTCTCGATCCTGACGGGCAGACGGTCCAGCGGCCGCGGCGCCGGTCCTCCGACGACCTTCCCTTCGGTATCGAACATGCTTCCGTGGCACGGGCACTTGAACTTCTTCTCCCCGCCGTCCCACCGGAAGCCGCACCCGAGATGCGTGCAGATGGGCGAGTACACCGTGACCTCGTTCGTTTCCCGGCGCAGCGCCCAGACCCCCTTCACAGCCGCGATCTCCCGATACCCGTCGGCGAGCGTCATGACCACGTCGCGCTGTGCCGGCTCGCCGACCGGCAGGCCGGCCACCGGGCCCGCGTCCACCCAGCCTTTCTCGCGCCGCTTGAGGGCAGGCGAGATCACGTACCCGCTCAACGGCACCGCCAGGCTGATCCCGATCAGGCCCGCCGCCGCCATGATCAGCCACGCAAAGAAGCTCCGCCTCGCGCCGATGGGAGTATCACCCTTACTCTCTTCCATTTCGATCACCTCTCAAAAGGGCGCCCCCCAGTCGGACCCGCCGGGCGAGCAGCCAAGCGAAAATCAGCGTGCCGAACGGGAACGTGAGCACGGCGCCCACGGTCCAGCGATTGGCCTCGGCGAACAGGGCGGCCGTCCGGTGGATGAGCAGGAGCAGGAAGACGTCGGCGATGAGCCCCGTGACGAGCAAGCCGATCGAGACGGCGGGCATGAAGTGATTGCCGCGCGTCGTCGCGAAGGCCCCGATCAGCGACGCCACGAACATGAGCGCGGTGAAGACGGACATGTACTGAAGGGTTTCGGCGTAGCGCTCGGCAAGCGCAGAGGGCTGTCCGGTGACGCCGCCCGCGGCGACGTTCCACCCGCACTCCGGGCACACCGGATCGTCCGAAGCGATGAGGCGACATTGGGGGCACATCCGCACGGTGGCATTATAGCGTACTTCGTTGAACGTCTCGCACGGAAGGTGTAATCTAAAGGTGTAATCTAAGGGCCGCACACGAGGGCAGCGAACGTGCCGTACATTGATCCAAAAGAGCGGCGCATCCAGAAGCTCGAGACAATCCTGACCGTGGCCAAGGCCATGTCCACGGAACGGGACCTCGGCGTCCTGCTCGAGGAAATCGTGGAACACGCCCGTTCGGTGGTCGATGCCACGCGCGGCAGCATCTTCCTGCTGGACAAGGACAAGAACGAGCTGTGGAGCAAGGTGGCCCAGGGCGCGCGGGAGATCCGGTTCCCCGCCGACAAGGGCATTGCGGGCCACGTCGCTCAGACCAAAAAGCCCCTGAACATCCCCGACGCCTACGCGGATTCCCGCTTCAATCCCGCCGTCGACAAGGCGACCGGCTTCCACACCCGGAACATGCTCACCGTCCCGATGATCTCGACCAAGGAGGATGTGGTCGGGGTGCTCCAGGTCCTGAATAAAAACGTCGCGGGGTATGAGGCCGAGATCGAGAAGGGCTTGCCCGGCCCTCCCTTCAATGCGGAAGATGAAGAGATGCTCCTGGCGCTGGGCGGGCAAGCCGCCTCCGCCATCGAAAACGCGATCCTCTACGACGAGATCAACAAGCTCTTCGAGGGGTTCATCGCGGCCAGCGTGGTGGCGATCGAATCGCGCGATCCCACGACCTCCGGCCATTCGGGACGGGTCGCGACCCTCACCTGCGGGCTCGCCGAGATCATCGACCGCATCGAGACCGGCCCGTTCGCCCCGATCACCTTCGACTACGACCAGATGAAAGAGATCCGCTACGCCTCTCTGCTGCATGACTTCGGGAAGGTCGGCGTGCGGGAGAACGTGCTGGTCAAGGCCGAAAAGCTCTACCCCGGAGAGGTCGCGGTCCTGAAAGCCCGCTTCGCTTTCATCAAGCGGACGCTGGAGAAGGAGGCGCTCGAATGCAAGATCTCCGTGTATCAGTTCTCGAATCCCAACGAGACCGCCGAACTGCTCGCCAAGGTCGACGCGGACCTGGCTCTCAAACTGGAGGAGACCGAAGAGATCCTGCAATTCCTCTTGAACTGCAATATCCCAACCGTGCTGGAAAAGGGCGGGTTCGAGCGGCTCAACGAGATCGCCGCGAAGAAATTCAGCTCGTACGGGGGCCCTACGCCCTTTCTCACCACTTCCGAGTTGGTCAGCCTGTCCATTCCCAAGGGCAGCCTCACCAGCGAAGACCGCCTGGAGATCGAGAGCCACGTCACGCACACCTACCGGTTCCTGGCGACCATCCCGTGGACCAGCAAGCTGCGGCGGATCCCGGAGATCGCCTATGGCCACCACGAGAAGCTGGACGGCAAGGGCTACCCCCGCTCGATTTCCGCGCCCGAAATCCCGGTGCAGACCCGCATCATGACCATCAGCGACATCTACGACGCGCTGACCGCCGCCGACCGCCCCTACAAAAAGGCCATGCCGGCCACCAAGGCCCTCGACATCCTCGGCTACGAAGCGAAAGAGGGCAAGGTGGACAAGGCCCTGCTCGATCTGTTCATCGAAGCCAAGGTGTACGAGCGCACGGCCAGGAGCTAGGCTTCGTTTCAATCAGGCAACGGCTTGCCGCGCGTCTCCGGAGCGAACGGCAGGATCGCGAGGCCTACCAGGTAGATCAGCGCGATCGCGCTCGCCGCCCGTCCCAGGCTTCCGAGCGATTGCTCCAGGTACCCGGTGAGAAACGGCCCGACTGCGGCCAGCACGCGGCCGGCGTTGAAGCAAAAACCCGCTCCCGTCGCGCGGATGCGGGTGGGATAGAGCTCCGGGAGATAAATGGGAAACCCGCTGAAGATCCCATTGTTGAAAAACCCCAGCAGGGGGAGCAACAGCAGCACCTGTTCGTACGGGCGCGGGACCAGGAAGATGACCGGCAGCACCACCAGGCTCCCCACACACATCAGCGCGAAGACGGGCCGGCGCCCGAAGCGATCGGCAAGCGGCCCGAAACAGAGATAGCCCGCCAGCGCGCCAGCGTTCAGCCACATGATGGCGTAGCTGACGTTGGTGGCGACCGTGGCCGCATCCAACCCCTTCATGTCGGGAAGCCGCCGGACCAGTGTCGCGGTCCAATTCGTGGCGCCCCACAATCCGAACACCGCCGCAAACGCAAGCCCGGACCCCACGAGCGTGGGCCGGAGCAGGTCGCCCCGGAAGAGCTCCGGCAGCTTCACGCCCCGCAGCGAACCTGACTGTATCTCCTGTGCGTGGGCTTTCACCCAGCGCTCCGGCTCCTTCACCCACAGCCGGACCAGCAGGGCCACGAGAGCCGGCGCCACGCCGACGACAAACAGGACCCGCCAGCCGTAGCCGCGCAGGAGCAGGTTGAAGGCGGCGGCAAGGAAGAATCCGACCGCCCAGGCGGACTGGAGAATACCGGCCGCTTTGGCGCGCTTCTCCTCCGGCCAGACCTCCGCCACGATAGCCGCGCCCGCGGCCCATTCGCCGCCGACCCCGAGCGCCGTCAGGAACCGATACAGCGCCAGGTGCCACCAGGTTTCCGAGAGCGCCGCCAGGCCGGTGAACACCGCGTAGACGAGGATCGTGATGATCAGCGTCTTGGTCCGGCCGAAATAGTCGGCCGCCACGCCGAACAGCACGCCGCCGATCGCCCAGCCGATGAGGAAAATCGAGAAGATGATGCCGCCGTACTTGCCGATGTCCCCGTCGCTGACGGGCGCGCCGCCGGGGCCGGCGTGGAGCAGGTCATGCAGGGCGGGATGGAGGACGATCGCGTAGATCGTCGCGTCCATGGAATCGAAGACCCACCCGAGCCAGGCCACGAGCAGGACACGCCATTGATAGGGAGTGACGCCGTCGCGCCAGGATGACAGGCTACTTCCCCTTTCCCTTCTTCAAAGCGTCTTCCGCTTTCTTGAGCTCTCGCTCAAGTTCTTCCAGCTCCTTCTGGGCGGCGTCGACCTTCGCCTTTTCCGTGTCCAGCCGGGTTTTATCTTTCTCCACGGCCTTGGCCTTTTCCGCAGCCTTCTCCGCGTCCTGCTTGGTCTTCTCGGCCTCATCGTCCTTCCGGAACTCGGGAAGCAACCGAAAGACAAACTGGCCGCCTTCATCGCCGGCCGCGATGATGGGCGCACTCTTCGGCAGCTTGCCTTGTTTCTCGTTGGACACCCGAACGGCGAGGGGCTCGACGACGTCCGAGCCGAGGAGGTACGGGCTCGTGTTCGCCTCCAGTACCTTGATGAGGTGCCAGGCGAACAGGCTGTGGCCTTTCTTGCTCTTATCGGTCAGGTCCGGCTCCGGGAAGTCTCGCCCCGAGGTGAGCACCCAGCGTGACTTGTCTTTATACAGCACCTTGGCGGCGTCTTTGCCGCGGACGAGGGCGCTTGTCTTTCCTACCAATTTGGCGCTGAAAAAGGCGTCGGAGACCAGAAAGATATGCCGGGCCGGATAGCCGGCGAAAAAGTCCCGTATCTGGTTGTTCTGGATTGAAGACGACGGATCGATCGACGGCTCTTCCGAATCGGCGAGCATCCAGAAGCCGATCTCGTTTCTTTTCTCGATTTTCCCCTCGTAGGCGCCATGACCGGCGAAGTAGACGAACAGGCTGTCTTGGCTGGTCATCTCTCGTTTCAGATTGCTGAAGGCCTTGAACACCGCCTTGCGGGTGGCCGCTTCGTCGTACAGCTCGATCATCCGCTCCTTGGCAAACCCGTAGCGGTCGCGCAGCACGACGGCCACCGCCGCGGCGTCCTTGCGCGCCGACGCCAGTTGCTTGTCCTCCGGCAGGGCGGAGTACTTGTCGATGCCGATGATCAGGGCCCAGTAGTTGCCCTCGATGAAATCCTCCGCCGCGCGCGCCTCTCCGGCCAAGGGCAAGACGCCGACAATGACGCTGAGCAGGAAGCCAAGGAGAACGCGTGCGACACAGAGCCTGGAAGTCCTCATGCATGCCTCACACTGATCAACAACGAAGGCACGGTACCTCCGGAGCGCCGACCATGTCAAATCGCACCACTAGGAACGAAGTGAACCACCCGACGGCAAGGGGGATGTAGGCGGGGACTTGGCCGCAAGGACCTGACGGATCGCGGATTCGTCGACCTGCAGGATCTCGGTGACGGAGAGGTTTGCGATGTCGCCGGCTTTGGAGTTCCGTTCGGCTCCCTGGTCCAGCAGATCCACCACGCGGGAATAGGTTTTGGGTATCCACAGCTCTCCCTCAGCCGTTCGTCTTCGAATCCCGTACACGATGTGGTCATGAACGTCGTGGGGCAAGGTGCTGAGGAACTGCTTGGACACCCACAGAGAGCCGCCCCGCGCGAAGCCGGACAGCCGGGCTGCGATGTTGACCGTGTCTCCGAGAGCGGTGAACTCCGGCGCCGGGGTGGTCGGAATGTACCCGAACCACTCCCGGCCTTCGTGCAACCCGATGTTCAGCGCCAGGTCATTCATCCAATGCTTTTTCCCTTTCCAAGAGGCATTCACGTCGCCGACGCATTTCCTGATCGCAAACGCGCAGAAGAGGGCGTTCAGCGCATGGTCCGCCGCATTGCCGGGCTTGGCGAGAAAGAAGCGCACCACGCCGTCCCCGCTGTGTTTACCCATGGTGCCGCGATACAGACGGAAGGGCTCCTCCAGGCGTGTCCAGATCTCCGTGATCAGGCCGAAGTACTCTTCCGGCGGAAGATCCGCCGAGATCTTCACCGAGTTCTGCAGGTCGGCGACCAGCACGGCCATCGAGCACAGCGCGGGGAGCCGGTGCAGCAGGAGGTCGGTGATGACCTGCTGCCGCCCGGTCAGGTAATCCAGGATCGGCTCCATGTTCACAATCGCCGGAATCCAGATGACGAGAGTGCCTTCGCGGAACAGGGCGGCGACCCGATGATAGCGATCAGCCTGCGCCGGCCTGAACCGGAGTGTCTCCTCCCGGCGATCAATAGGGGCCATCTTGGGGCCGCTTTCGGCGGGCCAGATCCGCGAGAGCCACGTGACGCTGTCCGCGCCGAGCGGCGTCAGCAGCGGATTGCGGCGCGGGTCGGGAAGGTCTCCCTGAACCAGCGGCAAGTGGCTCTTGACGAAGGCTTCGAAGTCGGTCACCAAATCCCGCGTATTGGTGGTGAAGAGGAGCTTGAAGAAATGCCGGTCTTCGATGTTGGGGATCTTGGTGATCGGCCGGCCGAAGATCAGCTGCTCGGCATTTTCGTTGATCCACTCAATGTCCCAGTTCCGATTGAGCATGTAGGCGGGGTACCCGATTTGCGTGATGGACGACGGGAGCTCCATCTTGGTGCTCCGCTTCTGGGTCATGCGGACCCCCGGCATCGGGACCACGCCCTGGTCCTTCAGGGCGAGCCGCGCCACGATCGCATCGAGGCTATGCCCTTCGTCTTTGAGCTGTTGGATAGCCGCGAGGCGCTCCAGCACGGATGGGGGGAAATAGGACATCTTCCGGTACCGGCGGCCGGAGACGCGGTCCCGGCATAAGTCAGGTTTGGGGATCAAGCCGCGCCGGACGTAATTGTGTAGCGTGCCGCGCGAGAGACCAGCCTGCCGGCACACCTCATCGAGAGACAGGGCGCCCGGGGCTGCTTCAGCCAATCGTACCACCAGCCCTCCGTCGCACTTCGTTTTATGGTGGAGAGAATCCTTCGGTCGAGATCCGGCTTTTACATTGACCTAAAAGTGTAGAGTATATTTGTACAGTGTCAATATACTAAATGCATGGCATATTAGACAGTTAGATACTATATACGGGGGTTCAGAGAGCCTTTGGCAATAATATACTTGACTCACCAGGTTGATTGTGTTACTACTAGACTAGATCAACGAGAGGGAAATAGCCGTGAATACTGTACAACAGCCTGCAACTTTGGTAGAGGCCATCCGATACTATGCAGATCAGGAAGTCTGCTTCAAGCTCTTAACCAGCATACGCTGGCCGGATGGCGTGATCTGTCCGCGCTGTGCCTCCAAGAACGTGCATCTGCTCACGACAAGGCAGATATGGAAGTGCCGTGAGAAAACCTGCCACAAGCAGTTTTCCATCAAAGTGGGCACCATCTTTGAGGACAGCCCGATCAAGCTGGATAAGTGGTTCTGCGCGATCTGGATGATCGTCAGCGCCAAGAATGGCGTGTCGTCCTATGAGATTCACCGTTCCTTAGGTGTCATGCAGAAAACCGCGTGGTTCATGATGCACCGTATCCGGCTCGCCTTACAGCGCGGCTCGCTGGACAAGCTCAAGCGAGAAGTCGAAGCCGATGAAACCTTTATCGGCGGCAAGGCCCGGAATATGCACTTCGACAAACGGCAAGAAAAGATCAAAGGCGGCGGCCCGACAGGGAAGGCGATTGTCATGGGCTTGCTAGAGCGGCATGGGAAAGTCCGCGCTCAGGTCGTGGAAACTCGTACAGGCAAAGACCTCAAGAGCATGATTCGGGAGAATGTGGAACGTGGCTCGGAGGTCTTTACCGATCAGCTTAAGTCGTATGTGGGAGTGGATAGAAATTATGTGCATCGGGTGATTAATCATGCCGAGCAATACGTTCAGGGACGCATCCATACCAACAGCATTGAGAATTTCTGGAGTCTCTTAAAGCGAGGGCTAAGCGGAACCTATATCAGCGTCGAGCCGTTCCACCTGTTCCGCTACTTGGACGAACAGAGCTTCCGATTCAACGCACGGAAGGGAACCGATGCGGAAAGATTTCTTACTGCTGTTTCGACCATTGGTGGTCGGCGTCTGACCTATCAGCACTTAATCGGTCATGCGGGAAGCTGCTGAAAGAAACGGCAGGGACGTGGCAGGCGGAAGAGCCCGCCGTAGACTTGGTCTTCGATAGACCCCACCATTCCTAGCTAAATGCCCCTGTCAAAATCTTTTAAGAATCGTTTTTGTCTTGACTCAGATGCTATATAGATGCTATATAGAATCCTGGTGATAGGACGTACACCACCGACGACATTGGTGAGATCAGATGAATGGGCAAGTCGGTTTCCCCAGATAAAGGCAAAACCACTAAATTCAGTGTTGTCACCCCTGTCTTTCTCCGTTACGAGATTGAGGACCTAGTTGGCATTTACGAACCATCTCGTTCGGAAGTCATCACCTTCATTCTCACGTCATGGTTCCACGACAACGAAGAAAAGATCGAGAAGAGAAAAGCCAAATACACCGCCTATCGGACTTCACGGGCGAAGCGTTTACGCTGAGTTCGACCAAGAAAGGGGAAAACCTACAATGGTGTGGAAAACGTAAAAGAAATCAACAGTGGTTCAAAATTCGCTTGACTTAGAAGCGGCTTTTGTGATCACTTACGCGCCGCCTAGCCGACAGGAGGTTCTTATGACAAGTCCCAAAAGATCACCGATTAAAGTTACCCTGCATGTAACATTTGAGAAGGATGTTAAGCGTGAAGTCTTTGTTGCGCACTGCCTTGAGTTTGATTTAGTCACTGTGGCCAAAACAATGCGAGACGTAGAGAAGAAAATGCTCTTGTTGCTTCAGGTCCACCTAGAACATGCTCTCGAAGAGCAGCTCAATCCATTCAATCCAGCACCAGATCGCTATTGGGAAAAAATTCACAGCGCTGAATATATCAATAGCAAGAAAGAAGTCATGATTCCCCTAAGGACAAAGAAGTCAAAAATTCCCCTAAGCGCGAAGAAGCCAACGCCGCATATTACCTATACCGCTCAACCACTTTGCTTCGCCTAATCATGTGGATATAACTTACGGTTTATTCTGCGAGTTTCTTGGTAATCACTTTAATGTCACAGTAGCGCGAATTCATGGTGAGAACTTTACACGTTTAGGTAGAACTGACATGTCTGATTTCGGGACTAAGTGGACCGAGCTTGTCTTTGGTGATTCAGAGGCGGACAATATCGTTCATCCAGAAGAGATTGAGGGAGTGCTGCGAGTGTTAAGAATCGATAGGGCTAACTTTGATCGCATGGCTGCCTCTCTTAATAACTAGCATGACCCCATCTGACCGCTTCAAGGAAGCCCTCAAGCAGATCGTCTCTGTGAAGAAGAAAGACCTTGACCTCAAGTCCTCTCCCAAGAAGCCCAAAGACCCCAAGTCCTGACTGGCACACTTGACATTTACTCCTTTAATCGGTTAGAGTAGCACTACTCACGTGAGGATACTCGGTGGTAGGTCGAGGAACCGACCATACCTACCCCGTTTAGTAGCTGACGGGTGAGCCGTTACGGGCAAAAGTGGTCGGGTGCTATTATACTAAAATTGGCTGTTCATCAGGACGCTGATGAGCAGCCTTTTTTTGTTGCCGCTTACCTGTACCATACAAGCCCAACCATTTAAACCACAAGAGTGAGTCAAGTATATTATTGCCGAGCCTTTCGCGGATCAGGATGAGCCAGCACCACCCGCGCCTGGGCCTTGCGATAGCGGCGCAGCGCCAGACGGAACTTCGGATACTTGCCCGCCAGGATCGCCGCGGCGAAGAGCGCGGCGTTCACTGCGCCGGGCTTGCCGATCGCCAACGTCCCCACGGGAATCCCGGCCGGCATTTGCACCATCGAGAGCAGGGAGTCCAACCCCTTCAAGGCCTTGGACTCCATGGGCACGCCAAGGACGGGCAGGACCGTCTTCGCCGCCGTCACGCCTGCGAGGTGCGCCGCCCCTCCGGCCGCCGCGATGATCACCTCCAGCCCTCGCCGCTCGGCCGATTCGACGTACTCGAAGAGTTGGTCCGGCGTGCGGTGGGCCGAGACCACGCGCACTTCGCAAGGGACGCCCAGCTTCTCCAGCGTTTCTATGGTATGGGCCATCGTCTCCCAGTCGGACTTGGAGCCCATGATCACGCCGACCAGCGGCTGACTTGTCTTTCCCTTCGCGCGCGAATTGGATCGAGGCGATTTCCGCATGTGTGGTCTCCCTCCCGGAACCTGTCGGGTAATCATATACTGAAAACCAGGGAATTCTGCGGGAAAAAGTATGGGGTGGGTAAGGGGTTTCGAACCCCCGACCTCCGGATCCACAATCCGGCGCTCTAACCAACTGAGCTATACCCACCACCA
>OBEQ012427078.1_pt1 | contig 10066 bp, 9 predicted proteins | sample 1670901 | NCBI WGS metagenome assembly OBEQ01 (sample SAMEA104232315, study PRJEB22302) | groundwater metagenome | biome: forest; feature: aquifer; material: groundwater | place: USA | collected 2011-08-07 | depth 5.4 m | reverse complement strand
TTATTCAAAGCAGAGATTTATTTCTTTCAAAAATGATCCGAAACAGAAATGGATATTTGATTTGTCGCCGGAACATATTAAATCCATTTTGAAACATGATTACGCGTATATTTGCTATGGCGTTATTATTATTACATTTTTAGTTATTATTTTTTATTCAGGTATAAAAGTAAAAGCTCAGACAGCTATTTTTTACCCCACTTCATGCCTGGGTGGCTGGACCAATACCGATAAAGCGACAGGTCCAGCAGATTTGAATTCTGATAGCGAAAACACATCTTTCAACAGTAGTAACTCTGCTATCTTGAAAGATACGAGCGGGGAGATATATTGCGGTAATTTTGCCGGTGAAATTCCAAAAGATACAGAGCCAAAAAATTTCTACTTATCTTTTTCCTGGGCAATTGATGATGCTTCTGTAATTCATCCAGAACCTGAGCCATTTACTCCAATCAATACAGACGTACCAGTTAGTACAGATGTGCCGGTAGATGAAACAGTTCCTATCGTTCCCGAACCGGAAAGCGCTCCGCAATCTTTTTTTTGGAATTTTTTTACAAACACAGTCTACGCCCAAAGTCCCATGTTACAGGAGAACGACATTCCAAAGGAAATACCACAGGGAGAAGTATCAAATGATACAAATGGCACTTCTCTTCCCACTGACACATCTCCAGTTCCAATCGAATCCTCGCCGGCAGCAACACCCGTAAATCAAATATTAGATGATACTAAAAATCTTTTAAACAAGACCGAGGCGACGATAATTCCAACAGAAAAAAATTATGAGAATTTCCTAGCAGTTTCCTATACCTTAGACGGTACTACATGGCTTCCGCTTGGCAAAGTAAACAATTCAAACTGGCAAAATACCCGTTTTGCTATCCCGCTTATGAGTTGGGACGATGTTTCTAAAATGCAAATTAGCATTAAAAACGAGACGACGATAGATAAAGCCCCTGTTGTATACCTAGATGCTATGCGTGTCGATGTTGAATATGAAAATATTGCTGGGATTGTTACCCCTTCGGCTTATCATATTGCTAGTATGTCTAGCAATACCGGAGGACTTTCTCTTTCTTTAGCAGGTCATCCACCGGAGCGTGAAGATATTTTAATTTCAAATACCACTCTAATACCTGGGCTTGCTGTGTATGATACAGCTAGTGGCGTTTTGCGGCTTAATACATATGTTGGTGGGTCTTCTTATTATTTAGATCCAGAATATTTAGATACCGGAGATTTTACAATTGTTGAGACAAAGGATGTAAATATATGCGACGGTTCGACACTACTCGAATGTTATACATCTCCTAATGCGCTCGGGAACGGAACTTTTTCCATCATATCAAAAAATTAAGCCTACTAGATGTATTTCTCTATAATTATGATATAATCCCCAAAGGGGATTTCCTCGCGGCTTGCCGCGATGTCCATGTAGGAAAGTTTGAAAACCCTCGGTTTTCAAGTAAACTAGAGGCATGAGCCTCAAACGAACACACCACAACATTTATGAAACACACTACCACATCGTCTTTCCAGTTAAATACAGAAAAGCTCTCTTGCAAAACGAGATCCCGCTCGCTATTGCCAAACTGGCAGAGGAAATTGCTAGCAGATACGACATTGAATTTGAAAAGATTGGATATGACAACGATCACATCCACATTCTTACAAACTTCCCTCCAAAATACAGCGGGTCAGCTGTGGTCAGAATATTCAAGAGCATTACCGCCAGAGAATTATTCAAGCAATTTCCTCTGCTCAAAAAAGAATTGTGGGGAGGTGAATTTTGGAGCGATGGTTTCTACTTTGCCACAGTCAGCGAGCGGGGAGATTGGAAATCGGTCGAACGATATGTCGCCAATCAAGGAAAGACGATGGCGACACCTTATCAACTTAAACTACTCACGTAGGCTCTGCCTCCCTTCATACCCCGTCGGCTTGCCGCGGGGTGATTGATTTTTGTTAATGAATTTATTAAGAAAAATTTCTCCGCATTATTTTGTATATTCTTTTTTATTTTTAGTAATTGTACTTTCCATTGTTCGTATGGTGCTTGCCACGGCTCCCAACCCCGGTCATAATTTTACGGAAGTAGCCGGCGGTATTACTACAGGTCAGATTATATACGGCTCTGCCGCCGACACTTTTTCGGCGCTTTCAGACGTCGCCGCCGGCTCACCTCTAGTGTCTGGAGGAGTTGCAACTGCCCCTCTTTATGCTACATATTTATTTTCCGGAACATCCGCGCAAACTTACACCTTTCCAACTGCCAGCAAAACTTTGGCGGCTAATGATGGTTCAAACTGGACATTCGGATCTCAAGCTATTGGAGATTTACACTATGCTACCAGTGCCACTGCTTATGGAAGGTTAGCTGATGTGGTCGCGGGATCACCTCTAGTATCCGGCGGAGTTGCCACTGCTCCTCTTTATGCCTCGTATTTATTTTCCGGAACATCCGCGCAAACTTACACCTTTCCAACTACGAGTAAAACCTTGGCGGCTAACGACGGAAGCAATTTAACTATAGCTTCACAGGCAATAGGAGATTTGTTAACGGCTACCAGCACCACTGCTTATGGAAGATTGGCGGATGTTGCCGCGGGCTCATATTTGCGTTCGGGTGGTGCAGGGGCGGCGCCAGTGTGGAGTACTCCGACTCTTCCAAATGCGGCGGGTACATCGGGAAATGTTTTAACTTCCGACGGTACGAACTTTACGAGTACAGCGCCGGGAGTCAGAACTGTTTACAATCAAAGCGTTTCCACACCGGGAGCGGGGTTTGCTTCTGATACTTATTTAGTTGGTTCATCAACTGCTATTCCAGCCACCGGACTCCGGGTGGGCTCAAGATACCATCTTATATTTCAAGTATCTAAAACTGCGGCTGGGACTGCTACACCTATACTCAATGTTCGCTTTGGAACCGCCGGAGCTGTGGGTGATACGTCAAGATGCGCGCTTACTTTCACGGCGCAAACAGCGGCGACGGATACTGGTACTTTTGAGATTTGGGCGACATTTAGAACAGTCGGCTCCGGCACTTCGGCGGTTTTGCAATGCGCCGGGCAACGTAAACACGGAGCTTCAGTTACCGGTCTTGGCAATTTGGTATCAGAGACGCAAGTGGCAACATCGGGGGGATTTGATAGCACCGTTGGAAGTAGTATAGTTGGAACAAGTGTAAATGGCGGAGCGAGCGCCGCTTGGACAATCACATTAGTGCAAGCGGAATTGACGAATTTACCCTAATTATTATGAAAAAATTTTTTACCATCCTTTTATTTTTTCTGGTTTTTGTATTATTCGCCACGGGTTTTGTGTCCGCGAGGTATTTGACATCTGTTGATAATTTTGAACAGTATAATCCGGGTGACCTTGAAGGACAAAATGGCTGGACAGTTACTAATTATGATGAAAATAGCAAAAACGCTGTTCGTGTTTCTGGAGATAATACGGCAGAAGGAGAAAAGTCGGTAGAAATAACAAATAAGGATTCTGTCCTCATTTCGCATAACATCACGCCCATGCAGGCGGGAGTTTTTCAATTGCGTATGCGACACAATAAATCCGGATTGTTCTATTTTTATGCTCTCACCTCGGACGTAGGTGGACAGTTGTTATGGAGTATTCAGTTTACCGAATCAAACGGTATTCTCTTAGAACAGGGAGACAAACAGGTTACTCTTCTTGCGGAGTACAATGCCGACCAGTGGTATCTTTTTACTATTGATTTTGACAATAACACAGGGCATATCGGAGAAAATGGTACTTTTAAAATTAAAATCGATGACAAAGATTACGGCCAGTATCAGTACGTTAGTTCAGAGAGCCAGATATTTGATTTTGCTCAAATTGTATTTGGCTCAGACAATACCAATACAAAGACGGCAATTTCGGCTTTTGATGATATCAAGATTCTTAATGTAGATAATTCTCCTTCTCTTCCTAATCCGACCAGAGTAACGGCTTTGAGTGGAGGCATAAGTTATTTCCTACATATAGGAAAAGCTGAAAGAATTTATTCTAACTGTCAAGCTATTTTGAGCGTGAGCACAGCTTTAATCAAATCTAGTTGGGCTGAAGTTGGAATTTTTAAGCGTCAAATATTTCTGGACGAAAATGTTTCTTTTACCAAACTTGGCCTAATGGATGTTTCGGAAATTTTTAATTCAACAGGTGAAAAGAAATTTGGCATAGACCTCTCTGGTGTAGTAGAAGGGGATGATTTATGGATAGGTATGGGGTCGCAAGCTCTGGTGCCTTTTCAAGCAAGAGGAACATCTTCAAGTCTCGGTGCGGATGACCTTCAAGTTATTTCTTCACAGCTTTCACTTGTTGGGCAAGATTCAAATATAAATACGGTACCAAGGCTGTTTATTCCCAGCTGGACCATCGTAGAATGTAATGAATAAATTTCTACTTTTTTTATTATGCTTCTTCACTTTTCCCACTTTGCTTTTTGCTGCACTTAGCTGTACAACAAGTACGGCAGCGGCGTGTACGGGAGGTACTAATAAAATAATTCTTCGAATGTCAGCGGCTAATAATGCGCATTCCGAATTGCCATCACAGTCTACGGCATCTTATGCGAACAACGTTATTTGCTGTTCAGGAATAGCCACTCTGGGAAATTCTTGTTCAGGAAATAATGCTATCGTGGTCAATCTTCAGGCAGTGACCAATTCTCAAGTTCAACAGAGTTCGCAGTCCGGCTATACTAACGGCGCATGTATTTCAGATTCTTCTACTGCTGACATTATCACCATCGCTTACCAAGCCAGCAATTGCACCGGATACGATACCACTATTGGTTCCATGTCTGCCGCCACGAATGCTCATATGGGAGATGCTAATGCCTATACCACAAAAATATGCGGGAGTGTAGCCGCTCCATCAATCACATTTTCAAATGACGATGCCTCTGTGGGCTTCGGTTCTCTTTCTTCAGTCTCTGCGACTTATGCAAATGGCGCGACCACTGGATCGATAACTGATGTTGTAGCCAATACTTTCAGTATAAGCACCAACGCCGGACACGGATATGTGCTCTCTTATTATGGCGATACTCTCAAAAACGGCTCGAATTCTATAACAGCTTCTACTATGGCAAATAGTACCGCCGGGACAGCCGGGCAGTCTCAGTTTGCTATCTCCGGCACTATCTCCGGCGCTGGAACTATGACCGGGAGTTACAATCATGCAAACAGCCCGAATCCAAACTGGAATTATGCCACTAATACAACTACCACAATAGCATCTTCTTCTGCTTCTGTGGCAAGTGATACTGTGGCGATGCATTACTTGGCGAATATTCCTGCCATTCAGGCTTCAGGGGCATACACCACCAACATAACGTTTGTTTTAACCGGCAGTTTCTGAAAATAGGCTCTGTGGATAACTATTTGTATCTTTTTGAAAACTAGGATGTTATCATAAAGCTATTATTAAAAACACAGAAGTAATTTCTTGCAAAATAATGAAAAGTCAATCAATCAATAGATTTCTTAGCGGTATAACTCTTGTTGCACTGGTTACCTTTTTTTCTTATGCCCCTCAACTAGCTTTTGCCGCATCTCTTACTTCCGTATCAGACACTATGAGTACTCAAGCTCCGAATGTGACTGCTGACCATACTGTAGCTTGGACTCAGGCTGCAACCCACAGCATTGCCGCAGCAGACACTATAGCTATAGCTTATACAGTTTCTGGTGACTTTACAGCCAATGCCGCAGGCTCTTGGCAGACAACTGACTTTGCCCTTACTACGAACGTAGGATCAAACATTGCGCCTGTCGCCGTCGGCGCGGCTCCGTCTTGTTCTTCTGGAGCCACTAATTATACCGTTACTATCAGTGGTACTGTGCTTCCAATTTTTACTATTACCGCTTGTACCGGTTGGACCACTACCAGCACGGCTTCAGCTGTCACCTTTGTGATAAAGGGTGCGACTGGAGGCACAGGTACATTAACCAATAGAAACGGAGATGTGAATTCCTCCACTTTCACTATAACTGACACAGGCTCAAACACTGATACTGGCACAGGTGCTGTTGTAATTGAAACAAATGACGTGGTTACAGTCACAGCTACCGTAAACCCTACACTTACCTTTGCTATCAGTTCTGCATCGGCCGCGCTTGGAACTATAACTACGAGTACTGCCGGAAAGACCAGTCATACTATTTCTGTCGCTTCAAATGCCCCCGGGGGTTTCCTAGTTACTTATAATGGAGCGACTCTTACTAGTGGTTCGAATACAATAGCTGCTTATGGTACAACAGGCGCGGCATCTTCTCCAGGTACTGCCGGTTTTGGAATTAATTTAAGGTCAAACTCTACACCTTCAATTGGCGCTGACGTCACCCAGAATGCAGGCACCTGTGGATACGGTACCAATTACGGTACTGCCAACACTTTCAGCTTCCAGGCTTCGACCACTACGACTATTACCAATGTAACTGCTCCCGCAGACTGCGTATATACGGCTTCATATGTCGGTAATATTTCGACCGTTACACCAGCTGGAGCGTACAACACTACTCTCACTTATATCGCCACAGGTACTTTCTAAACTATTTAATTAAAAAAATTACTTTAATGAAAAAATTATTTTGGTATAGTTCACAGAGCAAGAAATTTATTTTGTTTTTCGCTTTTACTATTTTAATGCTAGCAAATTCGGCACAAGCATTGACACTTACTCCCATACGGCTAGAAGTTAAAGGTGACCCTGGACAAACCTTGTCGCTTTCTGTGACTCTAATAAATGAACACAAGATTGATGAGACTTACTACTCTTCTTATGCAAATTTTGAAGCGCAAGGTGAGACAGGCAATCCTGCATTTACCACTCCACAAGATGGTTTAGGCACTTGGATGAAGGCGGCGGACAATGTTTCTCTGAAGGCAGGGGAGTCAAAAGTGGTTCCATTTAAAGTTGAAATCCCTAAAAATGCTGAACCCGGTGGATACTTTGCGGTTTTGTTTTGGGGAACACAGCCACCAGTGTCAAAAACCACATCAGTTGCGATTGGAGCGAAAACCGGAATCTTGGTGCTCCTCTCTGTTAATGGTGTTGTTAAACAGGGTGGAGGAATTTTGAATTATGATACTAAAGATGGTGCGCATTATTTCGAATCTTTGCCGGTTGCTTTTACTTATCGTTTCAAAAATGACGGCGGTGACCGAATCAAGCCAGATGGCAATGTGGTCATAAGAAATATGTTGGGTTTTACAAGCAAGCTTGTGCCGGGAAATCCAATAGGAGGCAATATTTTGCCCACCCAGATTAGATCTTTCGAGACAGCATGGGTAGCAAATGGAGGAGATGCTGCAAGCGAACCGCAAGATGTGCATGGATTCTTTGCTAAGGTATCCTATGAATGGCACAATTTTGCCTTAGGCCGATACACGGCTACTCTCGATCTTACATATGGAGCAAGCGCTCAAAGAGCAATATCGAAAATAGTACTTTGGATTTTCCCATGGCATCTAATTCTTTTTGTAATTATCTTACTTCTTTTGATTTTCCTTATCGGATATGTGGGTATCAAACATTATGACCACTGGGTTATTCTACAGGCCGAAAAAATGCTTGAGCATAAGCTCGAAGACAAACAGGAACACAAGCACGAAAATCATGCTAGATCGCATCCTCATAAAAAGGTTTAGGAGTAACGCTTACTTTTCTAAAGAGTTAACTGTTTTTCTCGTCTTTTTATTTTTTATAAATTTTTTATGGGTGGGGATATTCCAACCTCCTTTTGTGGCGGAAGGGGCGGTTACGGTTTCAGCGCTTATTTCGAAAAACACAATTTTGACCTCTAATATTTCAGGTCAAGCTCAACTGCCGAGCGATTCTACAACGGTACAGTTATCCAGTACGGCAGCTCTTGATGTATCCGCGGGTATTAGCTCCGCTTCGTCTAATAGTATCATCGTAGGAGGAGTTGAGAAAACTCTTAATAATTTTACCAGCGGTAATTTGTAAGGATTAAATTTGACCCCGTCACAGACCGTAGAAGATCGTTCTATACCGGTGAATAAGGCGGTGTTATTATATTCGGGAATAGCGGGTCAGTCGTTTACGCTGACGAATATTGATTTAAGCACGGTTGTGGTTACTTTTCCTGACGCGGTGTCTGTTTTGGCGCCAAGCGATTGGGATGGTATGATCGCGCCACCCCAAACCGTTTCTGTTTCCGGCGTGGCACCCTCGGGTTTTTCTCTTGGCAGTAGTGCGATCGAGGTCGGATCCTCGGTTGATATACTGCTTTTTGATAAGCCAGTTGCGCTTGTTTTATCTGGAGTTACCGGTAGTGTGGGGTATAAACCGCCCGGTTCTTCAAGTTGGACGCAGATCACAAATACATGCGGTGGGAGCTATGCTTCTCCGTCCGCTCCAAGTTTTCCCGGAGAGTGTTTCATCTCCAACGATTCAGACACAAAAATTTATACGTATCATTTTACGACTTTTGCCCTCCTTGATAATGGTCAAGGAAATAGTAATGGTAACACCAGAAGTTATGGTGGCCGACTTTTTCCTTCCAATGTTCCTGGTCTCGTAGGATTTGAAGGATTAATTACAAACAGTTTTCTAAACAATAATTTATTATTTCCTAATTTAAATCAATCTAAAAATATAAATTCAAATAAAAAAGAGCTTAGTGCACTAAATATAAATAATGTATCAAATCTAAACAATAAAATACCGGGAAAACCTGCGCTTTTTGATATTACAACATTTTTTCAAACTAACGACAAAAATTTTCTAATCCTCTTTTTAATTTTTGCAGCTATTATTTTGGGTGTTATAATTGATATATTGTTTATAAAGGTCAGAAGATATCTATATAAGTTGAGAATAAAACATGATCAAGATTTTAAAAACTAGACAACTTGTATTTACCATACATATTATTTTCCTTTTTATTTTATGTATTGGGTATTTTATACCCTCAAATATATATGCCATAGGAGATATGCAAACCACTAGCGCCGGACTCATTTCAAAAGTTGCGCCGGGTGAATTTCTACCTCTTTCGGTTAAGTTGTCAAATTTTGGCGGAGGTAAAAGAGTGGATGTGCTCATTGAGTATTCAATTTTTACCAGCACAGGAGATAAAATATATGGAAGCAACGAGACTGCAGCTGTGGAAACTACTGCAAATTTTGTAAAAACAATACAAATTCCTTTTGACACAGTAGGGGGAATTTATATGGCCAAAACTTCTATAACCTACGAGGGTCAACTGGTTCCAGCTACGACTCAATTTCCTTTTACGGTGGAGAAAAAATTTTTCGGAATATTTATCAACGACTTTTTTCTCTATGGAGGTGTTACTCTTTTCATAAGTTTTCTGATGCTTATGCTCGGTCATTCATTAATAAAAACTCGTCACAAGATGAGGCTCACCCTTTTTGATTATTCTGATATTTCTCATGATAAACGCACTTTCTACGAAATTGTAAGTGATACGATTATGCAAATGCGCCAAAGAGTTGGTGATGATGCGCTTCTTATAGCAGAAAATATTGACGGATTGAAAATTGATAAAAAAACTGGTCGAGTATTGGCTTTGACAAAAACCCCATCAAATATTATTGCTAGTTTAGTATTGGAATATGAGAAGTTACTTGGTAAAAAAGTGTCTTTCTCCTTCCGTCCTGAGAAAAAAAATTTATAAATTTATTAAATAAAGAATTATGAAAACACAAAAAACAATATTAGTTGTAGAAGATGAAAAAAACATTCGTAGAGCCCTTGTGGATATTCTTCAGATCAAAAATTTTCTGACTCTTGAAGCAGAAAATGGGATAGAGGGATTAGAGCTTGCTCTTACTAAACATCCTGATCTTATACTACTCGATTTAATGATGCCAAAGATGGATGGTATGACTACTTTTAAAAAGATCAGGGCAAATGTTTGGGGGAAAAATGTCCCTGTTATTATTTTTACTAACTTAAGCGCGACTAGTGAACAGCTTGTGAGCGATATAGTAGAGGATAAGCCAGCTCATTATTTGATCAAATCAGATTGGAAGATTCACGATGCGG
>OBEQ011044466.1_pt1 | contig 10066 bp, 8 predicted proteins | sample 1670901 | NCBI WGS metagenome assembly OBEQ01 (sample SAMEA104232315, study PRJEB22302) | groundwater metagenome | biome: forest; feature: aquifer; material: groundwater | place: USA | collected 2011-08-07 | depth 5.4 m | reverse complement strand
TGATTTATCACTCCTAAAACTTTTGAAAAAAAATTCAATTGAAGCAGAACTAATGGATAATGAAAAAATAGAAAACATTCAATCTTCAAAACTTAGGGTTCTGGTTGATTCTGGTTTTGCAAAAGACGAAGATGATGCAAGGGCAAAATTACGAGACTTTGCGGTGCAGCTTTCTTCATCAAAAGTAACAGAAACGTCTGAGAGTCCAGACCTTCACATAATTCAAACTATTAACACACTGGACGAAATTGACAAGGTCATAAATGGACTTAGTTCAAGATTAAGAGAATGGTATGGCTTACATTTTCCAGAACTTGATAATTTAATAGACAGCATAAATGGATATTCCAGAATAGTCTTAGCTGGTACAAGAGACAACATTACAGATAATGTGTACACTGAAGCTGGATTTCCTGATACCAAAGTAGAGATGCTATCACTGTTACAGAAAAAAAGTAAAGGCGGTAAAATATCAGAAGAAAATCTTGCAATTGTTCAGTCAATTGCAAAACAAATATTGGAACTTTTTGATTTAAGAAACACTCTAGAAAAACATGTAGAAACTCAGATGGAAATTGTTGCACCAAACTTGTCTGGCATACTTGGACATGCAGTAGGAGCTAGAATCATGGCAAGGGCAGGAAGCCTCAAAAGACTTGGCTCCATGCCTGCCAGTACTATTCAGATTCTTGGTGCAGAAAAGGCGCTATTTCGTTCTCTCAAAACAGGTTCTCAGCCGCCAAAACACGGATTGCTGTTCCAACATACTTTGGTACATGCAGCTCCAAGATGGCAACGTGGCAAGATAGCTAGAGCCATTTCTACAAAGGCGGCAATTGCAGCAAGAGTAGATATTTTTGGTGCAGGAAAAAACCAAATGTTGTTTGAGAAGCTAAACATAAGAATTAAGGAGATAGGTGAAAAGTACAAGGAACCACCAGAAAGGGAATCAATGAGGATGCAGCAACGCAATACTTTCCAACATGGAAGAGACCAAAGGAGTTTTGGTAGAGATTCTGGTAGAGGTCAGAGAAGTTTTGGTAGAGATTCTGGAGACAGAGACAGAAAACAAGACTGGAAGAAAGGAAAAAGAAGAAAGTTTGGAAAACGAAGAGGGTAATATTTTCTGGATTAAAGTAGACGGTGAAAAAAAACTCGCAACATTAAATCTTGTTCCCGGAAATCAAGTCTACAAAGAAAAATTAGTCAAGGTAAAGGATGAAGAGTTTAGAGCATGGGATCCGTTCAGAAGCAAGCTTGCAGCATCCATAATGAATGGTTTAGAGAGTTTACCAATAGTCAGAAAATCCAAAGTTCTCTATCTTGGAGTATCTACAGGAACAACAGCAAGTCATGTTTCAGACATTGTGGGTCCAAGTGGGATAGTTTTTTGTGTAGAACATGCAAGTAGAGTTGCGCGCGATTTTTTAGACAGAGTGGCAGCACATAGATCAAACATAGTTCCAATATTACAGGATGCAAGAAGCCCAAAACAGTATTTTTCAGTCTATGGATCTGTAGATGTAGTTTATGTCGATATCGCGCAGCCAGATCAAACCGAGATTGCAATACTAAATTGCAAAACTTATCTCAAAAAAGGCGGATACCTCATGCTTGTCATAAAAACACGAAGTATTGATGTGATAAAAGATCCTGCTCAAGTAATCAAATCAGAGATTAAGAAACTAAGTCCAGATTTTGAGGTAGTTCAAGAAATTAACTTATATCCTTATGACAAGGACCATGGAATTGTAATTGCAAAATATTAAGTCATTTTTTGTTTAATAGAATCTTTACTGGTTTCCAACTAGCACGTACAAATTGTGGAGTTTTCTTGTAAGTAAAAATCCAATCTCTAACAAACCGCATGGTTTTAGAATCAGATGGATAACCGCTTCCAAGATCATATTTTTTTCGTAGTTTCGCTATTTCCTTATCACGGTTCACCTTTGCAATAATTGATGCTGCAGAGACCACAGCAAACTTGCTATCTGCATGATGTCTTGAATAGATTCTTCCACTTTGTGCAAGCTTAGAAATCTTTTTGCCAAATCTAATTGGATTTACATCGCATGAATCAACATAGGAAGAATCTGGTTTTAGTTTTGAGATAACTTTGGCCATGTATTCAGCTTCCAAGTGGTTTAACTGATTTTTTCTTACACTTTGATCTATTAGTCGTGGAGAAATTTTTGCAACATAATAGTCATCAACAATATCAATAATTTTTTTATAGAGATTTTCCCGTCTAGCTGGACTTAGTTGCTTAGAATCACGTACACCAATTTCAGACAAATATTTGATCTTTGAGCGTTCAATGGATATTCCTGCAATGACGAGAGGTCCAAGTACTGATCCTCGTCCTGCATCATCTACACCACAAACTATCATTTTGTGTTTTGCTACATTAGGTGTATTAAATCGTTTTAGGCCATACTAATAATAGAACTGAATTGGAAATCGATCAAATGCACGACATAGTTGAGATAACTGAAGGAAAGACAAAGCTTCTTGTCCCAAAGGAGTCACTTGAGACAAATGCGCCTCCAATGCAGCCGGCATTTTTTAACCCAAGGGCAAAACTAAGCAGAGATTTTTCCATAGTTGCATATTCTACATTTTTACAAAACTTCAAAGGACCTAAAACTTTCCTTGATTGTCTTTCTGGAATAGGAGCACGTAGCATACGTGTTGCAAACGAATTAAAAATAATAGAGAAAGTTTTCATAAATGACGTAAACCCGTCTGCCCTTGAGCTTGCAAAAAATTCTGTAAGACTAAATAACATAGACAACTGCGAATTTTCAGAAAACGAAGCATGTAGATTTCTAAGCTTACATTCAAAACGAGAAAGTCGTGGAGCAATAGTAGATATTGATCCATTTGGTTCACCATCACGATATCTTGATTGTGGAATACGTGCAACTTCACATGGTGGCCTTCTTTCAGTTACTGCTACAGATCTTCCCGTGTTACATGGTCTATACAATGATGCGTGCAAAAGACGATACTATGGAGTTCCTGTAAGAACTGAATATGGGAATGAAATTGCATTAAGACTAATTCTTGGTTGTATTCATCTTGTTGCTGGAAGACTTGATGTTAAGATCGTACCTTTGTTTGTACAAAATAACATGCACTATTACAGAGTATATGTTAAGATACTTGTAAAGACAGATCCTGAAGACAACATAGGATACATTTTACATTGTAAGGCATGTGGTCATAGAAAAGTTCAGAAAGAAAAAAGCAGTTTTTGTGAAATTTGTAATGCAAAAACAGAACCAGCAGGACCGCTTTGGATAGGAGAAATGCATGATAAAACATTTGTAGATTCAATGTTGTCAGAGCAGACCAATTTTACAGTAGACAAGTCTTGTGAGAAAACCTTGTTAAAATGTCAAAAGGAGATAGGTATGCCTCCCTCGTTTTTCATGCTTGATGAAATTGCAAGAAAGATGAGAGATGCTCCCGTATCACTTGAGAAAACAATTGAAAAACTTCAAAAATCTGGGTTTAACGCATCCCCCACGAGTCTGAACCATTCTGGATTTAAGACTAATGCTAGAATAGACGAAATTATGCAGATATTAAAAAATTAAGAAGCGTAACCGAGGCAGATATAGTAAAGTTCACTGCTTGTTTTTCTGCTGGCTTTTGGTTTTCTTATCTGAACTTTTGCGAACTTCTTTCTTATGTAATCTCTAAATTCGTTTGAGTATTCTCCATCAAATACTTTGAACAATGCATTTCCTTTGTATGCTAGAACGTGATCAACTATTTTTGTTGCAGAATAGTTTAGTGCAATCTGTTTTGCATGATCAATTGCCCACGTACCGCTTACTTGTGGAGACAAATCACAAATCACAGCATTTACTTTTCTTCCAAAGTATTCAAAAATCAATTCAACAATAGATTCATCTTCAATACTTCCTCTTATGATATGCGCATGGGGAATTTCTTCAACGTATGAAGTGTCAATGCCCATAACTTTTCCTTTGTTTCCTGCAAGTTCTGTTGCAACCTGAGTCCAACCACCAGGAGAACAGCCAAGATCCAACACATAAAATCCTGGCCCAATTATGCGGTATGATTTGTCAAGTTCCTTTAATTTGTATGAGGCTCTACTTCTGTAGCCTTCTTTGTGTGCGAGTTTTCTGTAAAAATCTCGCCTTGCATCAATTAATTTCATTTCTTTGTTTTTTTATTAGTAAACTCAGTAATAACCCATTGTTCAATTAGCGGACAAGTTCTCGGACTAACTTCACCATCAATTGTACATTTTGATTCTACTGGACAGATCAAACAAGGTGCAGCTTCAATTGTCTGTGTACCTACAGGCATTTTTGAAATCCTTAGTTTGTATGTCCATCTACCATTTTCCAAAACCTTCTCACGTTTTACTATACCACGTCTTTCAAGTTTTAGTGCAAGTCTTGAGCCATCTCTGCTTGTTAGTTTTAATTTCTTCCATAATTCACTTTGAAACATGCCATCTTCGCCACGTTCTGCAACAATATTACAGACACGCGTTGTGAGTTTTTCCATATCAAGGCCTTCGATCTGAAAGTTTGCAATTTCTTCCTCGTTGAACTCTTCCTCTACTTCTTCTACTATTTTCTTTTTTGTGGCAGCCTTCTTTTCAATTACAGGCTTTTTTTCTACAACTTTTTTCTTTTCAATTACAGGCTTTTTTTCTACAACTTTTTTCTTTTCAACGTCTTTTTTTGCAGCTTCTTTTTTTATTGGTTTTTTATCTTTCTTTTTAGCCATAACGATCTCTCAATAACAGATATCTGAATATACGCTCAAAGTAATATATAACATCGCATTGGTTTATTGAACTCTGAATTTGGCCGTTGTTGTGATAGTCTTTTTGTAGTCTTTGTCATTCATCTCAATCACCATTTCATATTCTCCTGCTTTGTCAATTTTTTCAGAAAAAGTATCGTCTATTGGAAGCGCTAGATTATTTGTGGAAAAACACTGTGAGAAAAAGCCATTTTGTGTTACTACTTGTTTTGGTGATGTTTTGGTATCATAAATTGTAATATACAGGTCACCGCAGTCAAAATCAGAATTATTGACTACAACTTTAATCGCTATTGGAGCAGAACCAGAATATTGCTTTAACAAGCCTTGAATTGTAAGATCCTCCTTCCCTGGTTGCGTTGATGTTATGGCACTTTCAAATGGCCACATGTTTAGTTCTCTATTTGGTTGTGCTAAAGCTCCAGCCAAAACAAATGTGCCAAAAGCCATTCCTATAACAACTGGAAAAAGAAAAACAAGCAAAGCCGTGTTTTGCACTGCCATTTTGTTATGTAACAATCTCATTCCCTTATATCTATTTAGTCAAAAAATCATGTGTCATCTTACAGATAATTTTGTCGAATAAGTTAAATCGAGGACAGCCAAATAGCCGCTAGATGCGACTTAGAAAGTTTAGAGTTCGTGCTTTTAGATGCATTCATGATTCTGGTGAGATCAAAGTAGGAGACCTAGCTGCATTTATTGGCAAAAACGAAAGTGGAAAGACCACAATACTTGAAGCTCTTACTTTGCTTAACAAGGAAGCAAAAGTATCTGATCTTGATTTATGTGACGAACTGTCAGAGGAATTAAAAGATGAAATGATAATAGCTGAAGGCGAGTTTGAACTTAGTGAAAAAGAAACAAAATTAATTCAAGAGAAATTTCCAAATTTATCCGATATTAAAAAAATTAGGTTATATCATACACAGAAAAACCCCAAAGTACAATACGATTTTGGCGATATAAAGATAAGCGAAGAAGCAAATAAGAGAATTAATTCTTGGGAAAACTTTGTAGAAAAGATTCAGAACTTTATATCATCAATTCCAAATCCCCTGCGTATAAAATTAGATACAAAATTTCTAGTAGAGCATGCCCCAAGAACCAGAGATATTTTCAATAACATGATGGCTGAATTTAACAACCAAATTTACCTCATAGCGTCTGAAGAAAAACAGGTGGTTTCTGACTGGGAGAAGATATACCGAGATCTTGACCATACATATGACAGCCTTCTTATAGGCACAAATGAACGCTCAGCTCTTGAAAATTTCGTAGAAGAAAAGCTACATCCCAGATTTGTCTACTTTTCAGACTATAAGAAAATTTTAGGAAACATAGACCTTAACGAGTTTTTGAAAGAAACTAGAGGGGTAAGACCTAAAGGATTAGAGTATGTTGAAGAATTTGACAAGGCAGAAACTGTCAAGAATTTATTTTATTTAGCAGAATTAGACATGGATAAACTCGAGGAAGTACAAAACAGCCCATCAAAACTGATAAAACTTTTGCATACTGCAAGCAGAAAACTAACTGATAGACTCAACCCAGCATGGAAAGGTGATCCAATTCATGTTGAATTGAGATTTAATCCTGGAAACATACTTAGTGTTGTTATCTCAGATGTTCACAGGGATGGAACTGTAACAAACACTGGTCTTTTGAATCGAAGAGCGGAGGGATTCAAATGGACATTTTCGTTTATTGTAAACTTTGCAGCTGAAACACAAAGATCTGAGTTAAAAGAAGCAATATTGCTTTTGGATGAACCTGCACGAAACTTGCACCCAACACAACAACGCGGAATTTCAGATCTATTAAAAAGTCTAGCTGGTTCCAATCAGATTTTGTATGCAACACATTCACCATTTATGATATTTGATTACACACCAGGAAACCTGCTTGTTGTAGAGCTTGATAAAAGAAAACACCTCAGTCACATCTATTATGATTACTGGAATGCGGATGATTCTACGCTAGTTCCAATACTTTATGGTCTTTCTCGAGGCCTTGTAGAATCAATTCCAGATAGAGAAATTGGTGTTAACTCAAGGCCAGTAATTATTGTAGAAACAATGTCTGATTCAATTTATCTAAACGCCTTTGACAAATTCCTAAAAGACCCAAATCTTTCAATGAACCCACTTAACATAGTTCCTGCGTATAGCAAGAATTCTGTTCTGCCACTTGCAATATTTTATCGAAATCACGGCTATAACATATTCGTACTTCTTGATAATACAGAATTGTCGCACCAAATTTCAACACAACTACAAGCAAATGGTTTCAAATCAGTACAGATAATATTTTTCGAGCTTGGTGGACAACTAAAGCAAGCAATAGAAGATTTGATAGTTATTGAAGATTATCTATATGCAGTAAACCAAACCTACGAGATCAAACTAAGAAAGGAAGGATATCGTAATCTAACTCGTGAAGACATACTTGCAAAAGGCAAAAAGAGTATTTTAGATAACCTAAATGAGATCTGGAGAGAAAACCAACAGTTGGGATGGGAAAAATTTGAGTCAGAAGAGATTTGTAGATACATATCACAAAAAATCGCATCAGATGAAGCTGATTTCTTATCGGATAAAACAAAAGATCAGTTCAGAGCAATATTCAGATTGATTGCAGAAAGGATAAGACAAAATCAAAATATTGTTTCTGAGACAACTCTCAATAGTTTAAAATAAATCCAAATTTTTAGAAACTGCTAGAATTAGTACTTTACTCATGATTGATACTAACCAAAAATCAACAAAAACGAAAATTTTGTATCATAGATACTTAAGATTTAATTTGGAGAGCCGTTTTGTTTTGTTATTGAAAGATAAGATCTTTAGAGGTACGCTTATTGCCATATTGCTTGTTTTTGCGTCATTTTTTACATTCAGTGTTCCACAAATTAGTGCTGCAAGTGAATTAGTAACAGCAACAGCTACAAATCATGATCAAGTAACAGTAGTAGAGTACAAAAATAATGAAGGAAATATTTTTGACATTACATCAGTAGTTTTGAAAGTCGATAAAGGTGGAGAGTTTAAATCATTTAAGACAGAGATGGGGTGGATTGGCAAAAAAACCTCTGCAGACACCATAACGTTTAGTTCTACAATACCAATAAAACCAGGTCAAAGTGCAAAATTTGGATTAAAAACCGACAAATCAAACCCAGTTTTTAATTGGAATGCATTTGATAAAGAAGGCGATGAATTAGGTTCTGGTGGAATAATTGAAACAGTACATCAAAAGGATGTATCGCATGAAACGGAAACCAAAACGACTGAACAGCCAACAACAATGGATCATGCTACTTTCAAGATCATTCCAGATACACCAAGAGTAGGTTCCACTCTCCGTATCATTGGAGAAGGGTTTGGGCCAAACGAAAAACTTGATTTCTACATAAATGATTTTAAACTTGATTCTTTTGTAAGCGATGGAAGTGGAAACTTTGTTGTAAGCACAAAAATTCCAGAACATCAGTTAGCTGACAGAGCAGATTTCATAATAAAAGATCTGAAAGGCAATCAAAAATCACTTAGTTTTAGGATACAGTCAGCCTCAAGTAGAGTTATTGCTCAAGAATTACCATTAACTGTGAGTGCTGATTCTGTATATCATAGAGGTGAAGAAAAGACTCTTTCAGGAACAGCTACACCTGGCAGCACTTTATCAATTTCAGAATCAAATCCCGATGGCAAAGTTTTAACTACATATACAGTTAAAGCTGATAGCACAGGCACCTATTCTACAAAACAACGAGTTCCTTCAGACAGACCATTTGGAGAATACACTATTACTATTACAGATGGTAAAAATACAATAGTTCACAAATATAGTTTAGAATCAACACAGAAGATCTTCATATCAACGTTAAAAGAGAAATACGATCCTGGCGAGACTGTAATATTCAACGGTACAGCTTTAGCAAATCAGGAAATGGAAATTGTGATAAATGATCCAATAGGTGCAGAAGTTTATTCAACAAGTATGGTAGTTGGAGAGAATGGAACTCTAACTTTTGATTATCCTTTAGATGACGCAGTAAGAAAAGGAACTTACGCCTTATTTGTCACACAGGGAAACGAGCATGTGACTATTCTATTTGGAGTAGGCCAACTTCCAGCATCACCCTTTATAGCTACAATGAATGCGCTAAACTACAAAACAACGGATCGCCCAGAAATCAACATAATAGGACCGCCATCAGCTACTGTTAATTTAATTATAATCGATCCATCAGACAAACAGAAATTTACAGATAGTTTTTCATTAGGAACTGATGGTTATCGCACGTATGCTTTCAACCTTACCGGATATACTTCTGGTGTGTACACTGCAGTAATTAGTAGAGGCAATACGCATGCCGAGAATCTATTTTCGGTAGGTTTGCAGACAAGTACTGGATCTGTAACTCTTAAAACATTACAAGAAACATACTACCCAGGAGATTCTGTTTTAATAATAGGGAATTCTAACCCTAATGTAATAATCACATTAAGTCTGACGGATCCTAATGGAAACAAAGTAAAAACTCAAGATGTATTTACTGATAAAAAAGGAACATTTTCATCATTCATTTTCAGGATTCCGTCAAATGCTCAAATTGGAGTTTGGAAGCTTGAAGCAGGAAGTGGCATAAATCACGTATCTAAAGATCTTACAGTGCTTGAAAAGAATACTGAATCTAGCCTTACAATTCATCTAGATAAAAGCACTAGTTACGCAGTAAAGGATGTCATTACAATAAGTGGTGGGGGAGCTGGCAAATCACACAATGTTGTAATAACGATTCTAAAATCAGACAAGACAAAAATCGTAGAGCTTACTGTAATAGCTACTGGTGTTGGAATATATAGCACTATTTGGAATATACCTTCAGACTTGGCTCCCGGTACTTATACAATAAAAGCCACGGACGATAAGAGTAGTGCCGAAACAACTTTTACAGTACAATGATTTAGTTACAAGATTCTTACCAGAAGTTTATATCAAAACACTTATTATTTGAGCATGAAAAAAATGGCTGATGACAACTATAGACCAGCTAAACAAACCTCAAAACAGACTAGAACCAGTAGAAGGTACGGTTGACAGTATTAGTGAACCAAGGGCTGTGAACCTAAAAACAGGTGGGCAGGCACAGGTTGCAGATGCAATCCTAAAGGATGACACAGGTCAGATCAAGCTCACGTTATGGGATGCTCAGATCAAAATGGTAAAATCTGGTTCTAAAGTACGAATA
>OBEQ011458315.1_pt1 | contig 10067 bp, 10 predicted proteins | sample 1670901 | NCBI WGS metagenome assembly OBEQ01 (sample SAMEA104232315, study PRJEB22302) | groundwater metagenome | biome: forest; feature: aquifer; material: groundwater | place: USA | collected 2011-08-07 | depth 5.4 m | reverse complement strand
CCTGCAATCATTATTCATTCATCTTATATGCTTTTGCGGTATTTGATATAAGCATTGCTATTGTCATTGGACCTATGCCACCAGGAACTGGAGTAATTGCATGGCATACTGACTTTACATCTTCAAAATCTACATCCCCACATAAAATTGATTTATCATTTTCAGGGATTCTATTAATGCCTACATCTATTACAATGGCATTTTTTTTAATCCAGGTCTTTTTTATAAATCTAGGGTTTCCAATAGCACTAATTACTAAATCTGCATTTCTTGAAACTTCATTTAGGTTATGAGTCTTGCTGTGAGCAATAGTTACTGTTGCATTTTCTTGAAGTAAGAGAAGTCCTAAGGGTTTGCCTACCAGAGTAGATCTACCTATTACAACAGCAGACATTCCATTAAGGTTTATTGAATAGTGTTTTAATAGTTCTATTACACCAAGAGGGGTGCAGGGCTTTAGACAATCCTGTCCTGATAAAAGCTTTCCAAGGTTAATTGGGTGCAAACCATCTATATCTTTATTTGGATTTATATGTTTGATTATGTATTCTGATTTTATATGTGGTGGTAATGGTAATTGTAGTAGTATGCCATCTATTTTCTTATCGTTGTTAAGTGATTCTATTAGCTGAATAAGTTCTTGTTCTGAAATATTACTTGGAAGTTTATGAACTTCTGAATGCATACCGGCGTTTAGACATGCCTTCTCCTTGCTTTTTACATAAATGCTGCTTGCTGGGTTATCTCCAACTAAGATTACTGCTAGTCCAGGGACTCTTTTATTTTTATTTCTAATTTCTTCAATCTCACTTTTTATCTTTTTTTGTATGGTATTAGAGACATCTGTTCCACTTAAAATTAATGGGGATGAAAGAGATGACAGAGATGTATTTGTTTTTGTCATTTGTTATAACTTTATGATATTTTTATAGTTTATATAAAATATGTCAAATAAGCTAATTTATCCAAAACCTTTAAGGAAAAATTCAACGATAGGTTTAATTTGTCCTGCAGGTGGCTTTGTTGATTATAAACCAGTTGGTTTGGTAGTAAATTATTTACATAAGTTAGGTTATAAAGTTAAGCTTGGTAAAAGTATTATTACTCCGGCTAACTCATATAAATACTTATCTGGTAGTGATGAAAATAGGTTATTAGATCTTCATAGTTTTTTTTGTGATAATACTATCGATGCAATTTTTTGTCTAAGAGGTGGTTATGGTTCTCTACGTATCGTTGAAGATATTGATTATAAGTTAATAAAAAAAAACAAAAAACTTTTTCTTGGTTTTAGTGATATTACAATTTTACTCTTAGCATTTTATTCCAAAGCTGGTTTGGTTACCTTTCATGGACCTTTGCTTGGGATTGATTTTTTAAATAGAAAGCTAAATCCTAAAAATAAGAAATCAGCTAATAATATGTGGAAGCTCTTACGAGAGTCACGGTACAAATTTTCCTATTCTAATAGGTCAAGTGGATATGTTATTTATCCAGGAAAATGTAGTGGACCTTTGCTTGGAGGAAATCTTACTGATATTTGTGCAATGCTGGGAAGCCGATTGTTACCTAGCTTTAAGAATTCAATTTTATTCTTAGAAGATTGCTATGAAGAGCCTTATAGAATTGATAGGCTTTTAATGCAATTAAAAAATGCAGGTATTTTTAAGGAGGTAAGTGGTCTTGTGTTTTCTGGTTTCTACAATTGTAAGTTTAAAAGTAAAAATCAAATAGTTTCTCTTTTAAAGGACAAAATCTCAGACTGTAATATACCAGCGATTTTTGATTTTCCTATAGGACATGATTTGAAAAACTATACAGTTCCAATAGGTGTAAATGTTACTTTAGATGCTGATAGGATTGCTTTATACTCAGTATAAATACTGCTTTTACTTTTGCTTTGCTTATCCTGGTGATACATTCTTATTAATAAGTGTTGTACAATTATTCTTATGACTACTTTCATACTGCCTTTTGAGAAAATGCACGGACTTGGAAATGATTTTATTATGTTAGAAAAAAGACATTTGCCAAATGGTGTAGATGGACATGCTTTAGCTAGACTTCTTTGTGATAGAAATTTTGCTATTGGTGCTGATGGGTTGATTCTTGTTGATTTTGCTAGCTCTCGAGATGCTGATTTTTCTTGGGATTATTACAATAAAGATGGTTCTGAAGCTGAAATGTGTGGCAATGGTATGCGTTGCTTTGCTAAATATGTTTTTGAAAAAGGTTTTACAGAGAGTGCTTCATTTTCAGTTCAAACAAAAGCAGGTATTATTAAGCCAAGTATAGAGAGTGATGGAACGGTTACCGTAAACATGGGAACTCCAAAGTTGAGTGATACTTTAACGGAAGAGTTAACTATTGATTCTGAAATAATTAATTTTACTTATGTAGAGGTAGGAAATCCTCATGCTGTTATTTTCTTGAAAACAAGAGATAAAATACCTGACTCAGAATTTTTTAAACTTGGTCCAATAATTGAAAAAAATAAACGCTTTCCAAGTTGTACTAATGTTGAGTTTGTAAATGTGATTAATAAAGAAGAGCTTATATGCCGTGTCTGGGAAAGAGGTTGTGGACCTACTTTAGCTTGTGGCACAGGAGCCTGTGCTGCATTGGTTGCATCATCTGTACATGGCTATACCGATGATAAGGTAAAAGTTCATTTGCCTGGTGGTTGTTTAAATATTCATTGGGATAAAAAAACAAAAAATGTGTTTTTAAATGGTCCGGCAACTTTTGTTTATACGGGACAGTTTAATCTAGATCCAAAATCAGTGTGTGTAATGCAAAGAGTCGATGCCTAAAAAAGAATTTGATTTTTCGAATCGCCGAAATGTTTATAGAAAACGTAGAAATACTATTCGTAGAGTGTTTCTGTTTTTATTTACTGTTGTATTTATTTGTCTTATCAATAAGTTATTATCATTGCCTTTGAAAGATATAGTTAAGATTAAGGTTATTAATAATAAGTTAATTAAAACTTCTTTTATTGAAACTCAGGTCTTTAACTTTATAAAAACTAAAAACTTCTTTTTGATTAACCCTTTGGAAATTTCAAAGACTCTTAAGGATAATGAGAGAGGGTTTAAAAAGATAGTAATTAGAAAATATATAATTCCCGAATGTAAAATTCTTGTTTTTATTGAAGAAAAATCAGTGTGGGGAAAGTTGGTTGAATATGATAGATCTGGGAAATTAATAAATGGATTTAAATTAATTACGGATGAGTGTGATTTATTAACTTTAAACTATTTAGATCTTAGTAAGCTACAAAGAGAGCCTTATGTTGTTGAACTAATATCACCTCAGGTCTTAGAATCTTCTTCTTTACCTAATGTAAAACTAATAGCGGATACATTAGCTGATGATTTTAAGATGCCTGTTAGTAAATTCCTAATCTTGAAGGATAATAATTTGGAGATATTTATGAAGTCAGGATTAAGAATAAAGTCAGGCATAATTGATGGTGATATTTTAAAGCGTATTTTAAAAATAAAAGATATTTTAACTCTTGTAAAATATGAGTCTGGAAATGCTTATTTAGATTTAACCTTAGAGTCTGGGGCTATATTTAAAGCAGGAACTGGTATGGGTAATCAAGGTAGTGGAATCAAATCTTTCTTTAATAAGCTTAAAAGATAGAGTATGTATGTATTAACCTTGAGAAAAATATTGATCAATGGAAAATAATCAATAAAAATGTTTGTGATAAAATATTACTTCTTATTAAGTGGAGAAGAAGTAAGCGGGAGATAATAATTGAGATATACAAAGGCAAAAGATAAACTTTCAAGAAAATATGGAGAATTGCTTTCTGGAATGCCAGAATTTGAATTAAATAAAAGGCCGTATCCTCCTGGACAACATGGTTTAAAGCGAACAAAGAATTCTGAATACGGGAGTTTATTACAAGAAAAACAAAAATTAAAACACAGCTATGGTGTGGCTGAAAAACAGTTCAGAAGATATTTTGCTAAAGCAAATAAAATTAAAGGACCTACAGGTGAAGTATTGATTCAATTGTTAGAAACCAGGTTAGATAGCCTTGTTTATAGAATGGGATTTTCACCGACTTTAGCAGGTGCAAGACAATTAGTTTCACATGGTCATGTATTAGTTAATGGAAAGAAAATTGATATTCCGTCATATGCTATAAAACCAGGAATGGAAATTGTACTAAAAGAGAGTGCACATAAAATTGAAGCAGTAAAAAATGCAATAAAAAACACTCCACAAGTTTTAAAATACTTTACTGTCCATAAAGAACTTTTTAAGGGTAAACTTTTAGAAATTCCACCACGTGGGGATATCCCTGTAACTGTAAACGAACGACTAATTGTTGAGTTCTATTCAAGATAAACCTAACAAGTATTAACCAATATTACGGAAATTATCTTTATTTCTCGTATTTGTATTTGATATTAGATAGAATTCGAGAAAAAGATATATTGGATAAAAAATCCTTAAAGTTTCCCTTATCTTAGTAAGGTAAGCTAATTTGAACAAATTATGACTCAAAATGAAAATAATCAAGCATTGTTAGGTGGGGATAATATTCATGCTCATCTTGAGTACCAAATTAATCAATTAAAGGCAATGCTTTCTAATGGTCTAAGTTTACCGGAAAATTTAATCAATATTAATTTCCCTTCTTTAAATAATTTTTATTTTGTTAACAATGTATATAAATCCTCTTGGGCAATATATCTAAGTAATAATAAAACTCCTAAGCTATTATATACGGGGAATTTTTTAATACAAGGTGGACAATATGGTAATAGATCTAATCGCTCTCCATTTGGGGCACAGGCATTATCACCATTGATTTCTATTGCAAATACTTTTTCTTATAATGCATCTGTGTTTAAACAAAATTGGACTTTAGATTTAGCATTCTTAGATGATAGAGATGAAAAATTACTTTTTTCGCTTAAAGAATATAAAGAATTTTTAAAACTATTAAATAATATTAGAGCGCAGTGGCTTCTTTATTTAAGTGAGGAAGGACATATAGATTTTGTAATAAGTGAGTTTTCTGAGCCTTCTGATCCACTCTTTTTCACAGATCTTGAAAGTTTTGATAGTCAAGCAACAAAAATAAAAACATACTTTAAACCGATTTCTCAAAAAGCATTGTCGTTATTGCAGAAGCTATCTTTAAACACTGAGTTTGAGGGTAAATTTTTCAGCTTGCAGCCTGGTGTATGGTTGCGTGATGATGTGCTGATTGAATTAGAAAAGTTTTATTCTGACAAATTCTTTGATAAACATAGTTCATCGATACAAACACAAACGGAAAGTTCTGAATATACTTTTAATAATCCATTTAAGACACAAGCTTTAAATGTGAGCTAAGTATAATTTAATCTTGGCTTGTAGTCTCTGTTCTTCCAATAATAATATAGTTTACTTGTTCTAAGATATTTGAAATTATATCGGAAATCTTTTCTAGGGATCTAATAGCAGCAAGTGTTTGTGCTTCTATTTGGGCTTTTTGTCCACTTTCTTTAGCAACACATTTCAGAGTTTCTTTATAAAGCAGATCATGTAAAAATCCAATTTCTGAAAAGGCATTTAATGATTCTTGTAATGTACTTAAATTAGATGATAAGTACAATGTTAATGCAGATTTTAAAAGCTCTTGAACTTTTTCTGCCATCTTTAATAACTTTTCTTTTATATTATTTTCAAGCAAATTAATATCAGCTATTAATGAAAGCGTTGAATAGTATTGTTCAGATATCTTTTCTAAATTAAGTACTATTTGTAGTGATCCTATAACAAATCTTAGGTCTTTTATTAGTGGTTGTTGAAGGGTTAAAACTAAAAAGCATTGATCATTTAATTGCTTACTTTCTTTTTTTATTTCATTATATACAGTTGTTAAATTCTCATTCATGTTACCTGAAAAATTTTCTAACAAAGAATTATATAGATCGGAGACTTCAATACATTTTTCCCCTAATAAATACACTTTTTGTTTTAAATCTGCTAAATCTCTTCTTAATGTAGTTCGTGTTGTCATTTTAAAATTTTTGTTATGTTACATTCCCTAAGATGTACTTGTTAGTTTTGCTCATAACTAGTTATCATATCTCAGTAAATAATAGAATGCTAGATACTGTGATTTAGTCTTAGGAAAAATTAAACTCTGGAGATAAAATAGAGATAATCTGGAAATAAATGATTATGAATTGGAGATAAAATATGCAAACTTTTCTAATGATTGTGATAATTGGTAGTGCGTTGATAGCAATAATTGCTGGTCTTATGATAGGTAAATGGGTCGTTGGATTAGAGGCTGGAAATGCCAAAATGCAAGAAATTGCAAAAGCTATCCAAGATGGAGCTAGTGCCTATTTAAATAGGCAGTATAAAACAATTTCACTAGTAGGGCTTATATTGGCTGTTGTGCTTTATTTTACTCTTGGAATGTATACTGCCGTTGGTTTTATTGTTGGTGCAGTGTTTAGTGCATTAGCTGGATATGTAGGTATGAATGTATCTGTTCGAGCTAATGTACGTTGTGCTCAAGCTGCACATAAAGGATTAGATAGTGCATTAAATGTAGCTTTTAAGGGTGGTTTAGTCACAGGGTTATTAGTTGTTGGCCTGGGACTTTTGGGAGTTGCAGGATATTTCTATATTTTACAATTTATAAATCCATTAAATATTAATCAAAATGTAAGGGCCTTGATTGGGCTTGGTTTTGGTGGAAGTTTAATTTCAGTATTTGCAAGATTAGGTGGAGGCATATACACAAAAGCCGCTGATGTTGGTGCTGATTTAGTTGGTAAAGTTGAAGCGGGTATTCCAGAAGATGATCCTAGAAATCCTGCAGTAATTGCTGATAACGTTGGTGATAATGTTGGTGATTGTGCTGGTATGGCAGCTGATTTGTTTGAAACCTATGCTGTTACAGCAATTGCTGCAATGTTATTAGGCTGTGTTGAATTTAGTAAGCAAATTGGACAAGGTAATTTATACCCAATAATTTATCCTTTAGTAATAGGTTCAGTTTCAATTGTTTCTACATTAGTTGGCTCAATGTTTGTAAAACTAGATAACTCAAAAAATATAATGAAAGCCCTCTATAAAGGGCTTATTTTCAGTGCATTTTTATCGGCATTGATGTTATATCCAGTTACGATGGGCTTAATGAATAATTTAGGAGTAAACCCACTTAGATTGTATTTAGCATCTTTAATTGGTTTATTAGTTACGGGTGCAATAGTAGTGATAACGGAATATTATACTTCTACTGCGTTTAAACCGGTAAGGTATATAGCTCAAGCTTCTGTTACAGGACATGCTACAAATATTATTGCAGGATTAGCCGTGTCGATGAAGTCCACAGCATTGCCTGTTGTTAGTATTGTTTTAGGCATTTTGTGTTCTTATTTCTTTGCAGGTATATATGGGATTGCATTAGCAGTTATGGCAATGTTATCTATGGCAGGTATTATAGTTGCTGTTGATTCTTATGGGCCGATTACAGATAATGCTGGTGGTATTGCTGAAATGGCAGGGTTACCAAAAGAAATTAGAAACATTACAGATCCATTAGATGCGGTAGGAAATACTACAAAGGCAGTTACAAAAGGCTATGCAATAGGTTCTGCAGGATTAGCGGCTATAGTTTTATTTTCATCATATACTCAGGACTTGAAAGAACATTTCCTAAGTATTGGCAAACACTTTACAGCTTTTGATTTAGGAGATCCGTTTATTATTGTTGGTTTGTTTATAGGTGGGATGATTCCATTTTTATTTGGTGCAATGGCAATGGAATCAGTAGGTAGAACTGCGTCACAAGTTGTAAATGAGGTAAGAAGACAATTTAAAGAAATACCAGGTATTATGGAAAACAAAGCTAAACCAGATTATGCATCTTGTGTTGATATCGTTACTAAAAGCGCTATTAAAGAGATGATTTTGCCGGCATTAATACCGGTTTTAACACCAGTAGTAATTCTTCTTCTGGGGAAAGCATTTTTGAATAATCTGGATGAATTTGCATCCGCTAAAATAATTGGTGGTGTTTTGGTTGGTAGTATTGTAACTGGAATATTCTTAGCTATTGCAATGACTAGTGGTGGTGGTGCTTGGGATAATGCAAAAAAATATATAGAAGAAGGAAATTTTGGTGGAAAAGGTTCTGATGCTCATAAAGCAGCAGTAACTGGAGATACGGTTGGTGATCCTTACAAGGATACGGCAGGGCCAGCTATTAAGTCAAAAATTAAAGTCTTAAATATTGTGGCATTACTTTTAATAAGCTTCTTTTAGTAATAACTCAATATATCAGCAACCACTCAGATGATAAAATTTGACATGAAATTGCTTAGATTGTATTTTGTTCTAATTTCTATAACTTAATTTATCAGTATGAATATTAAAACTAAAAATGGTCAATATATCATACGTAAAGCTACTGTAGAAGATTTATATAAAATGCTTGAAATAGAAAAAGAAGCTTTTGGAAAGCATCATTGGTCATATCAGGCATTTGAGTCAGAGTTGAATAATCAATACTCAACCTATTTTATATGTTTAGATGTTTTAGATGAAAAAGGAGTTGTTGGTTATATAGTGTATTGGAAAGTCCTTGATGAAGGACATATAACCACGATAGCAGTTAGTTCTAATTATAGAAGGAAACATCTTGCTGATATATTACTATATAAAATCATTCAAGATGCAATTAAAAAAAACATTAAATGGCTAACCTTAGAAGTTAGAAATTCAAATCAATCAGCAATTAACTTATATAAGAAATTTCAGTTTTTACAACTTGGAATTAGAAAAGGATACTATCAAGACAACAATGAAGATGCACTAATTCTTTGGACCAATAAAATATCTAGTGATGAATATAATAACCATATTCATGGTATTTTAGAAAAAATACTCCTTGCTGATAAATCACAATAATAAAAGCATGAAGGCTGTTATCGAAATTTAGATAATATTCATCTTTTCATTCAAACTTGAAAAGTTTGAATGAAACTGCCTAGATTAGGCTGATAGGCACAAATTTGATTCCAGATAATTCTATATTATTTGTAGTCAGTTCATTTGTTTAATATTGTTTACCATTCTAGTTTTTAATCGTCTATATTTTGGGTATTAATTAAGTTATAAATTACTATAATACTAAAAGGCGGGGGATACTTAAATTGAGCAAAATATTAATTGTTGATGATGATAAATCAATTGTAGAACTTGTAAAAGTAAATCTTGAAATCCAGGGACATCAAATCTTAACAGCAAATGAAGCCGTAACAGGAATAGCTTTAGCACAGCAGGAAGTCCCAGATTTAATAATTTTAGATTTAATGATGCCTGAGGTTGATGGTTTTACTGCTTGCCAAAGAATTAGACAAAACCCAGGAATTAAAGATATTCCAATTTTAATGTTAACGGCCTTATCTAGAACAGATGATAAAGTATCTGGATTTAATGCTGGTGCTGATGATTATCTTACTAAACCCTTTGAACTTCCCGAATTATATGTAAGAGTAAGAGCCTTATTAAGAAGAACAGGAAAAGCATCTACAATGACTTTACCAGAAATATTACATGCTGGAGATGTAACACTCATGCCTGAAAGCAGGGAAGTAAAAATCACTGATAAAATAGTAAGATTAACTCCTATTGAATTTGAAGTTTTACATTGCCTTCTACAACATCATGGTCAAACCGTTGGAACTAGCAAACTTTTAGAGGAAGTCTGGGGTTATTCACCAGATGATGATGTCGATACAATTAGAGTTCATATAAGACATCTAAGGACTAGAATTGAAGCGGGAAGTAAAAAATACATAAAAACAGTCTATGGTGGCGGATATCAACTTATACCAGATGGCTTTACTGGTAAAGCAGAACAACAACCTACTGAAACAACTCTATAGAACCTAAGTTCTAATTATTCTAATAAATTTAAAACCAAATTGTATATGTTCCTCCAACAAAGTAGTGATTTTTACTACTTCCGATAAATTGTATTATTTCACAACGAAAGCATATAATTATAGTTTTCTAATCCTATTTCCATG
>OBEQ011082123.1_pt1 | contig 10067 bp, 7 predicted proteins | sample 1670901 | NCBI WGS metagenome assembly OBEQ01 (sample SAMEA104232315, study PRJEB22302) | groundwater metagenome | biome: forest; feature: aquifer; material: groundwater | place: USA | collected 2011-08-07 | depth 5.4 m | reverse complement strand
CTGGGCTGCTTAGGGGACTGGGAGAATCCGTATCTGACATTGGAACCGGGGTATGTCGCCGCCGCGCTCAGGGTTCTGGGGTCTCTGGCAGAAAAAGGTTTTGTCTATCGGGCCCGACGACCGGTCAACTGGTGCTGGTTCTGCGAAACCGCCCTGGCCGAGGCCGAGGTGGAGTATGACCAGCACACATCCCCCTCCATCTACGTGAAGTTCAGAGTAGATGGAAAAGTGCTCGGCGTAGTTGACCTTCCAACATACCTCGTTATTTGGACCACAACACCCTGGACCCTCATGGGGAATGTAGCCGTAGCGGTCAATCCTTCCTTTGATTACGCCATCCGGAAACAAGGGGGCGAGGTCTGGATCACGGCATCTCAGCTTCCTCAAAACGACGATCAAATTCTAGGCTTAACTGGTTCCGTCATCCTGACGGTCCAAGGTAAACAATTGGAAGGCCTTCGTTACCGGCATCCCTTTGGGTTGCGGAAGGGCCGGGTCGTCCTGGCCGATTATGTCTCCAAGGAGGAAGGCACCGGTTTGGTCCATACGGCACCTGACTTCGGGGCGGAAGATTGTGCCACAGGGAAGAGGTGCAACCTTGAGATCCTTCCGGAGATGGTCGATACCCAAGGGCGTTTCGTCAACTTGCCGGAACCGGTCAAGCAACTGAATGGCCAGCAGGTTCAAGCAGCCAATGAGGAGGTCATCGAGCTTCTTAAAAATTCTCAGCTTCTCATCCGAGCGGACAAGATGGCACATCAATATCCGCACTGCTGGCGCTGTCACAATCCGATCATCTTCCGCGCGACCGACCAGTGGTTCCTCAACATCGAGAAGGACCAACTTCGCCAGAAACTTCTTGGAGCGATCGAGAGAGAAATTCAGTGGATCCCTCCGGAGGGCAGGGAGCGGATGAGCAGCATGGTCAAGACCCGACCGGATTGGTGCCTCTCCCGGCAGCGGTTGTGGGGGATCCCGATTCCAGCGGTGATCTGCACGGCCTGCGGGGAGGGGATCCTGGATCCGCGGATCATCGAGAGATTCGCTAAACTCGCCGAAGCCACCCCCGATGGGAGTGACCGTTGGTTTACCGAGCCGGTGAAGAAGTGGCTTCCCGAGGGTTTTGCCTGTGGTTGCGGCGGTCGTGAGTTTAAACCAGGCACCGACATTCTGGATGTCTGGTTCGATTCAGGGGTGAGCCACCAGGGGGTCTTGACTCGGAGGGAAGGTCTTTCCTTTCCTGCAGACCTTTACCTGGAAGGATCGGACCAACATCGGGGCTGGTTTCAGGTATCCTTGATTACGTCGATTGCCTTGAAGGACAAGCCTCCCTACCGGGGGGTGTTGACGCACGCTTTTGTGGTGGATGGTGATGGAAGGAAGATGTCCAAATAGCTGGGCAATGTGATGGCTCCTCAGGAGGTGGTCTCCTCGCTGGGTGCGGATGTGCTGCGCCTTTGGGTGGCCTCCTCTGATTACCGGGAGGACATTCGGCTCTCCCCTGCGATTTTGAACCAGGTAGCCGAGGTTTACCGGAAGATCCGAAACACCCTGCGGTTTTGTCTCGCCAATGTGGCCGATTTTAAGATGGAGGAGGCGGTTCCAGCGGCACGGATGGAGGAGCTGGACCGATGGATTCTCTCGAGCTTGTCGGCCCTGGTGGAGGAGGTGACGCAAAGCTACCAGGCCTACGCCTTCCACCGGGTGGTGAAGAGTCTCCACGAGTTCTGCACCGTGCGGCTCTCCAACTTCTATCTGGATGTGATCAAGGATACGCTGTACACCAGTTTCCCGAAAGAGCCTCGACGGCTTTCCGCCCAGACAGCCCTAGTTCAGTTGGCCCAGACTCTGGTGTGCCTGATTGCCCCGATCTTGCCGATGACGGCCGAGGAGGCTTGGGGGGCACTTGAAAGGGAGAATCAGAGTGTGCATCTTGGAGATTGGCCGGATCCTGCCACTTTCCCTCGGGATGAAAAGCTGGAGGAATCGTGGGGGCGGCTCTTGGGCCTCAGGGACGAGGCGATGAAGTCTCTGGAAAAAGCCAGGATGGAGGGTTTGATTGGAGATCCTCTTCAGGCCCATCTGGAGGTTTTGGTCCGGGATGAGGATCTGTGGAAATTTCTGGAGCCAAGAGGCGAGATCTTCGCCACAGCCTGCATCGTCTCGAGTCTCAAGATGAGCAAAGGCTCCGGCGATGGGGCACCGCTTACCTTAAGTGTCACCAAGGCCCCAGGGGCCAAGTGTCAGCGGTGCTGGATGGTTCTACCCACCGTGGGCCAGTCACGAGAGCATCCGCAGCTTTGCCACCGGTGTGTGGAGGTCCTCAACAAATTGACACACTCCACATCAGCATGAGTCTGGTATAATAGGCGGCTTTACGATGACGAAAAAAGAGTTGGATCGATACAAGAAGCTCCTCCTCAAGAAAAAGGAGGAGGTCCAGCAGGCGATGAAGCACATCGAGCAGGACACCTTGAGTCAATCTCAGCGCGATGCCTCGGGGGATCTGTCCGGCTACACCCTTCACATGGCCGACGTCGCCACAGACAGCTACGACCGGGAGTTTTCCCTGGGGCTGGCCACCAATGCCCAGCGGATCCTCTACGAAATCGAGGAGGCCTTAAAAAGGGTTCAAGAGAAGCGCTTCGGCAACTGCTTAAGCTGCGACAAGCCGATCCTTCGTCGACGCCTCACCGCGATTCCCTATGCGAGCCTATGCATTGCCTGTCAAGCCAAGGAGGAAACCAAGCGCCGTAGCATCGGTGAGGCCCATCCACCCCGTCCCCCGGCGGGAGGCATCCAGGAGACAGAAGTCTGAGTGAGCGTGAACGCCTCTGGCTGACCCAGGTCCTCCTCTTAAGCCTGGTCGTTCTCGTTGTTGACCAGGCAACAAAGATTCTCCTCTGGCGGGTCCTTTCCGAGATCCCAAGCTACCCTGTGATTCCAGGGGTCTTCCACTTGACCCTGATCCGGAATCGCGGCGTTGCCTTTGGCCTCTTGAAAGGGCATGGCCTTCTGGTCGCCTTGGGGACCGCTGGAATCATCCTGATGCTGATCGGCTCCGTCCTGCGGGAAAAAAGCTCAAAGGAAAGTCTCAAGATGAGGGTGAGCTTAGGGTTGATCTTAGGTGGAGCCATCGGAAATCTGATCGACCGACTCCGGTTGGGTGGGGTTGTCGACTTCCTGGATTTTCGGATATGGCCTGTCTTCAACGTGGCCGATAGCTGCATCACGATCGGGGCGGCGTTGATGGCCTGGAACCTCCTGCGTCGCCGCTAAATCAACATGCATCCAGTTCTGTTTCGATTCGGACCCATCACCTTGCACAGCTATGGCCTCATGGTGGCCTTAGGGTTCCTCGTCGCCGTGAACTTGAGTGCCAAGCGGGCTTCCATCCTCGGCTTGGACCCCCAGCGGATTCAGAACTTATGTTTGGTGGCCCTGGTGGGGGGAATCGTGGGTGCCCGCGGGGCTTACGTGCTCCTCAATGGGGAGCTGTTTCGAAACTACCCTCTGGAGATTCTGCGAATCGACCATGGGGGATTGGTCTTCTATGGGGGGTTGATCGTTGGGGTCGCGGCGACACTCTTAGCCCTCCAGAGATACCAGCTCCCCGTCTGGGTGACTCTGGATCTGATGATTCCACCCCTGGTCCTGGCCCAGGCAATCGGCAGGGTCGGTTGTTTCTTAAACGGTTGTTGCTATGGCAAGCCCACGTCGGTTCCCTGGGCGGGGGCGTTCCCTCAGGATGGGATCCTACGCCACCCGACTCAAATTTATGAGAGCCTGTTTCTGCTGGCCCTCTTTTTTATCTTAAAGGCCATGGAGCGCCGGCGGGTCACACCCGGGACGGTGATTCTTTCCTATGGACTTCTCTATGGAGTCTGGCGATTTGGGGTGGAGTTCTTGCGGGGGGATAATCCGGTGGTGGCCTTTGGGTTGACGGCGTTTCAGTGGGTGAGTATCCCATTGGCATTAGGCTGCGCTGCGGCCCTCTTTCGCTTGTCATTGCGAATCCCGAAGGGGTGAAGCAATCTCCAGTTCATGACAACCATGCGCCACAAGGTTCCCTCAAGCACCTCTCCCGAACGTCTCGACCGATACTTAGCGGTAGTCATCCCCAAGACCTCTCGCGCCCAGATTCAGCGCCTCATTGCGCAGCGACACGTCCAGGTCAATGGGAAAGTCTTCAAATCGTCCCATCGGCTCCATCCGGGCGATGAGATCGAAATCGAATTCCCCAAGCCCTCTTTGCCGGAACTTCAGGCTGAGCCGATTCCGCTCAACATCCTTTATGAAGATCGGCACCTTTTGGTGGTGGATAAGCCGGCGGGTCTCGTGGTTCATCCAGCACCAGGGCATCCCTCCGGCACCTTGGTCAATGCGCTCTTGGCGCATCAACCCAAGCTTTCCTCGTTGGCTGGGCCCTTTAAGCCAGGGATTGTCCATCGGCTGGACAAGGATACCTCCGGGCTTCTCGTCGTGGCCAAGGATGACGAGACGCACCGGAGCCTGGCCAAACAGTTTGCTGCCCGTTCCGTTCATCGGATGTATCTGGCCCTGGTCCAAGGGGTGGTCCAGCAGGATGAGGGAACCATCGATGCACCGGTGGGGCGGCATCCCTTTCAACGCCAGCGGATGACGGTCCGCTACGGCTCCTCTAAGGAAGCGATCACCCGATACCGGGTAAAAAAGCGCTTTCCCAACGCTACCTTACTTGAACTTTTTCCGCAGACTGGAAGGACCCATCAGCTTCGGGTTCATCTGGCTCACCTGGGACATCCGATCCTGGGAGACACTCGGTACGGAGTCAAGGGGGACCTCCCCCGACAGGCCCTTCACGCCCACGCCCTCGGTTTCCAGCACCCGGTGAAAGGGCGTTGGGTGGAATTTACCTCCCCCCTGCCAGCCGACCTTGCCCAGGCAATTCAGCAGTGAATTTTTACGAACGTTAATCGTAATGCTAAATCTAGTATAATTTTCAAATACTCCTTGACACTCTGATTTTGATCAGGTATCTTTAAATTGGAGTTCAGAAAAGTCTCTAAAAAAGGCTCCCCAAAAGGTAACCCGATTGAATAAGCCAGTAAAGAGCTGTTTCCTCAGAGGCGCTGGTCAATTCCTAGCGCTTTTCCTATCTTTCATCCTTGTCCTGCCTCCGAATTCCGCCTTGGCCCTGCGAACACATAATGGCGGCCTGGAAGAGCAAACTCCCACCACCGACGCGATCAAAAATCGTCTGCTCGCAGGGCAACCGGTCCCTACCGCTCGCCCTGAGCCCTTCGGCGTCACTCAGGACAGGCTCAGTCGAAGGGCCGGCCTGGAGGGGGAGACGACGGGACCTCCACAGGGCCTCACATTATCGCGGTTTGTTAACGAGAAGGTTTTCATCGATTTTGTCGACTCCCGAACCAGAGTGATTGTAACCGTCGTAGAGATTAAGCCGGACGGCAGAAGAGGCAGACCATCTACAAGACTTCTCCTGCAAGGCCCTCCCCAGATTCTCATCAACCGAAACGAGATCTGGCAAAAGATTGTAGGTGAGGTAAATGCTCGAGGTGGATTCAACGACGAAAAAGGGAAGAGGTATCTTCAGAGAGAGATAAGGGGGGCAGGGCCAGGAAGTCTTGTCTTAAGACGTTACACAAACCAAGGCATCACGCTATACGACACAAAAAGTGGACAGAAAGCGGAGATTTTTCCAGTCAAATTCAGGGAAGGTAATAAGGTTCGCCTGAAGTTTCCTGCGCCTAAGGAGAAAGTTAAAGTCTATCGGGAAGAGATTGCTCCGCCCCCTCCCAGTGCTACGCCAGCCAGTTCCTCTTTCGCCGGGCTGGAGGGGAAGGAGATTGAAGCGCGATTTATTCATAAAGTGCTTGCTAGATTTCTTGAGAATTATTTTCAGCAATATCCGGAAGTTCCCTCTCTTACCCTTATGCTTTCTAGCCTAGAGGGTGAGGATGCGGTGCAGTTTGTGCGCCATGGAATGCTTCCGGAAACATGGGGTGATCAGATTGCCGAACGTCTGGAGCGAATCGGTGTCACTGAATCAAAGGCTCGAGAGTGGAGATTTCAGGTCGGAAAACCAATTCCTCTTGTGATTGCAGAATCAGAAGAAGCTGTTAGGGAAACCCCACTGGGTTTCGGTATACCCATTGCCCTTGAGCCGATAAAAGGCGGCCTGGAGGAGGGGGGCGATGGACAAAAGAGAACTGTGCCCCAGGCCGCCACCGGAACTCTCCAGCAACTTCAGGGATTGAATGGGCAGGTGATCGACCGCTTAACGAAGTTGGGGCAACCCGTCACGGTCAAGATAGAGTTTGAGGCCAGAGAATTTGCTCAAGGAGAAAGAACCCTTCCGGTAGCCCTGGAGGCGGTGCGGAAGGAACCCCTGGCTTATCTGGAATTTGAGCAGGGTTGGCCAGTCAGAGAGCAACCGACGACACTCACTGTCAGGAGGTTCGCCAGCGATCCAGATGCTACAGCCATAAACCAGCAGATTCAAGCAACGAGCGAACTCCTTGCCAGGCTGCCCAAGGCCGCCGGGCTGGAGGAACTTGCACAGAAGATCAGGGAAGCGATGCAGTTGCCTGCTGGCAGCCGAGCGACGTTGGTTGTCGCCACCAGTTTAACGCCAGAATCCAATGCCGCTGTTCGACACTTCTTGAAAACCAGCACCAACAGAGATGTGGGTGACCGAGTGGTTCTTAAGGTGGGCACAACACTTCGTCAGGAGATGGTGCTTGGGACGGACAATCCAAAGTGGGTAGGTGTGGCCACGTTGCAGCAGCTTCGGCAGAAACGAGAGGGGTCGGACCTGTTAAAGCAAGGGATTCCTGTTCCAGACAACGGAATTCTCGCAGAACCAGATGCCAAACAGGTGGAAGCGCTGCGTGACGAATTACGCAGGTCGGAGGATTTTCAGAAGGCGGTAGGTCTTCCAGCAACTCTGCTGAACGAGGTTCAGTTTCTCCGGGATACAGTCAGCGGGTTAGGGGATAAGAAAAAATTCACCCTGACAAGTCTACCGGGTGAGACTCCTTACACCCACATGCATCCGCATGATCTGGAAGTGCAAGGGATCGGTGAAACAACCTCGACGGTGGCGAGGCTTCATAACCAGTTTCCTGTGGTTGCCAAAGAGGCCAAAATCGCTGGTTATGGGCCAGAGACAATTGCTGCGTGGGGTGAGGTTCTGGAGGACAGCTCAGCGGTCATCCTCATTGTGGATGAGTCTGAAGTGCAGCTACTCCAACCGTTACTCAACCGCTTCAAGGGGACCCCAATTGTTGTAGACCCCTCGAATCTAGCGCACATGGCTTTGGTGGCTCAGGAAGCTACCTGGTCCGCCGGGCTGGAGGAGACCCGCACGGTATTTCAGCCCTCTACTCGTGAATTCAAGGTACTGGTGGCTGCACTCTTGCATCGGCTGGGCTTACCTGAAACGGTGGAGGGAATCATCGGATATCGGGGCCCCATGACGGGGCTGTTCGATCCTGGCGCCACGGATCCAGTTGATGCTATTTTGGCGAAATCGGTTTTGCACGCAGTGGGGGCCGCCAACTTCACAGATCTGGTTCGTCTCATCCAGCAACAGCCTTTGTCTGTTCGAGAGGAAGATTTAACGGCTGTCGTAGAGATGGCACGTAAGCACGATAAGGGGAGTGATTACGAATCGGCCAAGCAGTCCATTTTGAGAGCAGCACAGCGACAGCCTCCCCGAGGGATGGCCGCCCATTCTGCCCCAACTGCCGCCGGGCTGGAGGGGAAGGGGAAGCCTGGGATTATTTCCAATATGTTGATAGGGAAACTCTCTGATCCTGGCTGGAAAGGTCTGGTGAAGAGCTGGGAGTTGCTCTCTCCCAAAGATGCGAAGGATTTGATAGGTCAATTGGTTTCGGCTGCGCCTCGAGGCGGCCTGATCTATCTTGGCCAACAATACTGGCAGGAACGCCAAGCCAGTCGGATCTCCCTACGAGAGGCTAAGCAACTCTTAACAGGAGAAAAAAGCGGGGACTACGCACTGGTGGTGGCGGTTCAAGGCCCTGTCCTGATGAATCTTCGAGAGATGGGGCCTGATGATAGAGAATCCTACAACACAGTACTGGCGAAACATCCTGTCGACTGGATTACAGATGAAATCTTGTGGCGCGTCGGCTTATCCTCAGTCATCACCCCGATGGATACAGGATATGCCGGCCTGGAGGAAAGCATTCCACTGGCTGCTGATGTAACTACCAGCAAAGTGATCTTTATTACGCCAGAGATGGCGAGCCCAAAGTTATTTGAAAGCCTGAAAATCTTCAGGCCAGCGCCTGGCCAGCAGCTTCCGTTGGTCGTTTTCGCCGAGCATGCGTTCCATGCCGAGGAGATTGAGGGCTGGATGAATCAAGCAGGGCTTACCGCACTTGAGATTGTGAATGTCCAAAAGGAGATCCAGCAACACATCGCGGAGCATCCTGACTGGAATCTGTTTGATGTGGTTGCCGCCAAACAAGCGGAATACTACCTCAGCACCGGTGCTGACATCCACACCATCTGGTTCTTCGAGGATCTGAAGAATCTGGGGCGGTTCTTCGGAGTTGCCCCGATCCACGTTCGGCTCTGGGAGAAATCCCTCGAACGCCAGTACGGCACCCAGGCATAAAATCCCCCTTCAAGTTTCCTACCGTCTCGCTCCCTTTGCTTATCAGCTTTAGACCTCCCTCTGGCGTGTCTCTGCTGTATGATAGACAGCCAAGGAGATTTTGTGAGAGCTTTATACGTATTCATAGACGAGTCCGGCAACCTCCATTTCCATCCAGAGGGGACCAAATACTTTCTGATCACGGTTCTCAGTACGCCGAATCCTTCTGTGATTGCTTCGCCGCTGCTTCAGCTTCGATATGAGCTATTGCCCAACTATGCCTGTGGCCAGAGCGTCGAGGAGGAGGGGTATTTCCACGCTTCGGAAGACCGGCAGAATGTGAGGGATCAGGTCTTTTCGCTGCTCGCTAAGACGGGAGATCATCTGCGGATCGATGCGGTGGTTGCCCAAAAGAACAGAACCAACCCCAAGCTCCAGCAGGACGAAGTTCAGCTTTACCGGGTGCTTGGCGAAGCCGCCTTGAAGTACGTCTTTGGCCGCACTGCCTCCCATGAATACGAAAGCGTCGTTCTGGTGTTCAGCAGCATCTTCAACCGCTACAAAAGGGGTGTACTCAAGCAGGCTTTTAAATCGTTGATCAAGCAGCAGACGGATCTTCCCTTTGCCTTATATTTTCACGGATCTAAGTTCGACCTATGCAGCCAAGCGGCCGATTACTTCGGGTGGGCGATTTACAGGAAGTGGGAATCAAACGAATTGAGGTCCTACGAGTTGATCCGTCACTTGCTCAAGTCGGAGTTTCCGATCTTTGAGAAGGGCTGGGGGGAATATTACGCCTATAAATAGCGACCCCCCTGACTACCCGAGTCCGTAGACCCGGCAGAGCCCAGGGGCTCGTGTCATCAGGGGGGGACGTTTGCTCTCTAAGTTCCATAGCAATTATATCGCATTTGGAACCTGCAAGGTGTAAAAAGTTGAGGGTGGTCCTCAAGCGGGAAGGTCAGGCGGCCAGGGCGGCGATGCGGTCGGCCATGGCTTTGGCTGTACACCTTTCAATCTCTTGCTTGATAAACTCTTTCGCTTGTGATACATTGACCAGCCGATGGCGAAACCACGAGCAAGTACCCTCGTTCTTGTCGGCGCCTTGATCCTGGCGGTCTTGGCGGCGGTCAACTTCTATCTGGGCAAAAACTCTGAACAGGCTAAGCGGATCTGGGCCGAGGATCAGATCCAGAAGATCACCGCGGCCAAGGAGGTCTTGCAGCAGGAGCGCGATGAGCTCTCCAAGGCCAAGGAGGTACTGGAGACCCAGCTGAACGATGCCACCACCCAGGCCAAGGCGGTGGCCGATCAGTTCGCCTCAGAGAAGCGGGCCCGCGAGGCCCTCACCACGGAGCTGGCCAAGATTCAGAAGGAATCCGATGAGACGAAGGGGCGCTTGGAGGCGGAGCGTAAAGAGAAGCTGGGCTTGACCGAGGAT
>OBEQ010649512.1_pt1 | contig 10070 bp, 4 predicted proteins | sample 1670901 | NCBI WGS metagenome assembly OBEQ01 (sample SAMEA104232315, study PRJEB22302) | groundwater metagenome | biome: forest; feature: aquifer; material: groundwater | place: USA | collected 2011-08-07 | depth 5.4 m | reverse complement strand
GTGCTGAAGTTCGACAAGACCGGCAAGTTCCTGCTGCAGATCGGCAAGGCCGGCAAGACCGATGGCAGCGACAGCCCGACGGGCTTCAACCGGCCCGGCGCGCTCGCCGTCGATTCGGCGGCCAACGAGCTGTACGTGGCGGACGGCTTCGGCAACCACCGCGTCGCCGTGTTCGACGCGACGACCGGCGCGTTCAAGCGGAGTTGGGGCGCGTACGGCGGAAAACCGACCGATACCGACTCCGGCGCCTACGATCCAAACGCCGCTTCGTCGAAGCAGTTCCACACGCTGAGCTGCGTGAAGATCGCGAAGGACGGCATGGTCTACGTCTGCGACCGGCAGAACGATCGCATCCAGGTCTTCCAGAAGGACGGCACGTTCGTCAAGGAAGCCGTGGTGTCGAAGACGACGACCGGTGACGGATCGGTGTGGGACGTCGCGTTCTCGAACGACCCGCAGCAGCGCGTGTTGTTCGTCGCCGACGGCCACGACAAGAAAGTGTGGATGCTCGACCGCGGCTCGCTCGAGACCCTCGGCAGCTTCGGCGACGGCGGGCGGTACCCCGGCCGCTTCTACGGTGTCGGCAGCGTCGCGGTCGACTCGAAGGGCAACGTATACACAGGCGAAACGTACGAAGGCAAGCGTGTCCAGAAATTCGTCAACAGGGGTCGGTGACGAGAGACTTCTGAACGCAAAGCTCGCAAAGCGCGCAAAGCCTGGCTTTTCATTGCGGGCTTCGCGGGCTTAGCGTTCCTGAACAAGAGGGCCACGAGATGAAACGTAATTTGTACATCGGTTCGACGCTCGCGATGCTCCTGGTGGCGCTTGGCATCGGACAGGGCATCCTCGAGAAGAAAGCCGACGCGCAAGCCAAGAGCAACACGATCATGGTTCCGCGTTTCGAGGTGGATCCGACGTTCCCGAAGCCGTTGCCGAACCACTGGTATCAGGGCATGTCGATCGGCGTCGGCGTCGACGCCAACGATCACATCTGGATCGTCCACCGGCCCGATTCGGTCAACGCGAACGAGGCGGCGGAAGACGCCAAGACCGGCACGTGCTGCCAGAAGGCGCCGCCCATCCTCGAGTTCGACCAGCAGGGCACGCTGCTCCGCCACTGGGGCGGCAGCGACGGTGAAGGCTATCAGTGGCCGGCGTCGAACCACGGGATCACGATCGACCACAAAGGCAGCGTCTGGATCGGCGGCAACGGCGGCGGCGACGGTATGGTGCTGAAATTCACGCAGGATGGCAAGTTCCTGATGATGGTGGGCAAGAAGGGCGTGCCGATCGACAGCAACAGCCAGGATCACTTCGGGATGGTCGCTAAGATCTCCGTCGACAAGAAGGAGAACGAGGCGTACATCTCCGACGGCTACGGCAACAAGCGCGTCGTCGTCATCGACGCGGACACCGGCAAGTTCAAGCGCTACTGGGGCGCGTACGGCAACAAGCCGGACGACACGAACCTCGGACGCTACAACCCGGATGCGCCGGTCGCGCAGCAGTTCCGCACGCCGGTGCACTGCGCCGAAATGTCGGTCGATCGCCTCGTCTACGTCTGCGACCGCGTGAACGACCGCATCCAGGTGTTCACGCCGGACGGCAAGTTCGTCAAGGAAGCGTGGGTGTCGAAGCGGACGCTCGGCGACGGCTCCACGTGGGACATCGCGTTCTCGAACGATCCGCAGCAGAAGTTCATCTTCCTCGCCGACGGCAAAGACGAGAAGGTGTGGATCCTCGATCGGCAGTCACTGGAAATCCTCACGAGCTTCGGCGACGGCGGCAAGCAGCCCGGCCAGTTCTACGCCGTGCACAGCATCGCCACCGACTCGAAAGGGAACATCTACACGACCGAGACCTACGACGGCCGCCGTCTGCAGCGCTTCCTCTACAAGGGCATGCAAAGCGTCACGAAAGGCGAGGATCAAGGGACCGTGTGGCCGACGAAGGCGACGAAATAGACACGGGTTGTCATGGCTAATGGCTGATGGCTGATGGCTATGGTTAATGGACCGCCATCGTCCCTATGCCATTAGCCATCAGCCATCAGCCATGATTCCTGTCTCACGGCGCGAGTTCCTGTCGAGCGCACTCCTCCTGCCGACGCTCCTTCCCCAGACATCGAGCGCGCGCTTCATCAGTGCGGTGCCGCTCGGGAATCCCAGCGGGTTCCCGACGCCGCCGTTCGGCCAACTCCTGGGCTCCGGGCTCGACGCGCGCCTTTTCACGGATCTCTCACAGCTCGGGGATCCGCAGTCCGCATTGCCGGTGACGCCTGCGGATCGGTTTTTCGTCCGGACCGCATCCCCTCCTGAGGTGGCGCGCACGGACCCATGGATCATCCGGCTCGGCGGTCTGGTGCAGATGCCGATCGAGCTGAACCTGCGCGACCTGGAGGAACGGCTCGTCGCGCCAGGCGGGCGCTATCTGATCGAATGCTCGGGTAACTCGGACCAGACCAACTACGGCCTCATGAGCGTCGCCGACTGGGAGGGTGTGCCGCTCGGCGCGATCCTCGATCGCGCGCGGCCGTCGGCCGCGTCGTACCGCATCCTCGTCTCTGGCGTGGACGACGACGTGACGCCGTCGAGGACGTCTGTGCCCGGCGCGAGCTGGATCTTCTCGCGCGGCGATCTGCAGCGCGCGCTGCTGGCGGTTCGCATGAACGGCGCGCCGCTGCCGCGCGACCACGGCTTCCCCGTCCGGCTCGTGGTACCCGGCTGGTACGGCTGCGCGTGCATCAAGTGGGTCGATCGCATCGATCTCGTGGCGGACGAGGCGCCGCCGACGAAGCAGATGTGGGAGTTTGCGGCGAGGACACATCAGCCCTTCGACTCGCTGCGCTCGCTCAGGGCAGGCCCTTCCGCGTCGTCGAAGGGCGACTCGCCCGCCGGGCCAGACTCGCTCACGGCAGGCGGTCCGGTGCTCGCTCGTGATTTTGTGCCGGCGGTCATCGACACGGCGGCGATGCCGGTGCGCGTCGAGCAGTGGCTGATCGGCGGGCGCCTCGCCTATCGTGTGATCGGCATCATCTGGGGCGGGTCGACACCAACCAACGCGCTGTCGATCCGTTTTCGATCGAATCAGGCGTGGGTGCCGGTCGACGACTGCCCCTTGCCCGCGTCCACGATGATGTGGAGCACCTGGTCGCACGTGTGGCGCCCGGACGCGCCCGGCCGCTACCAGATCGTTCTGCGCGTGAACGATCCCGCGATCCGCACGCGCCGCCTAGACCTCTTCTTCTATGTCCGCGAGATTGTGATCGAAGAGGTCTAGAAACTTAGAACTCAGAAGTGAGAACTTAGAACTCAAAGTTCCGAAGTTTCAGTTCTAAGTTCCAAGTTCTAAGTTCTAAGTTCCCAATTACCGAGCGAGCGGGCTTCCGCGAGCTCCGGACGGTCCTTGTCTGCGAGATGCCACACGCCGAGAAGAAACACTCGCCGCTAGAACCCGAAGCGGAACATGACCTGCGTGACCCGCATGAATCCCGACTGCGACGTGATCTGGCCAAACGTGGAACTGCCAGCCGTCACCGCAATGCTGTTGGTCTGGACCCTGTTGAAGAGGTTGACAACTTCGAGCTTCACCTGTGCCGTCTTGCCACCGCCCAGCCCGACGTTCTTCGTGAACGACACGTCGGTGTTCATGATCGGCGGCGTACGGACGTCGGTCATCAGTCGAGGCGCATTGCCGTACGTCCCCGCCGGCGCCGCGGAAACCGCCGCCGGATTGAGCCATGTGGCGGTCGAGTGGTCGGCGGACGCCAGCCGATCTGGGAAGGAACCGGACGTGCTGAAATCTACCCCCGTGAGGTTCGGCCGATTTGCACCGGCGAACAAGGTATTGTCACTCTGGGCGAGGCCGATCGGGAAGCCGCTTTGGAAGTTCACAATCGCCGATGCCGTCCAGCCGCCGGCCAGGAGATTCGCGGCCCTGCTCGTGTTGCCAAATTTTCGATCCTTTCCGAACGGCAGCTGCCAGATCGGCGCGAGGATCACGCGGTGCGGGACGTCGAGGATGCCGTATCCGTACTCAGCCGTCGGATTGAAGCAGGCGGCGAGGGCCGTTGTCGTGCACACCGGCATGGAGGCGATGTAGTTGTAGTTGTTCAGCGGCACGCCGTTGCCGTTGTTCGTGTAGAAGTTCGTCTCGCCCACCTGGTTGTCCTTGAGCACGCTGTACGTGTAGCTGACGCGACCGCCGAATCCCCCCTTGCTGGGACGCTTGCTCCACTCGATGACGGCGGCGTTATAGCGGTTGACGCCTTCGGACACCTGCCGGTCCTGAACGTTCAGAAACTGCGGAAACGGCCGTAGGAGCTGCGCGCGAGTCAGGGTCGCCTGAGTCGCCAACGGCCCGGCATTGGCATTGCCGAAGAATGGATTCGGCAGCGCTTGGCTCAGGACCGACGCACCGAGCGCCAAGTACTTCGGATCGAGCTGGTTGATGTTCACGACCGCGTCGATCGTGCCGCCGAGCGGCAGATGGTCGCCACGCGCGCCGACGTAGCTGAACGTGATCGCCATGTTCCCAGGCAGCTCGCGCTGCAGATCGGCCGAGTACTGCTGCACGCGCGGCGCCGTTCGGTACTGGTCGACGTAGCTGATCGTCGTGCCGACACCAGAGAGTGCGCCCAGGCTGGCGCCGAGCGGCGGCACGAGCCCTCCGGGAAACGGATTGAGCAGCGCGATGGTCGGCGTCGTCGTGGTCTGCGGACTCGGCGTGTTTTGCGTAAAGCCGATCTGGCCGTAGTTGCTGATCGCGTTGTTCGGGGCATTGTAGTTCCACGGCGCCCAGTACAAACCGTATCCCGCACGCAGCACGGTTTTGGAATTGATCGAATACACGGCGCCGACGCGAGGCGACCACTTCACTTTGGGCGGATTCCCCTGGGAGTCTTTGTTCCCGTTGAGGCCGGCGAACATCAGTCCGCCCGCCGCGGTTCGCGCCGGCGTCCCGCCGGTCGGATCCACACTCGCCGGAATGACGACACTGCTCAGCGGGCTGGTGGCGGTGCGATCGAAGCCGACCGTGAAGTTGTTGTTCACCTCACGGATGCCGTCCTCGTGCTCGATGCGCAGGCCATAGTTGAGCGTGAACCTGGAGCTCACGCGCCAATCGTCCTGCCAGTAGCCGCCGAAGTAGTTCGTGTAGATGTCGAGCGGCGTGGTCAACGACATGGTGCTCTGACGCGCCCCATCGGCCGAGGGATACCCCAGCAGGAAGCTGGCATACGCGTCGCCCTCGGTCGTGCTGTTCTGGTTGAGTCCGGTCGAGGACGTGAACTCCTTGTCGAATTGGAAACACCCACTCGCGCAGCCGGGGTCCAGCAGACGGGCGCCGATCTTCCGGTAGTCAGCTCCCATCTTGAACGTATGCGTGCCGACGAACTTGGAGAAGGCACCGTTGCCTCCCCAAGACTTGTACGTGCGAGAGGACGGGTTGATCGCGCCGAAGGTTTGTGCCGATGCCGAGCTGGTGTACCCGGTGAGCGCGCCCAGCGGGAACTTTGGACCGCCGGTCTGAGTCAGGAGGCCGTTGAACGGCGACGAGAAGCCGAGCGTCGTCGGATCGAAGTCGATGGTCATCGTGTTGTTGTCGACGAACCGCGTCCACCCGAACCGCACCGCCAGCACCGAGCTGTCGTTGAGGACCCAGGTGTTGTTGAGCGCCAGGATCTGCGGTGTCCGCTTCAGCAGGTAGTCCTGCGGATCCGCGAACCGGTTCGCGCCGTTCAGACCGATTTCAAAGAAGTCCGAGTTCGGCTCGTCCGTATGGTTCCACAAATAGAATCCAGTCAGCGAGACCTTGTCGCTGAACTTGTGCTCGACCTTGCCCGTGTACTCCTGCGCACCGTTGTGGATCTCCGCCGTCCGCGTGTAGTTGGCGGCGCCGTTGGACACGTTCGTGTCGGGCAGCGGTAGATACTTCGTGATCGCCGCCGCGACGGCATTGATCCGGTTCGGCGGGATGATGTTCCCCAGGAAGGGCAGATGCGTCAGCGGATCGTAGATGGTGACTCTCGCACCGCTCGTGTTGGTCAGGGCGGAGAAATCGCCAGTGCGCATGGCCGCCGTCGGAAAAACCGTCGTGACGCTGCGCGTGGACACATCGCGGTAGTCCTCGGTGGCGAACCAGAAGAACGTCCTGTTCTTCACGATGGGCCCACCCAAGCCGCCACCCGGCAGGTAGTACACCGACGCCGGCTTGGGCCTGCCCGCTTTCTCGCCGAAATAATTGTTGGCGGCGCCCCAGACGGGACGCGTCTGGAAGAACCCGGTGCCGTGCCAGTTGTTCGTCCCAGATTTCATGGTGGTGTTGAATACACCTCCGCCGGTCCGCCCCATTTCGGAGTCGTAGGTGTGCACCTGCACCTTGACGTCGTCGAGCGCTTCGATGGTCGGATTGGCCACGGCGCGGTTGACCAGGTCGGTGATGGGGACGCCGTCGAGCACATAGTTGTTGCCGCGCCGCGTGCCGCCGCCGAGCGACAAGAGCGACGCGTTGGTCTGATCCTGCTGCCGGTTGTACTGACCGTCGCCCGACGGAATGACCGTCGGGATCGAGACGCCAATCAGGAACGCCGCGCGGCCCGGCGCCGGCAGTGTCTGCAGCGCTTCCGTGTCCAGCACCGTGCCCGTCGACGCGTTCGACGTCTCGATGAGCGGTGCCGAACCGGTCACCGTGACGTTCTCCGTAATCGCGCCGACCTCCAGGGTGAGGTCGAGCGTAAGGAACTGCTGCGTGCCGATGCGGATACCGCCGCGATCGACCGTCTTGAACCCTTGAAGCGTGGCCTTCACGCCGTAATTGCCCGGATCCACGTTGGCGAACACGTACTCGCCGCGTTCGTTGGTCACCGTTGACCGCTTGATGTTCGTTTGCTCGTTGTTAAGCGTGACCTCGACGCCAGGGACGATGCCGCCCGCGTCCTTGATGGACCCGCGCAGGCCGCCCTGGAACCCTTGTCCGAATAATGAGCTCGAGATGCCCACCGCCAACAACGCTCCAAGACTGAGCGCGACTCGGAATCTCATAGTTCCCCCTTCGCAGGCTTATGACCGACGCCCACTCACCGGTTGGACCAAATCCGGATTCTAGGGTCTTTCGATCCGCTCCGCAACGTCGGAGCGATCCGGAATGTCCAAGTCGACACGAACGAACCGGGACTCTTCCAAATAATGGATCGTCAGCCGGTGGCCGCGAACCGTGAAGGCGCACGGCTGGGTATGCTACGCTCCGCCGCGGATGCCATGGCGTGGATCGCGCTTGTTCGGCTGCCTTGTTGCCGCATGCCTCGCATTGGCCAGCGCGGACCAGGCCAAGCCGCATTTTCTGCGAGGGATGACCGCCCTTCACGACTTCGAGTACGAGGAGGCGAACGAGGCGTTCAGGCAGGCCCGCACGATCGATCCCGGATTCGCTCTCGCCTACTGGGGCGAGGCGATGACGTACTACCAGCCGCTGTGGCGCAACGAGAACGTCGACGCCGCGCAGCGGGTACTCGCCGACCTCGCGCCCACTTCGTCCGCGCGGGCCGCGATGGCGCCGACACGCAGGGAGAAGGGCCTCTTGTCCTGCGCCGAGGTCTTGTTCGGCGAGGGGGACGCTTCCACTCGTCATCGGCTTTACGTAGATGCGATGGCGCGGCTGTACGCCGAGTTCCCCGACGATCCAGACATCGCGTCTCTCTATGCGCTGGCGCTGCTCGGCACCGTGTCGCGAAGCCTGATCGGATACTCGGAGGTCAGTCCATCGCCCGATCGGCAGCTGGCCGGAAGCGCGACTCAGGCGCAGGTCGCTGCGATTCTGGGAAGAGTCCTGAAAGCGCATCCGCGGCACCACGGGGCGCTGCACTACCTCCTGCACACCGAGGACGACCCCGACCACGCGCGCCTGGCGCTCGAGACCGCGCGGACGTACGCGACCGTTGCCGGCGGCGCCAGCCACGCACTGCACATGCCGGCGCATGTTTTTCTGCAGCTCGGGTTGTGGCACGACGCGGCCTCGTCCGACCGCGCCGCGTACGATGCGTCGACGGCGTGGACACAGCGCAAGAATCTCCGGCCGGCGATGCGCAACTTCCACGCGCTGTCGTGGCTCGAACACGAGCTGTTGCAGCTTGGCCGTTATCGTGACGCCAGCCGGACACTCGACGAAATCGCGCCCGTGGCCACCGCCGACGCGCCATCGGTCCAGGGAACGCACGGTTCGCACCAACCATTGTTGAGCGACCTCTCATCGATGCGCGCGCGTTTTGTCATCGAAACGCGACGTTGGAGCATGCTGGGCCGTCAGCGCAATTTCGGCAACGTCGACGAACTCCTGGCAATCGGCATGAGCGCGGCCAACACCAGCAACCCCGAGCTGGCCGATATGGCGAGACAGGCGCTCGCCGAGCGCGCGCAGTCCGAGCAGGAGGGCGATCTGCGTCCGGCCATTGCCATCATGGAACGCGAGGTGGCGGCAGTCATCGCACGCGCCGGCGGGCGTGGCAACGAAGCGATTGCGATTCTCGAAGCGGCCGCGCGGACCGAACTCGCGCTACCAGCGCCGCTCGGGCTGCCCTCACCGGCCAAGGCTGCCCCGGAGCTGCTGGGCGAGATGCTGCTCGAGGCCGGCCGAGCTCGAGAGGAGCGACAATCCTTCGAGCAGGCGCTCGGCCGCAACGCGAACCGGTCACTGTCGGTCCTTGGCCTTGCCAGGGCCGCCATGATGTTGGGGAACACCAGCCTGGGGCAGCAGCGTTATCGGGAGCTTCTCGCGAACTACGACGCAGTGGATGAGGACCTTCCCGAAGTCAAAGAGGCGCACGCCGCACTCGAAGACGTGGGTCGCACGAACCTCCCGAAATCCCATCTCCCGGTCGGGGCCGTTCCGATTACGTTGGGGGTTGCTGCGGTCGCAGCGCTGATGCTGGTTCGCCGCTTGACGGCACGTGCGCGCGCCAAATCGAACGCTGGCGCAGGCGCCGGACGAAAACGTGGGCGCCGGGCACGATCGTGAAACCAACCGCCCGGTAACGGCGGACCCCACGTGTCCGCTGCGGGGCCGACACACGGGTCGGGCCCTACACGGGCGTGTCAGAACGGTAGTCGTAGGGGCGGACCCGCGTGTCCGCCCCTACAGCGAGGTGTCTAGAACCGGAACCTGTAGCTCATCTGCCAGATCCGCATGGGCGATCCGCGTCGAAGGCGCCGTCGGGTTGTCTCGCCGCGTGAGAGCCATTGGTGGGCTCTTCCCGGCGGGTGTCGCGTTCGATGCTTCTTTCTCCAACGCGCCAGCTTTTTCTCCGACGCGACACGTTCTTCCCGCGCCGACTCTCGTTCTTGCCTCGTCGCATGTTGTTCTTGGGCCGACCAGTCACGCGCATCGGTGGACGAATCCAAGAAACCGTTCACCCCGTCATCTTTAACGGCCGCCGCGGGAGGATATTCGTCTGACGCGCCTCGCGATCGGAACGCACCGTCACGTTTTACCTCCGACGCGACGCGTTGTTCGTCCTCGCCGAGTCGCAAAACGCCTGGCGACGGACGTTTTTGTCATGACGCGTCGTCTTTTTCCTCCAGCACGCTGTGTGCAATCGGCGTCGCGCGGACAAATAGAGACACCCGATCGCGTTTATTGTCCGCCGCGCCTCGTTATTGATCCGCCGCGTCGCGTTTTTCTCTCGCCGCGTCACGTTTTACCTGCTCGCCGTCACGTTAAACCTTCCCGGCGTCGCGTTATTCCCTCCCGGCGTCACGTTTTTCTCTCCCGGCGAGCTCTTGTCGTTCCCGTCCACGTCATTCGCAGCTCCCGGCCTCAGGCCAACAGCGTTTGCACACTCATTCGATCGTACGTGCGAACTTTCGGTGGTGAGCGGTGTTAGATGTTTTTAGAGCGGAGAGGAAGGTAGGAACCGATGCGGAAAGACATTCGACGGCGGCATGACGCACAGGTCCGGGCGAACGGCATGTGCACCCATCGGACGGGAACGGCCAACTGTCCGTTGACATGAATATGGTCCACAAACCATACTAAAGGTCGATGCCTACGGTCGTCGAAGGCGACTTCGAGTGGGATTC
>OBEQ012268086.1_pt1 | contig 10071 bp, 8 predicted proteins | sample 1670901 | NCBI WGS metagenome assembly OBEQ01 (sample SAMEA104232315, study PRJEB22302) | groundwater metagenome | biome: forest; feature: aquifer; material: groundwater | place: USA | collected 2011-08-07 | depth 5.4 m | reverse complement strand
GTTTGCTCCTCGTTTACACGAAGTCAATGCATTTTATGCAAAGGGGTTTCCCCATTCGGACACCTCCGGATCAAAGGTTGCTCGCCACCTCCCCGAAGTTTATCGCAGGCACGCCACGTCCTTCATCGCCATTCAAAGCCAAGGCATCCACCATACGCCCTTATTTTACCCGCCCAAATATCTGGGATGAAATTGGAACCCGTAGTATAGTCCTCCTTTCTACTGCAATTTCACTATTTCGGCTATGCCTGATTCGTCGCTCCTTAACGCATATTCTTCACATGCGCTTTCGTCGCGTCTCATCAGGCTCGCTCGAAATATTGAAATTTCGTAACGAACAAGGACTATGCTACGGGTTCTATCCTGCCGCACAGGACTTTCATGGGCGCGCTTTCGCACGCCGCCGAGATTGTTTTCTTGTTTTTTTCCGTATGAATTTACTGCAACTCATACGGCTCAATTTTTAAAGTTCGGTCATGCCGCGCAGTGCCATCGTTCCGCATGTCTCCCTCGGTACCACCCGCGTACCGCACGAGACATCCGGCACCATGACTTCCCATTCTTTAGCGTATAGGACAAACAAAAAAGCCGTTACCGCGGCTTTTAGTCCCTGCCCCGCCCCCACCCATTCCCGGCAAGCCGCCCGCCCTGCTTTAGGTTGTGGATAGTGTTATCATTTCTATAAGTTCCTCCATTATAGACAAGCCCTTAAAGCTGTCAAGCACCCGCACCGACACCAAAACCCTCCAGACAAACCAACGATAAGAGACACGCGGATAACGTCTTTTTCTTGAACAGATTAAAAAGAGGAGCGGCTCACGATGAGCGACTCCTCTTGGCTGAAATCTCATGCTCCCCCTGCACTAGACGGGAGACAAAAAAAGATCTTTTCGGTAGTACACCTCCTCACGCCCTCCGTCAAAGTTAATTGCGTAAGCCGCGTCGTAAATCTCCTCAGGATCTCGCCCGGTTATGGCGAGCACACGCCCACCGGTGGTGTAGAACTCACTCCCCTCCCGCATCGTCTCTGCATGGAAAATCTTAATACTTGGCGCAAGCCGCTCCGCCTCTTTGATGCCGCCGATTCTCATCCCCTGCTTGTACGCACCCGGATATCCGCGCGCGGCAATGACGAGACAGTAGCACGACCGCGAATCCCACAGCGGGTTTTGCAGATGCAAGGTACCGTCCGTAGTCGCCATGAGCAAATCAAGAAGCGGCGTCATGAGTTGTCGCGCGATAACTTGCATCTCCGGATCGCCAAAACGAGCATTGAACTCAAGCACTTCTATTCTTCCGCCCGGAAGAATCTTGAGTCCCGGATAAAGACAGCCGCGAAACGGACTCCCTTCGGTCTCAAGATATGCCACGGCAGGATTCACGACGGTATCCGCGATGCGCTTCATCAACTCCGACGTCGCATCGCCCACCGGCGAATAGGCGCCCATGCCGCCCGTATTCGGACCCTCGGTGCCGTCGAGGTTCAGATAGAGCGGCTTGTGATCGCGCACGGCGGGCAGGGTCAGTATCGTCTTACCGTCGCAGAGCGCGTGAATGGAAAGTTCGTCGCCCGCGAGGTACTCTTCAATGATAATGACGGGATTCTTTCCGCGATTGCGCTCGGCAATCACACTAAGCGCCCGCTCCATATCCTCCACCGTCCGGCAGATGAACGAACCCTTCCCCTGCGCCAGTCCGCTGTCTTTGACTACAAACGGAAGCGTATTGGTGAAGTCCATTCCCGCATCTCGGCAATTTTCATAGCACCGATAGGAGGCGGTCGGAATCCCCGCTATGGACATTAATTTCTTGGCAAATGCCTTGGACGATTCAATACGCATCGCCGCCGTCGTCGGGCCGACGATGGGAAGATACCGCTCCTGAAACGCATTCACCATCCCCAACGCAAGAGAATCCTCCGGTCCAACCACCGTGAGGTCGATACGGTGCTGGGTCGCAAAAGCGGCAAGTCTCGCGACATCGGTCGCGTGAAGCGGAATATTGAGCCCAACACCGCTCGTGCCTCCGTTTCCCGGCGCAACATATACGTTGTGCACATGGTCGTCATGCGCCAAACTGTCCGCAATCGCATGTTCCCGCCCGCCACTGCCGATGATTAAAACATCCATTTATGGACTCCTTGTTCAAGAACGATCCGTGTACATACCCTCATCCTCTATAGCAGAAAAAAGGCTACCGTGCCAGATCACAAAAAAACCACTCCGCTTTTGGCGGGGTGGTTTTGAGCCGGTATCCGGAGGCGCACTACTTCTCCATCTCGCGTCTGAATTTATCAAGAATCGCGGCGGCAGTCTCTTTTCCGCCAAGACCGAACGCAAGACCAACCGAAAGACCAACCATAAGCACGACACCCTGCACGATGCCTCCTATCAGCGCCTTCACCACGTCGGGAGCGATCACCAGCTGATTGAGCACGGCAAGAATGGCAAATACCCAGATGGCAGAACGGACGAGAGCACTTGTTATCCCGCTCTTGATCCCAAGCATCGCCCCGAAACCGCGAATGGGCCCCTTAATAACTTCGGTTATAACTCCGGCTATGATGAGAATCAGTACCGAGACCACGATATTCGGAATGTACTCAAGAACCTTGCCCAAGAATGTCGATACTGCTTGTAGCTGCAGAATATTCGCGGAAGCAAGAAGAAAGGCGAGGATGATAAACCACTTTACTAGGGTAGCGATAAAAGAACTCGCGCGAAGTTTGACGCCGGCTTTTTCAAACGCACCGCCCGCATCAAGCTTCTCCAAAAAGCTGTCCGTGCGGAGCGCGCGCAGAACATGCTCAACCACCTTCCCCACGGAAACGGCGATAATCCATCCCGCGACGAATACGATCAGCGCACCGATAATTTGCGGGACAAAACCAAGCGTCCGCTGCGCGACATCGCCGAGCGAGGCGAGAATGGCATTGCCCCAATCTTGAAATATCATAAATGAGAAAAACGAGACACGACCGCAAGGACACGCGCGCCACTCCCGAACGGAGAACTCCGCGCATCTTCCGGTCCGTTCATGTGATAATTAAGGAGGATTCCCGACGCGGAAGCCACCTCGTCAGCTTCCTTCTTTGACCGACGACAAACCGAGAGATCGACCTTTCATGCGTGATCGGAGGTAGTCACCACCTCCACGCCCCTATGACCATTATTTGCTTATTCCATTATAGTGCACTAGAATATGCGGGAAAGACAGGTTATCCCCACAAGGGGGATTCATAAGTCCCCATAAGGGGATAGTGTCTCATCTCTATTATCATTATGCTATCGTATACCGATCTCAAAAAAGGCGTTCAGTTTGTCCGCGACGGCGAGCCTTGCGAAGTGCTGGAGGCGAATTTTTCCCGCATGCAACAGCGTAAAGCCGTCGTGCAGGCGAAAATCAGAAATTTGCGGACGGGAAAGACACTCGACACCACCTTCCAGCCGAGCGACCAATTTGAGGACGCAGAGATTCAAAAAAGACCGTTTGCGTTTCTCTACGAGCATCGCGGCGAGTTTGTTTTTACCGACCCCGCGGACAAAAAAAAGCGCCTCACGCTTTCCGCAGAGCGCGTGGGCGATAACGCCAAATGGCTTATGCCCAATACCTCCGTGGAGGCGTTGTTTTTCAATGATGAGCTTTTGAGCTTCAAACTGCCTGTCAAACTAGATCTCACCGTTACCGAAGCGCCGCCGGGCGTTCAGGGCGACCGCGCACAATCCGGCAACAAGGCGGTGACGCTGGAAACCGGCACGATCGTCCAGGCGCCGCTCTTCATTAATACGGGCGACATCATCCGCATCAACACCGAGACCGGTGATTATGTTGAACGGGTGAAAAAAGCGTAGAAACGCGCCGGGAAGATATATACCACTACCGCACCCTCCTCAAGCATCCTCCCGCTCTTCTAGGGAGGAATTCTTTGTCCGCGCACTACAGATCAACCGTCTCCCCCGGCTGGATGATGCGTTCTTTTTTTATATGGGTTGTTTTTTTGTCCGATGATTCGGAACCATGATGGACAGGTGCGACATTTTTATCATCATGCACAAATGTCTCCAGTACGCTACGAAGTGCATGGGTATCCACTTTTGACCGCTCATGCGGCGGTTTTGCTCCCAAAGCATGATGAGGGGAATGTGTTGTATCCGCATGAGATACCGGCGCCTCGGGTCGCTTGAGCGCGGAGAGTGAGATGGTACGCGAGAGTTGGGGTGCGCGAGGAACAGGCCGCACTGAAAATTCCTGGCGCACGGCATGACGTTCTCGCGGGCGGTCGGAACGATTTTCATGCGGTGTGTTCGACGGCGCCCGGTGGTCGGCATGGTGCGATTGCAAACCGGAGACGGGCGGGCGCGATGCCGGCGCACTACTACCACCTAAAATATGCGTTGGAGGGCGCGAATGAGCCGATGAACCGTCCGGCACGCGCGGAGACGGAGACCGCGGGAGAACCACGGGCGCGTGCGATGGAGATGAAGATGGTACAAAATTCGTTCGACGCGTATCGTCGCGGTGCGTGCGGTCGCTCTCACGTCGATGCTCGTCACTCTGGCGGGACGTTTCAAACTCAATACCGAGACCCGCCAAACTTTCCGGAAAACGCGCGCGACCAACCTGCGGCATACGCTCCGGAAGCGGAATAAGTTTTCCGTCTTCGATTTGCTTTAAGCACGAGAGGCAATACACCGGTCGCTTACCGTCGGGTTTGAAAGGAACCTGCGTTTCCTTCCCGCAGTTCCAGCACTTCGCATCAAACATCTGTTTGCCGCTCGGGAGAAGCTCTCCACCGTCTTCTCCACCCTCCAACATCCCGCTCCACCGGGCTATTTCTTTTTCAACATCCGCCTTAGCCGTGCCGTAGCGTTCGCGCGAAACGCGGATGATTTTTTCTTTGACCGCAGGGTCGGTTTCAAATTTCAACGGGGGCAAGGTCGCCGCCGAGAATGGCCGCGAGGTGACACCGTCCACCATGAGCTTGATATAAATATGATGGTTAGGGAGACCGATCAGATCGTTCATGAGACACTCGGGAGTAAATTCTTTTTCCAATTCCTCGGCATCCGCCGCTCCCACGCGAAAGGTCATCATCGTACCGACATTGCCGAACACCGCATCGCGCACCTTGGTAGAAACGTCCGTCACGAGCTGACCGATGTACTGGTGCGCAATGGTAAGATTGAGCCGATACTTCCGCGCCTCGGACAAAATACCCGCGAATGAATCGGTCGCGAAGTTTTGAAACTCATCCACATAAAGATGAAAATCAACCCGATCCTCCTCGGCGATGCGCACCCGCTCCATGGCGGCGATTTGAATTTTGGTAATGATCATCGCACCGAGCAGTGCCGAATTGTCCTCGCCGATTCTCCCCTTGGACACATTCACGAGGAGAATCTTTCCCGAATCCATGATATGCGGAATGTCCAGCGTTGACTTGGGCTGACCGACGATATTGCGCACGAAATCGGTATTGAGAAATTGCCCCACTTTATTTTGAATCGGCACAATCGCCTCGTTTCTGAATTGATCGCGCCACGTCTCATACTCCTGCAACCAAAACGAACGCACCACCGGATCTTTTACATTGGCGATTATCTTCTCGCGGTATTCCTTGTCCACGAGAATGCGCGGGATGCCGAGGAGCGTCGTGCCGGGCGTATCGGCAAGCGCTAAAATGCAATTCTGCAAAATATACTCCATGCGCGCCGACCAGACATTCGCCCAAATTTTGGTGAAAATGCCGAGCAGTCCCGAGACGATTAAGTGCTTGTACTGCGGGTCGGGAACTTCCAGTACATTAAAACCGATGGGAAAAGCATCGTCCACCGGATTGAAATAGACCACGTCGTTCATGCGGCTTTCGGGAATCTGTTCCAGCACCTCCTCCACGAACTCGCCGTGAGGGTCAACGATAGCAAGTCCCCTCCCCGCGCGAATATCCTGCAAAGCCATGTTTTTGAGAAGCACGCTTTTGCCCACGCCGGTCTTGCCGATCACATAGGTGTGCTGGCGCCGGTCTTTTTGCTTAATGCCAAACACCCTATCGCTCCCGCGAAAGTTGCACTTGCCGATGAAGGTGATGTTGTTTTTGGTTGAATCTCTTGCCGTTGCCATGGTCTGATTATACCACACGCGCCAATAATAAAAAGCGAGTCCATTTCCATGAACTCGAGATCAAGAACTGAACCGCTCCGGCATTAAGGATCATATCTGACGCGAGCTTCTTTAAAATTCCGGATACCACCCCTTGGATCAGGCACATCGCCGGCATGGCGCGGGATGAGGTGAATGTGCAGATGAAAAATGGTCTGCCCTGCCACTGCGCCGCAATTGGCTCCGATATTGTACCCTTCGGCACCAAACGCCCCGTCCGCAAATTCCTTCGCCCTATCAAGCGCCACGCGCAGATCTGCCCATTCATAAGGAAGAAGCAAGAACAAATGCTCCCGATGGCGCCGAGAAACGATCAGGAGATGTCCTTTATTCACCGGATGAGCGTCCTCAATGACAAAAAAGTGTTCCGTTTCAAGAATAATGCGCGTGTGCTCCTTAAAACGCTCACAAAACACGCATAGTCCTTCCGTCATTACGCACCTCCATGACTTCTAAAATAATCAACAAACCCATGTATATGAGTATCACTCTACCATTAAATTGTCAACAGCGACGAATGAAAGCGTTCCGGCTCATGGGAGACAAGCACGCTCACGGACACAGCATGAAGCGTGCCGTTTCGCATCCGCTTTCGCAAATCTTCCGCAAGCGCGTGTTGATCGTAGCCAAGACAGATAATGTCCGGTCTATGCGCGGCGAGTACTTTATACGAACCAAGCTCCGCATCGCCCAACACCGCATACGAAATCTCCGGCATATCGGCAAGCGCCGCACGCCGCATATCTTCGGATTGTTGCGGTGCTCTCCCCTTCAGTTCGCGCACACTGGCATCCCGCGCAATGACGGCAATTAATGTGCTTCTCACTCCTCCCAACTCCCTCGCCTGCCGTATAAACGAGCGATGCCCGTCATGGAGTATGTCAAACACTCCAAAAATGAGTATTTTTTTATGTATGGTCTCCACATTAGTAGGGTAGAAGTAACTTTATACCCTCTCGTTCCGCAGGAATCTGAAAGTGCTTGATATTGCGCGTGACGAGCGGCAAGTGATACTCTCGCGCGCTTGCGGCAATAATCATATCAGCAAAGGGTTTATGGTAATCGCGCCGAAGCATCCCAGCTCGGCGTGCGATGGATTCGCTAAGGGGGATGGCAACGAAATTCTCCATAAATCGTTCTATACGCTGGCGTTTGCCCTCCTCCCGCATCTCCTTGCCAGCATAAAGTTCAACGATACTTACCACACTGATATATAATATTCCAACCTCCCCCGCTTGCAATAAAAAAGAGCGCGCCTTTTCAACGCCGCGCAAATAGTCAATCAAAACATCTGAATCAATGCAGTATCCAACTATCCTCTCCATGCTTTTCTCGCTTTGGCAACATACGAGACCGATGTACCTTTGCCAAACGCATTTTTCAGTATACCGAAAGCAACATCAGAGAACCCTCTCTTTTTTTTTGCCTCAACAATTCTCATCGCCCGAAACACTTTCTGGTATTCTTTTTTGTTTATGATGACTGTATTCATATACCATGGAGTGTACCTTATAATCCCCTTTCCGGCAATGACCTTTCTACAGCCCCGTTCCCGCCGTGGTGTGCGACAAGACGACCGACTTCACCATCTCGCTGATATGTTGCGCCCTCTCCAGCCGCTGGCCGGGGATAATGATACCACCAAATACCGGAACCGCACTCCCTCTTCCCCCTGCGGCAAAACCGCCTTGGGCCGCATTTTGAATGACGATGTGAGCCAATCCAAACATTCGTTCAATGATTCCTTGTGAGACGACAACATCCTGAACCGTAGCATACGGCACATGCTTCTCCTCTTTGCTGATGATACCGGTCTTCATGAGGATATACTCCTCACCAAAATCAAACTTAAAATTTTTTCTCCAGAGGGTGAGATAGATGGGACCCCAGACAAGAACATAGAAAACGATGAGTCCTAAAACCCAATACCAGATACTATAGTCCCCAAAAAGATTTTGTGCGGTATCAGCACGACCAGCAAAAATTTTCCCGAAGATAAGGAACACCGCCACACACAATGTAAGGAGGTGCTTAATACTTCCGCTTAATAACTCCACCACAAACCACGATGAGCCAAGCGGGTATGTCTCACTTGAGATACGTTCGGTAAAGGATGTGCGGATGGGAACGTTTGGCATTCCGGCATGAGGTGTAGCTGATTGATCGCCCGTCGCCGTTCCTCCCCTTCTGCTCCCTTGCCCGATTCGCCCAAGAAGAAAATTCTTAAGCCCTTCCGCACCATGCACATCAACGCCGTCAATGCGCGCTTCTATTCCTGACGTAACTGTTGCGCTTGCGATATGAACATCATAGAGCCCCATCATTCGATCAAGCAGGTCTTGATCCACATACACATCCTGAATTTTCTGATATTGCATATGAATTTCAGTTGGGGCAAACACGCCTTTTTTGATCGTCAAAAATTGGTCATTGCCGTCGTAGTAATATCTGCGGATGTAGGCACGGATATAAAAAGCATACGATACAATCACGACCATGCAAAAGACAATTCCTATACCGATAATAATGCTCAAAACCTGGCCGGTCGTATAAATATTTGCGGAAGGATCGCTTGAGGAAGGTGCAAGTACTATAGCTATAATAAAAGCAATAACGGGCGCGAGTACAACGCAGACTATTAGTTTTGGAAGCACTTTCTTCCAAAACTTGCGCGGATGGAGAGGGAACTGCGTCTGCAAACCGGCTGATGTTTAGTTGTCCATAGAAATAATAATTATATGATAATATCGCGATCATACCTCTACCCCCCCACCGAAGTACAGACAAGATATATTCGTTCATCCGCACCATCACAAGTTATGCTACGATCGTAGCATAACTTGTGATCTACTCTGCACGAATGCCATACTTCCGGCGGGAGGCGGCGAGAATGTCGTCGCGGAAAGAAGGGTGTGACGGCGGTAAAACTTTTAAGGTCTCGGCGGAGAACGGATCGTACGCCTCGCCGGCGATCGTCTCTTTGATGTAGAACTCCTGAATCGTCAAATTGAGCATGTCCTTTGCCTTGAACACCGGTGCGAACTCCGCCTCCAACCGCTCCGCATCCTCGCCGCCGACGCGAAAGGTAATAATATTGCCGACCGAACCGAGTACCGCGGCGAGCACCGGCGGTGGCAGTTCGGCGGTGTATTGATGCGCAAGCGTGATGTTTATTTTGTACTTCCGCGCCTCGGCATACAATTGCATGAAGGCAGGCGTCACCAGCGACGCAAATTCGTCGCAATAAAGATAAAACGAACGGACATCCTGCGGCGGACTTCCCGCGCGCACCATACCGGCTTCTAAAAATTTCGTCACACACAGCGCTCCTAAAAAAGCTGCATTATCTTCGCCAAGCTTTCCCTTGGCGAGGTTCACCAGAAGAATCTTCCGTTCATGCATCAACGCGCCGAAATCAACGCGGCTTTCCGGATTGCCGAACATCGCACGCACCGCCGGCACTGCAAGAAAGCGACCGATGCGATTGACGAGCGGCATCGTCGCCTCGCTTTCGAATTTTTCCGTCCATGCGGTAAATTCAATTTCAAAAAATCGCCGCACCATCTCATCGCCGATGTGCGGGACGACCGCCGCACGATATTCACCATCGGTCAGTAACAAAACAAGTCCATGGAGCGTCGCCTCCGGATAGTCAAGGAGCGCCAGGACGGCGAAACGGAAAAGTTGCTCGAGCCGCGGTGTCCAGTGGGCACCGAATTGCCGCTCCATCGCCTCAACCAAACTGCCCGCAACCCGATGACGCAACTCGGGCGCCACATCCCGAAAGGGATTAAAAGCGATGGCACCCATGTCCGTCGGATCAAAGACGATAATGTCTCCCGTGCGCTCGCGCAGAATGAATTTCAAAAGTTCGGCATTAAGGTCGCCGTGCGGATCTAACAGGCACATGCC
>OBEQ011894589.1_pt1 | contig 10071 bp, 10 predicted proteins | sample 1670901 | NCBI WGS metagenome assembly OBEQ01 (sample SAMEA104232315, study PRJEB22302) | groundwater metagenome | biome: forest; feature: aquifer; material: groundwater | place: USA | collected 2011-08-07 | depth 5.4 m | reverse complement strand
TGTGTTAAAAGAAGGAGATGTTCATGATCTGCCTTTTTCTGAACATTCTTTTGATTATGTGATGAGCACAGAAGCGTTTCATCATTATTATAATCAACAAAAAGTGTTACAAGAGATGAAGAGAACGGTGAAAAATGGAGGAAAAGTGATTGTTGTTGATATTAATTTCTTCTTTCGTTTTGTGCATTGGTTGTTTGAGAAGTTTGAGCCTGGATGCGTTCATGTGAATTCCAGAAGAGAAATGAAGAAACTATTTTTAGAAGCAGGATTGGTTAATATTAAGCAAGAGAGAACCTTTTTGTTTGCGGTTGTGACTTCTGGGGTTAAATATTAAGTTGTTTTTTATCTTATTTTTAATCTAAACTTATTTAGATTTCTTTTCACCAATCTTGTAAAGTTCTTCATTGAAAGTCTGACAACGACATCCGCCTAAGAATCCCTGATAACGATTCTGTACTACAAATGGATGTGCATGATTAAGTGCAAAAATATCTTTCAGAGATCCATTCTCTCTTACAACGTTCAATTCTCTCCCTTGTTGAATATTTCTTCTAATGATTTCTGATTCAACACTCAAACAAAAACTCATTGTACCTTCTTCTAATAAAGTCATAATGTATGATGTTAATCTGCACCCTTCTCTCACTAGGTACTCCGAAATCGGAGAGCTGTGTGTGGCTTGAAATTCAGGAATTAGTTCTGGATGGTTAGCACCTCTTCCAGAGGTAATAAACGGTTCAAGATAGCTTCTGATTCCAGTTTCTTGAATAAATGGAATGATTGTATTCTTTACTTCATCCATTGTAGTCTTATCAATTACAGTTTTAACACCAATTCTTTGTTTATCACCTAATTGTAAGTGAGAATATAATCCTCTCGGAATTTTTATTGTTCTCCCAGCTAAAGAATAATTAACCCATTCATAGGTTGGTGTTCCTGATCTGATACACATCATACTTTCCTGTTTTTCAGGAACTGTACTCCACAACTTATGATAAACATGAATGTCTAAATTAATAAAATCTTTAACTAAATCTACCGCATTTTTTTTCCAAAATCTCTGTGCGTGCTCATCATTTGATAGCATTATACCGTTGGTAAAGAGAAGCACTTCTAACCCTTGTTCTCTTGTAAATCTTAGCAGATCAAACAACCCTGAATCGAGCAGAGGTTCTCCTCTTCCTGCAATATAAAGAAGTTTTGCGCCTAACTTTTTAGACTCTACGACCAGTTCTTTTCTCTGTTCTCTTGTTAAGACGGAACTGTCTATATCGTACGTTCCTTTAAGTTGCTTTGTATAACAATGAGAAGGACAAACTGCTTCACAATTATTAGAAGTGAATAGGCGTATTTGATTGAGGGTTGATGATTTTCTGCTCTCAACTTCAACCTCGAGAGTATCTAAGTCTAGTTGATTGATACTATCATATGCTGCTCTAAGAGGGTGTTGAGGAGAAATAATCTTTCCAGATAATTCTGCTGCTGATTCGACGAGATCAGATAGTTCTGGGAATTTTCTTTTGAATTCTTTAGGTCTTTCTTTTGCCAATCGAGAAAAGAATGAATCGGCATAGAGATTATTGACTGCAAAAACCTCTTCTTCTTTATAAGAATGTGTTTGGATATCAAATATGTTGCCCCATCCTTTAACCATCACTCTCACCTCGCTGTGCTATTGCAAACCAATATAAAGTATTCCGACAGACTTGCATAATTGCTTCGGGGTCTTCTCTTTGCTCTAAAATTATAACGGTAAATCCTGTAGAAGTTAATAAGTGATTGACTTCCTCACTTGTAAAAAAATGTTGAGGTTTTTCTCTGAGAAGGAAAGTATTTGTCTCTATCTCTTCTTCTTTAGTTAGGCTATCAAAATCTTTATCATTAATGGAGAGGAATGAACTGAGAAAGTATCCCCCTTTTTTAGTAGCTTTATACGATCCTAAAAGTGCAGAATTTCTAACCTCTTGATTCATGATATGGAATACAAAATTAGCATAAACGAGATCAAACTCTTGATCAAATTTCTGAGAGATAATATCTCCTTCAACCAATTTTAGTTTTCTTTCTAGTCCTTCTTCTCTTGCAATTTGTAGTGATTGACTGGAAATATCTAGTAAGGTGGTATTTACTCCCCACTCTGCAATATATCTCGCGTTTCTTCCATACCCTCCTCCTACTTCTAATGCTTTAATTTTACACAGATCTTGTTTGGTGAAATTTCTATTCCTAGAAAACACAAAACGCATAACATCATAAGCGAGCTGGCTGGGATAATTTCCATACATTTTACCATTCTTGGCATATAGATCATTCCAGAAGCTACGTTGATCTTTTATTGTTATTCTCAAGATATTGCCTCACTCGTAATTTTGTAATTATTCGCACTCACTAGGGTGTTAGGATAACCATTTACTTCCATACTTATCTGATTCACTGCCGTTGTAAGTTCTGTGATGGTTAATGACTTTGGTTTCAAAACTGGAGTTGGGAGAGTCCAATATTCGGGAGCTGTTTGCCATCTTCTTTCTGGATCGACTAAATGATAATCGTTATAGTCTGAAGTACCGGGAGGTGGTTTTGGATAAAAGAAATTAACCCACGCCGCCCCCTGCTCTTTAACAAATCTGGCATAATCTCGAACTAATTCTAGAGTTTCATGATTCTCTTCTTTGAAGCCGACCATTATTGCAACATAGAATTCAATTCCAACTCTATTGAGAACTTCACTAGCTTCTTGAATATGTTTTTTTACATCTTCTTGAACTTTGATATTTTTATATTTATGTTCTTCATGCATAAATTTTATTGCAGGATGTTCAATGGGCAGAAATACTCTATAACAACCGTTTGCAGCTGCTTTTTGAAAGAATTCTTTCCTTTTTGGTACAAGAGGGTAATAAACACCCGCATCGATATTCCAAGAGAATCCCTGTTTTCCTAATTCTTCAACCAAAATATCTAAAGAATTATCTTGAATCATTAAAACTTGATCGTCTTCGAGTGAGAGATGATCAAAACCGACACTTCTTATTTTTCTTATTTGTGTTCGTACTCTTTCTGAAGAGTATACTCTGATTGATTTACCCCACATATCACTAGAAGTACAAAAGGTACATGCAATTGGACAACCACGCGATAGAGAGTAGTCAATGAGAGAGTGTTTGCCTGCAGGAATCTTTCCACTATGAGAAAATTCAGGTTTGTATAAAGATGGGTTGAGTAAATCAAAGGCTGGATCTGGCAGAAAGTCTAGGTTAATTGCTTTTCTGCTAGTGGTCGTTTGGAAAAATGAATTATTTTTTAAGAAAGCAATTCCATTTACACTTGTGGGACTCTCTCCGCTCATCAGGGTTGTTAGTAAATCCAAAAAACCATACTCTCCTTCTCCACACACAACATAATCTGCTTTTGTATTTCGTAACATAAATTCTGATTCATATGTGGGATGATGTCCTCCGAGTACCACTACTGAACCACATTCTTTTGCAACTTCTGCACACAACTGTGTGTTTTTCCATTCCGAGGTAAAAATATTACTAATTCCGACCACATCAGGGGTTATATTCCTTAAGCGTTGTTCTAATTCACTTTTCGTTAAACCATATCTAAATACTCCCGTGGAGATTTCTTTATTTGTAGAACCTTCAGCCATTGCGTCAATACAATGAATTTCTACATTAGGGAGTTCTCTTCGTATAAGACTAGCAATACTTAACAAACCCAAAGGGGTTCCAGTTCTCACTGGATCTAACTCAAGTGTAGTTCTTTGTGGACTAATAAGTGCTAATTTCATTTTATTTACTATGAGTAGTGTTACTTTATATTAAATTGTTTGAGATAATTATTTAATAAAGGGAAAGATTTAAATAATAATTATGCTTTTTGTTAAAAATGTTTGAACAATTGGATCTTAAAGATAAAAAAATACTTTTTGAATTGGAACAAGATAGCAGGCAATCATTAAGCAAGATAGCTAAAAAAGTTGGCTTGAAAAAAGAAACACTATTTCATAGGATGAGGAGTTTAGAAAAAAGAGGAATCATCAAAAAATATCTTACAGAAATAGATGTTTATAAATTAGGTTTTCAGTATTATCCAATCCTGATGAAATTTCAAAACTCAACACCACACATTGAAGAACAAATTTTTAATTATTTCAGAAAGAGTCAATTTACGGCATGGCTTACTGAATGTGAGGGATTTTGGGATTTAAATGCTACTTTAATTGCAAAAAATAACTTTGAACTGAAAAAATTTTTTGATGATTTTCTTGGAAAATATAGTTCTTACATTTCAGATAAACATGTTTTTATCACAACAGAAATATGTTATTTTAAAAGAGGATTTTGGCTAGGAAAGAAGACTAATCTAATCGTCAGTACGGGTGGAGAATCGGCAATTGAACTTGAGGATGCTGATATTGCACTTTTGCGGGTATTGAGTACAAATGCTCGAAAACCACTTGTAGAAATTGGAAGAGATTTGAATTTAACAGCTAAAAATGTTGCATATAAAATTAACAAACTGAAAAAGAACAAAATAATTCAAGGATCAAGAATACTCGTTGATTCATCTAAAATAGGATATAAATTATATAAAGTGTGGTTTTCATTACAGGATATGACAAATCAGAATTTTATGATGTTGATGAGTTATTTCCAAGATCGTCCTAATATTATCTGGTCAACAAAATTAATAGGATATTATGACTTATCAATAGAACTTGAAGTGAAAGATACTGATGAGTTTAGAGAGATTATTAATGATATCAAACAAAGATTTTCAAAACTAATTAAGAAACATGAATCTTTATTAATATTTAAAGAAACAGTAATGAATTACTTGCCCAAAAATTAATTTTTGAAATCTTTATTCTTTAAATTTCCCATTATACTACACTTTTGCTCTCTTGGGTTAACGATACAATGCGAGGCTATTTAAGAAAAGTAGTAATGTAATTATGGCAGATAAAATACAGTAAAAACAATATTTCTTGATGGCAAAGGCTTGAATTAAGAGAAGAAAGGATGAGAAGAGAAGGCCGATGCCGGTGAGAATAGGTGTGAAATAGGATATGGTGGATATGAAGATAGTACTAGTGCTGAAGATGGTTATGAGAATAGATGCTAGTATGCTTAGAAAGAATAAAATTCCTAGAAATTCGTTTCTGATGTAGAAAATATGTGACCATTTGCTTTCGGTTACAGTACTACAATCATGGTTGATTGGACAGACGAGCGGTTTTTTCTGATAGTGTTTTACTGTTAGGTACGATGCGTTGATGAGTCCGCCAATTGCAAGAACGAGAAATGAAGCTATAAAAGGAGTCAATTGATTCATTTTCTTTTTTCTTTATTTTCTTTTTTTTATTTTTTGAGGGGATGTTGAGAGGAAGGTTAAAGCAATGGCAGAGCAGAGGATTGCTACATCACGAAAAATGATGTCGAGTGCTAAGACATTGAAGATGATGATTGGTAATAATGTTAGACAGGATAGCAGTGAGGCATAATATGTTTTTTTTCCGAAGAGGAGCCATAATGAGAGAAGAAATTGGTAGGTTGAGAAGATATAGAGAAAAATGTTCGAGGGGATGAGTGACTGCACCCATAAAGGGATATAGGTTGACCATAAAGAGGGATTTAATAATGCGGAGAGTGAGGCGTAGAGGAAAGCTACGGCTAAGCCTAAACGCAAGAAGAATGATACGGTTAATTCTTTGTTTTGATCCATTTTTATTCTTTTGTAACTTCTTTAGTCTTTTTTTAGGTTTATTCTAGTTGACGATTAATTCACCAGTCATTCCTTTGTGTCCTTTTCCGCAAGGGATAGAACAAGAAAATGGAAAATTTCCGGTTTTATCTGCGATAAATTCAACCATCACAGGCTTTCCTGGATTTATCTGCTGATTGATGTTAAAGTCAGGAAGATGAAAACCGTGGGATACGTCAATGCTTTTGATAGTTATTCTAACAGTATCTCCTTTGTTTACCGTAATGGTGCTTGGAGAGAATTCCCATTGCTTCGCGGTTATACTAAATTCTTTGAGCTGCGGGGTTGAAGACGGCTCAGTTTGAAGACTGGAGGAGGAAGTGGTTGTTTTAATAGGAGCTTCTGTGTTTTCTTTAGGGGTAGAGCTCACTTCTTGTTCCGATTGAACTGTTTGAACTGTTTGAGGTGTTGTTGATACTTCTTTGGTTGTAGGTTCTGCCGCTTGAGCTGAAGGAATACTATCCTTATTATTTTTGGTTGTCTGACAGGCAACTAAGAAAGTTATTATTAAGGTTAAAGTGATAATTAATATTATTTTCTTCATCTTAGACCTCTTTTAGTGGTTAGAAGAATCTATGATGATTTAAATGTTTTGGAAGAAAGGAAATGTTTTAAGGTAGGGAATAAGAAAAAAAATGAAAAAAAAAGATTAGTTTAAGCTTACTACTAATCTGCCAAGCTCACCGATTTTACCGTTGTTCCATTCTATTCTTGAGAAGAAGATGAATGTACCATATAAATCTGGCGTGAATTCGACCATTTTAGTTTCTCCTTGCTTGACACTCTCACTGATATGAAATTCAGCGAGGGAAAATCCGTAATCTCTATCTTCTGCGGTTACTTGTAGGCGAACTTTTTCACCTTTTTTGGCAGTGATGGTGTTTGGCCAGAATTTCATATCTTTGACAACCACTTTTATTACTGATGGATCTTGTGGTAGAATATCTGCAACTGCGGAACCGGTGAGAGAATCATCTGTTTTTTTCTCTGCCGGTTGCGGTGCTTTTGGCGCTGTTGTTTGCGGCGCTGTTGGCTGCTTTGCTTTACAGGCTGCAAGCACTAATAACGCAACTACTAAAATTATTCCAATTGTATACATATAAGAACGTTTCATGTTTAACCCCCCTAAAGTTATTCTTTTTTGTTTCTTGGGAGGGGTTGCTATTTAAACGTTACGGTAGCGCAGTGGCATATTTGATTTTAGGAGGAGAAATTCGTCACTTGAGCTGTACGATTTGTTAGCCTTTTTTGTTATAATTTTAATATTTTTTCTTTGAGTTTTGTGCTTTTCTGGGTTTTGTGGTTATAAGAACTGATTCTCTCTATTTGTGGATGAAGATTGTACCGGCTTAATGCTTTTTGAAGCGCGGTGGGAGTTATTTTATGATCGTATCCTAAGCAAATGATATCTGGTTTGTATTTTAAGATTATTTTGAAGTGATTGGTGTTGTTGCCTAAAACGGCTTTATCTACTATTTTGAGGCTTTGGATGAGTTTTAGACGTTCTTTTTCATTGAAGAGAATTGGTTTTTTTTGCTGCTGCTTGGTTTTGTCTCGGGCGATGACGACGATGAGATTATTGCCGTACTTTTTGGCCTGTGATAAGTAATGAAGATGACCTAGGTGTAAGAGATCAAATGTTCCAAAGCACATGACGGTCTTTAGTTTTTTTGTGTTTATTGTTTTCATTGTGTTAAGATATATTTGAGTAAGACTCCAACAGATTGTGTTTCAGCTATTTTATTATTGATACAAAGGTCTTTGATTTCTTCAATTGTTTTCCATTCTAATTCTATTTCTTCTCCAAAACCTAATTTTTGCTTTTTTTCTTTAAATTTAGTTATTAAAAAATAATATAAATCCCATTCAATGGTGGCACCACATTTTGCAATCTCTAGTAGTTTAATCTCTTGCGGTTCTATACCTGTTTCTTCTTCACACTCTCTTTTTGCGGCTTTGAGGGCTTCTACTGAAATTTCTTTATTTTCTTTTTTTGCCTGATTATATTCTTCTAGTGAATCAAATACTTTTCCTCCGGGTAAACGAAAGTCGATTGTGTCTAATTCGTAGCGAAATTCTTTGATGAGGAGGATTTTATTGTTTTTCGTGATGAGTAGTCTTGTTCCGGGAGAACGTCTGGCTCTTTCAAAAATGATGGTTTTTTTGTCGTTACTCATGGGGATGTGAACTAGTTCAAAGATTTTCCCTTTGAATACTATTTTCTCTGCACCTTTTTGAGTAAGTTTAGTCATTCTTTTTTATTAGTCTAGCATTTTTAATTATTAATCTTCCGCTATTTGATGAGTCCATTACTATTTCATAGCTCGTTATTTCTAATTTCTTCTTAAATAAAGGGCAGTCTAAAACAACGGATTCGAATTCACCGCCTTCTCCTGCGATGTTGAGGTATGTTTTTTCACGAATTTTCTTTAATTTTTCTATGTCTATCTTGGTGAGGGGTTTGTTTAGCCATGATCTGTCTAAGCCGTCTGCTGCGATTGCGGTAAAAATAATTTCAAATCCTGCATGGAGTAGTTCTTCCATATGTGCATCGGGCTGTTTATGCCACAGGGGCGCGAAGATTTTGAGTCCTAATTTGTCACAGATTTGTTCGATCCGGTCTCTTTGGTAGGTTGAGAATAAAGCGCCTGAGACGATGCCCCTTATATGATATTGTTCTTTTGCCTGTGTGAGCGCTTTTTCTAAGTCTTTTAGTTCTTCTTCTTTTTCACCTTTGGTTTTTTGAATGATTATTGGAAGTTCCATTGCTTCTGCTTGCAATTTCACAACTTCGGTTCCTGCGCTTTGGAACATATAGGAGTTCTGGTTGATTGATTTTAATGTGATGAGGCAAGTTAATTCATAGTTTTGCTGTTTCATGATGTAGGCGGCAGCTGTTGAGTCTTTGCCGGAGGAGAATAAGACACCGAGTTTCATGTTTGGTTTGACATAAAATTTTTTAAGATAGGCTGATTTGCTGCTGAGGTTGTTTTTTTTGGTGAGCCTTTCGATTGCGTTATCTATTCTTGAGCCGTATTGCGCTGCTGCTTTTTTGCGAAAGGCAAATTCATGAGGAATTCCTTGCTCTTCTGCTATTTCTCTGAATAAGTATTTGGTTTCATTTTCTTTTATTTTGTATTTGGTTGGGATTTTGAGCGCGTAGGTGATGAGTTCTTTGTCAAGAAATGGCAGTCGTAGTTCTAGATGATTGTCCATAGTGAGCACGTCGTCACGATAGAGGTCTCGTTCGTAGAGTTTAATTAAACCCGAGATGCATTCTTGGTTAATGTTAGCTGATTGTTTATGCCGCTCGTAGCCTGCGAAGATTTCTTCACTACCTAAACCAGAGAAGATGACTTTACAGCCGTCTTTTTTGGCCATTTCACAAGCTAAGTAGAATGTTAGTGCAACACCAACTTTTGTGACGCTGGAGTCTTCAATTAATGGAACAATCTTTTTGAGGTATTTTGGAATTTGGTGAATTTTTATTTTTTTTATCTTTATTTTTAGGTTTAATTGTTTGGCTATTTTCTCTGCGGCGAGGAGGTCTGAAGGAATGATGGTGTCGGAGTTAAGCACTGCAGTGTAGCAGGTTACATTGTAGTTGTGCTTTTTGAAATAGTGAGCTAAGTATGTTGAGTCAATACCTCCTGAAAAAAGGAGACCACATTTCTTTTTAGGGATGCGTTTTTCAATTGCGTGATTGAGCAGTGTTGTTGTTGTTGCTTTGATCTTTTCATACGATTCTTGGTGTTCTGGCAAGTAGGTAAAGAAAGGTTTATTCGTTATGACGATTGACTGCGTGGTTAGGTTATAAGTTAAGATTTGTCTTGGATTAAGCTCTTCGATGTTCTGGTAGTTTAGTTTTTCTAAAACTTTCTTTTCGGAGGCGAAGGCGAAGTTGGGTAACTCTGAGAACCAGAGTGGTTTTTCGCCGAGAATGTCTCTTGTGAGGGTGATTGTGTTGTTGTACCAGTAGGCAAAAGCGTAGACACCATCGAGTTCGTTTAGTTTTTCTGGTAAATTATTTGGGGGATTGTTGTCTAGGAACCAGAGTAGAAATTCTGCGTCGTTCTTTGCTTTTGCATTGTATTTTTTTTTAAGTGTTTGCCAGTTGTAAATTTCGCAGTTTGCCGCGAGGATTCCGCTGCGCTTTATTGGCTGCGGGATGTGATTAACAATGGCGTGAAGAGTGTGGCCAAGGAGATTGTTGGCTTTGATTGTTTTGAAATTAGAGATATTTTTATTATGCTGGATTGAGTTGTCTGAGGCTATGCCTACACCATCTTTGCCACGGTTTTG
>OBEQ010378855.1_pt1 | contig 10073 bp, 9 predicted proteins | sample 1670901 | NCBI WGS metagenome assembly OBEQ01 (sample SAMEA104232315, study PRJEB22302) | groundwater metagenome | biome: forest; feature: aquifer; material: groundwater | place: USA | collected 2011-08-07 | depth 5.4 m | reverse complement strand
TTGTCGGTAAAAAATCTCTACTGCTCGCCACGAGCAGCATCAACAAGGTATCACCTTGAACATTCATAAGTTCATCTAATACGTAATACCAAGGGCTACTGTTATTTTCAGCCGCGATATTTTTAACTGCTCGAGAAAAAATTCTAGGACAGAAATCTCCTGTTTTTGCCGCAGAAAATAGATCAATCACTTCTTGAAGTTTATTTCCAACAAGATTGCATTTCCTGAATACATTCTCTCTGTATAAATAAAAATATTGCTGCTGATATATTTCTACAAAATTTTTATAAGAAAATATTTGTTCTTCTGCTGGTGTCAGCGGGGGAAGATAAGCAAAATCTTTGTTGTAGCGATTCACCCAAAACAAACACTCTTCTTCAGCGTCAAAAAAATCTCTCATGATAATTTTTTTTGTATCAATCAAATCAAAGAAAAACTCAGCGGGTATTTTTTTAAAAATAACTTCTTGCAAATCATGAGGCAGCGTTAACCAATCCATCTGAGAATTATTTTTTTGAAGTTGTTTTATGAACGTTTCTGCCGTCATATTCAGCAGCGAAGGGAACGGCATAGTATGAAATATCCTATTAATGCTTTGATACCCATTATACTAATGAAGTGTTATGGGGAGCTTAAAAACCTATACCAAATTCCACTTTTCTCGATATTTTCGTATGGCTTGTCGCTAGGTCCTGTCCCTGAAGTTTCGGTACAGACTACAAAAAATTTCTAAACCAGGTAGAATCCCTGCAAAGTGAGCTAGGCAATCGCTCAAATAAATTTTTATTTGAGAGGAAAGTCCGGGCTCCTCGGGTAAAGTGCCAGATAACCTCTGGGAAACGCGAGTTTACGGAAAGTGCCACAGAAAACAAACCGCTTTTTTTGCATGAAAATGCCTGAAAAGTAAGGGTGAAAAGGTGCGGTAAGAGCGCACCGCATGGGTGGTAACACACATGGCAGGGCAAACCCCACTTGGAGCAAAGCTAAATAGAGGTTGAAAATCGCAAGATTGAGTGCCACCCGCACTCACAGGGTTTTCCCAATTCAACCTGGGTAAGCTGCTTGAGGGATTTAGCGATAAATCTCCTAGAGAAATGATTGTCCACGACAGAACCCGGCTTATCGGCTCACTTTTTTTCATTTACCTCCTTAACATAAAGAAAGATGGAGCTTTAAGGCGAAATGCTTTCTCCTCTTAAAAAATTTCTTCACACCCCGCAAGGCATCGGCCTTTTACTTTTTTTTATTTTGTGTATTGCGCTTGGCATTGCAAATTCCCCACTTTACCCCGCGTATCAATCTTTCATTACGCTGCCATTACAATTGGGTGTGGGATCTTTTTCACTTCAAAAACCTGCCGTCACTTGGATTAACGACGGGTTAATGAGCCTTTTCTTTTTAGGGTTAGCATTAGAAATCAAACAAGAAATATTAATCGGCGAATTGGCTAGCTTTAAAAAAGCAGCACTGCCTGTCATTGGCGCCAGCGGCGGCGTGGTATTACCCGCTCTTATTTTTTTAATTTGCAACCATACACAGCCTCACGCTTATATAGGCTGGCCTGTCCCCACCGCCACGGATGTGGCCCTGGCGCTGGCTGCGGCCTCCGCCCTGGGCAAACGCGTGCCGACTGCTTTAAAAACATTTTTGTTGGCATTGGCTATCGTAGATGATGTTGTGGCTATCCTTATCATCGCACTGATATACACACAACAACTCTCTTTGCTCTCTATTGCGTTGGCTTTACTTGGGGTTGTATTTTTACTGCTGCTTAATCTCTTGCGTGTACGACGACTCGCGCCTTATTTAGGTATTGGTTTTTATATTTGGTTATGCGTATTGCAATCAGGCGTACACGCCACACTCGCAGGCGTATTGGTTGGATTTACTATCCCCTTTGTGAAACAAGATCGCGCCGCGTCGCCTTTAATCTCCCTTAACCACACACTGCATCGCTGGATTAATTTTTTAATTTTACCCTTGTTTATTTTCTTCAACGGGGGCTTACACTTTGTTAGCTTTACTTTATCAACCTTGTTTAGCCGTGTTTCTGTCGGCACTTTTTTAGGATTATGGCTTGGTAAAACACTCGGCATTTTCACGGCCGCTATGCTGGCCATCCACTTAAAGCTCGCACACAAACCCTATGGCGCCACGTGGCAACAACTCTTAGGCATCAGCGCTTTGGGCGGCATTGGCTTCACCATGAGCTTATTTTTAGCCTCTTTGGCTTTCCATCTCACTGATTATGAGGCTTTAGCACGGCAGGGGATTTTAATGGGCTCGCTACTCTCCTTGCTCACAGGGTGGGCCATTTTCGCCTTCAGCAAAAAACCCCTTAAAACAGCTTAACCCTGTATTTTCACCATTAAATGGCCATAATAACCTTTCATTCTAGCCATAAGCTGGCTATAATAACCTTTCATTCTAGCCATCCCTAGAAAACCATGAAACGTACCCTCTCAACCGCCTTAATAGACTGGAAAAATAGGGAAAATCGCGCCCCTCTTATTTTAAGAGGAGCGCGACAAGTTGGAAAAACTTACTTAATAGAAGATTTTGCGAAACACCACTTTGACACCAGCGTCACACTCAACTTCGAAACAGAAAGTTTTTTAAGCCCCTGCTTTTCTACGCTGGATCCACAAAAAATAATTCAAACGCTTTCGCTGGCTAAACAACAAGAAATTATTCCAGGAAAAACACTTTTATTTTTGGATGAAATTCAAAACTGTCCTTCTGCAATCGTAGCATTACGCTACTTCAAAGAAAAAATGCCAGCACTCCACATTGTTGCAGCAGGATCTTTGCTGGAATTTACACTGCAAAATGAAGAAATTTCTATGCCTGTCGGGCGAGTTGAGTTTTTGTTTTTATATCCTCTGTCATTTTCTGAATTCCTAATTGCCATCGGACACGAACCCTTAAAAACACACTTACAAGAAGTCTCTTTCGTTAACCCGCTACAAGACATACTGCACCAACAACTACTGGGGTTAATAAAAAACTACTTCTTTTTAGGCGGGATGCCAGCCGTCGTTTCTGAGTATATCAACCACAAAAATGGGTTAGCTTGTCAACGTATTCAAAATAATTTACTTTTGTCTTATCAATATGACTTTGGAAAATATGCCCCACTTAGCAAACATAAATATTTACAATCTCTTTTTGATAGAACTCCTTTTTTAGTTGCCAACACCTTTAAATACAATAGCATTGACCCAGAATATCGCTCTCGTGAGATAAAAGAGGCCATTCAATTATTAGTTAATGCCGGTGTCATTTATGTTGTTTATGATTCCTCAGCCTCCGGCCTACCTTTACGCGCACAAGTTAACGAAAAAAAATTCAAGCTATTATTTTTAGACTTAGGACTTATGCAACGGAGCTTGCGGCTTGACAGCATGGCGTTACAAACAAGTAACGAACTCACCCTGATTAATGCAGGCCAACTAACAGAACAGTTCGTAGGCCAAGAATTCTTAGCCTACCAAGATCCTTCATTACCAGCCCACTTGTATTATTGGAATCGAGAAAAAAAAAGCAGCATGGCTGAAGTAGACTATGTCATCGCATTGCAAAACAAAATCTACCCGATAGAAGTAAAAGCAGGGAAAACAGGAAGACTAAAGTCTCTTCAAATTTTTATGCAAGAAAAAGAAAGCAACATTGGAATAAAAATATCGCAAGAACCCTTGAGCTTTAAAAATAATATTTTAAGCATTCCATTTTATTTAATTTCAGAGTTGCCAAGACTGATAACAGCAGTACAACCCCTAGTTTATCCCGCATTGCCCAAGAAAAAATAATGACTCATCCCATCTAAAAACATTTGCACTGCGATGGTCGTTAATAACATCCCCATCAAGCGTTCAACGGCAATCAACCCTTTCTCGCCCAAGATGTGGCTCAGCTGCGTGCTAAACAGCAGCACGATGGCAGAAATAGCAGACGCAACACCCAAAGCCAAAAACAAAATAGCAAGCTGGCCTTCGCTTTGCGTAGAAAACAATATGATTGTTGCAATAGCAGAAGGACCCGCAATCATGGGTATCGCCAAAGGCACAACAAAAGGTTCTGAATGAATTTGCTCCCGCGCAGGATGATCAGGCGGAAAAATCATTTTAAGCGCAATTAAAAACAATATAATGCCCCCCGCCACACGCAAAGCATCTTGGGTAATCCCCAACCCATTTAAAATATGATTTCCCCAAAATAAAAACATCGCCAAAATCACAAAAGCAAAAAAAGACTCCCGCAACAATACAAACGTACGACGTTCAGGCTTTACATGACTCAGCACAGACAGCGCCACAGGGACATTACCCAGCGGGTCCATCACCATGAACAAGGTAAAAGCCGCCGTATAGAGTAGTTTCATTCAAAACCTCACAGATGACACAGAAAACTATATTCAGTGTAGAATACCGGGGCCAGATGATACCACTTGCCACCTTTAAATCATGCTTAAAAAGATTTCGCCTTATCTCCAGCTCATGCGACTACACCGACCGATAGGGATATGCTTGCTGCTATGGCCTACTTTATGGGCACTTTGGCTCGCGGCACAGGGGCATCCCTCGCTAAAACAGGTTGTTATTTTTGTTTTAGGGGTCATCGTCATGCGCTCGGCAGGCTGTGTGATCAATGACATTGCTGACCGCCACTTTGATGGCCTGGTCACACGCACGCAACATCGCCCATTGGCAACACAAACCATCCCGCTGCATCATGCGTTCATTTTATTTTTCTTGCTCTGCAGCTGCGCGCTCACCCTCGTTTTATTTTTAAATCTCTTTACGGTGCTGCTTTCTGTGGTGGGGCTCTTGCTGGCTATCATTTACCCTTTTACGAAACGCTTTACTTATTTTCCACAAATTGTATTAGGCACTGCGTTTGCTTGGGCCGTTCCCCTGGTTTTTGCAGCCACAAACAACCACATCCCTCCAGTCGCCTGGCTCCTCTATATCGCTGCTGTACTATGGCCCATGGCTTACGACACGTTTTATGCCATGGCTGATCGTGAAGATGATTTAAGCATTGGCATCCGTTCCACTGCGATTTTCTTTGGCCCCAATGTCAAAATCATGGTCTTATTGCTCTACGGTATTTTCTTTACTTCGATGTGGACCATCGGCTTAATTTACCATCTCAAAAGCCTCTATTTTTATTTTCTTGGCGCAGCATTTCTCTTCATGCTTTATCAATTTTGGATTATCCGAACAGGCACACCGGCTGCTTATTTCCGCGCCTTTCTCAACAACAATGGGCTAGGCTTGCTTATTTTCTTGGGTATTTTAGCGAGTTATTATCTATGACCACCCCGTCTCCTCGTTTTCTCCAAGCGCTGTTTCGCCAACCCGTAGATTGCACACCCGTCTGGCTGATGCGCCAAGCAGGCCGTTATTTGCCTGAATACCGGGCCACCCGTGCGCAGGCAGGGAGCTTTTTAAAACTCTGCCAAACCCCCGAATTAGCTTGCGAAATCACGTTGCAACCCTTACGTCGCTTTGATTTTGATGCCGCGATTTTATTTTCTGATATTTTGATTGTGGCAGAAGCCATGGGATTAGGCTTGCAAGTGTTAGAAGCACAAGGCCCTGTTATTACTCGCCCCATTCGTAGCGCAAAAGAAGTGGCCTCCCTCCCGCATTTTGATCCAGCAGAAAAATTAGATTACGTTTTAAAAACGGTGCAGCTATTAAGAATGGCCTTACAACCCAACACACCCCTCATTGGCTTTGCAGGCAGCCCTTGGACCGTCGCGGCTTACTTGGTAGAAGGCCGCGGCACCAAAGAATTTTATTTAGTGCGCAGCATGCTCTATCAAGCGCCTGAAATCTTACATGCGCTTTTATCTTATCTTGCACAGGCCACCACCGCCTATTTGCTCGCGCAAGTTCAGGCAGGCGCACAAGCGCTCATGTTGTTTGATACCTGGGGCAATTTATTAGGGCCGCAACACTATCTCCCTTTTTCCTTACGCTACATCAAAGACATCGTCTGCACGCTCAAACAAACCGTCCCCCACATCCCCCTCATCCTTTACAGCAAAAATGGGGGTGCCTTTTTAAAAGCACGCGCCGACACAGGGGTGCATGCCTTAGGGCTAGACTGGCGTGTCGATTTAAACTGGGCCAGACAAACCATTGGACAACAAGTTGCACTACAAGGTAATCTTGATCCCACTGTTTTATATGCCACACCTGACGTTGTGCGCGCTGAAGTAAAGAAAACCTTAATGCATGTTGGCGCGAACCCTGGTTATATTTTCAACCTGGGGCACGGTGTCCCGTTAGATGTGCCTACTGACAATATTCGTGTGTTAGTCGATACCGTGCACGAATTTAAGCTAAGTTAGGAGTAGGAGCGCCTAAAAAATATCTATTTTTATGAGGTGCCCTTAATTTTACTTTAATTAATCTGCCACATTCGTCATATATACTATTTTTATAAACTATTTTTATGGGGTAATTTATGGCTGGACAACCTTCAATCATTCCAAGCTGGACTCACCATTTGCAAACAGAAAACACCCAATCCGGTGCGTTTGCTTTTTTACCCCAAAGCAAACAAATCGATATCATCAATGGCTTTATTGATACTCGCCCTGAAATCACTGAGCGCTTTGCTGATACACACGTTGGTGCCATTGCTAGCGCAAACCCCTTATCAAAAGTCGCCAAGCGCAAACGCGTACATTCATTATTAGTAACCATGGAAGAATTCTTCTCTTATCTTTTAATAAAAGAAGCTGAAATTCGCCAGCTCATTAAAGAAATACGCACTTACCGCGCGCGCCATCGTTATGACGGCGTCGACTTTTCTTTTGATATCAGCAAAGAAGGTGAAGAACGTCTCGTCGCTGAATTGCGAAAACAACACTTGGAACAACTGGCACAATTTAAATTGACACTGACACGGCTTGAAAGTGCAATCCCTGCCGTACATGAACATGTTGTTCATTGGGAAAAACGTAAAGCAATCTTATTAAAAGAACAACAAATAATGGAAGAAGCCCACCTGAATAGCCAAGTGGCTTGCATTATGCAGGCATTGATTAACACAGCGAAAGACCCCAGCAGTGTGCGCTTACCTGAAAGACAAGTCTTAGTCCAAATGGCAAGAAACCTCACGCCAACCATTGATAACCGCGCAAAAGGCCCCTCAGAAACCGCTCAACGCGTCACGCGCGACTTACACATCCCAGATGCACAAGCACTATCACAACATAATAGAAGCACCTTTATTTTAATGATCGGTAGTCTGCGTGAAGCACTCCGCTACGTCATCGATGGTCAAGAACAAGAAGTAACCTTCTCTATTAGAGAAAGCATCGCCATCGCAGAAAGCTTACAAGCTACCCGCATGGGGCAACTCGATGCAGTGAATGCATTAGCGGCAGACATTAACTTTGCACGCACCGCGCTAGGCGCAGCACAGGCGCATGAAGCCGCTTTACAAAGCCACGTGTTAGAAATACGTAACCGGCTGCGCGTTCCTGAAGCGCTTCAAATGCCCGAAACTCAAAGCCACATCGACCGCCTTGCAGATCAAAGTGATCGCATGCTACGACAACTTGAAGCCAACCAATACGAGCGCGCCAACATTAACCGTGTTGCACCCACTTCCTTGTTCTCACCCCTTTCACCACTGCGCACCACCATGGCAGCAAACAATAACAACGCAACAAATTACGACGAAGATGAAGAAGCTGATGCTCGTGCAAGCAAAAGACCTCGTCATCACCATACCCCATTCAATACCCGTCCGCGCGGGCAATAAAGTTCTTTAATTAAATTGTGGCATCGCTGATGCCACAATTGCACCTAATGTGGCGGAACCGATTCCATTTTTGGATTTCGAAATAAAAAACGTAAAAAATAAATTCAACTTTTCATCCTATTTCGGTTGCAGGCGAATGGCGCCGTCTAGCCGAATCACACTTCCATTCAACATTTCATTTTCAACAATATGCTGCACTAGTTGTGCAAACTCTTGTGGCTGACCTAAGCGCGGCGGGAAGGGCACTTGCGCACTCAAGCTGGCTTGCACTTGCGCTGACATTGCCATCAACATCGGGGTGGCAAAAATACCTGGGGCAATGGCCATCACGCGAATACCAAACTGCGCTAGCTCTCGCGCCGCAGGCAACGTCATCGACACAACGCCTCCTTTTGATACGCTATAAGCAATCTGGCCTATCTGCCCCTCAAATGCCGCAACCGATGCTGTATTGATAATCACACCGCAAGCGTGCGCTTTATCATTCCAGGGCAATGCGGCCATCGCATTAGCCGCCGCCCGCATCACGTTAAAAGTCCCCACCAAATTAATATTGATAGCATTGACAAACTCTGCTGTAGGCATTGGCCCTTCACGCCCCACCAAGCGTTTGCCTGGTGCAATCCCCGCACAATTTACAGCAATACGAACATCCCCTAACGCTTGTTGCACCGCTTGCATCACACGTTCAACTTCTTCTGAATTTGTCACATCACAAACAAATGCCTTGCCACGCACCTCTTTTGCTATTTTTTCAGCTGCAGCAATATTGCGATCTAATATTGCCACTTTCGCACCCGCCATACTCAATTGATAAACACACGCCGCACCTAATCCTGACGCTCCACCCGTAACGACTGCTGTTTTATTTGTAATTTCCATTCACGCTCCTGTTCTTGAATACCCTGATCAGGTAAGATTTGCCTACCCGCTATTTCTGCTGAATTCCAATCCACCTTCATGTCTATTTTGCTTATTTATTGCATCGTTGGCTTGCTGATCGGTTTACTCTCCGGCTTGCTTGGCATCGGTGGCGGCTTGGTTGCTGTCCCCGCGCTCTCCTGGATTTTCATGCAGCAAAATATCGACTACGCGCTCGTCATGCACATGGCAGTAGCCACCTCCCTTGCCACCATCATCTTCACTTCCCTTGCCTCTATTCGCGCTTTCAACCGTCAAGGCAATGTCGTTTGGACGCTGGTTAAAAGCTTATTACCGGGCGTCACCCTCGGCACCGTTGTAGGCATTGCTATTTCACATTTTCTTTCTACACACGATCTACGCACGATATTTGGCTTGTTTGTTTTGATCATTTCTTTCCGCATGATGTTTGAAAAATATCATGGGCCTGCTCCCACTCATAAAAACATGCCTGCAAAAAAAAAGAAATACTGGGATCCTCATGCCATTGCGTTAACCACGGGGTTATCTTCTGGCTTATTAGGCGTCGGCGGCAGCATCATCATTATTCCTTACTTGTTGCATGAGGGTTTTTCTATGCGTCAAGCCTCTGGCACCTCCATCACCTGTGCATTACCTATTGCCCTCATTGCCGTGTGCAGCACCATCCTTGCCAGCTGGAAATTGCCAAACTTACCTGCTTACTCCACAGGCTATGTTAATTGGTCCGCGGCTTTAGGCATTGCCATCCCCAGCATTTTCAGCGTTGACATGGGTGCCTGGCTAGGCAAACGCTTACCTCAAACATTTTTGCGAAAGCTCTTTGCCGTCTTTTTAGTTTTTGTCAGCTTAGAAATGTTGTTTTACAGATAATCTAAAAAATGAGACATCATGTTAACTTACCCACATATTGATCCTGTCGCACTTTCTCTTGGCCCGCTAAAAGTACATTGGTATGGCTTGATGTATGTCATCGGTTTTTTTGGGGGGTGGGGGCTCGCTTTATTACGCGCAAACAAACCTCACAGTGGTTGGACATCACAACAAGTCAGTGATGTTATTTTTTATGCCGCGATGGGCGTCATTATTGGCGGACGTCTAGGGTATATTTTATTTTATGACTTACCTTTTTTTATGTCGCACCCACTGAACATACTGCGTATTTGGGAAGGCGGCATGTCTTTTCATGGCGGATTAATTGGTGTGCTGGTTGCCGTAGCACTTTACAGCCGCACCTCACACCGTCCTTTCTTTGAAGTAGGTGATTTCATTGCGCCGCTGGTGCCCATTGGCTTAGGGGCAGGACGCATTGGTAATTTCATCAACGGCGAACTCTGGGGAAAAACCACTACTGCAGCATGGGGCATGGTTTTTCCCCATGCAGGCGC
>OBEQ011192414.1_pt1 | contig 10074 bp, 9 predicted proteins | sample 1670901 | NCBI WGS metagenome assembly OBEQ01 (sample SAMEA104232315, study PRJEB22302) | groundwater metagenome | biome: forest; feature: aquifer; material: groundwater | place: USA | collected 2011-08-07 | depth 5.4 m | reverse complement strand
CTCGAAGGCGAGCGACATCGTGGATGCGGTGAACCGGGTGGCCGAGCTCCGCAGCTTGCCCTGATCCAGTGACAAAGGCGCGTCGACATCGAAGGCCACGAGCTCTCGCACGCCCATGGAGGCATACCGATCCATCTTCTCTTGAAACGAGATGGGCTCACGCGTGTCGCTCGGCGAGAGGACCTCCACCGCGAGCTCGGGCGCCCCCTTTTCCCAGACCTTCCAAGACTCGAACATCTCCTGCGGCACCCCCATCTTGACGAAGCCGTCGGGTGCGACGCAGCGGCGTGGGTTGGCTGCATCGAAGTAAACGAACTGGTCGCAGCCTACGGAGCTCGTGGGACCGAGCACCCTGAGCAAGATCTCGTGCAGAATGGCGCACAAGTGAAGATGTCGAATGGATTGGCCCACGTCCCATTCCGGCTGCGAGGAGGGAAAATGCAGCGGCTGCGCGGGGCGGACGTGGTGGATCGACTCCGGCGAAACGGCCATGATGGGGAGTGTATCCGCCGCGAGTGCCCCGCGCAGCCACATGCGGACGGACTAAGCGAGAGTCGTGCCGGAGCGGGCTCGAGAAGTTTCGCGGGGATGCGGATGTGCTGCGGTGTCCGGGACGATTTTGGCGTGTCCTGGGACAGGCAGGGCTACTTGCGTTGGTCAACGCGCCGCGTCTACAGCAAAGTAACGTAGGATAAGCGCGAGATGCCGGCTCTCGGGCATCCCCCTACCCCGTTCGGAAGGCGCGTTGGGCGGTACGAACTGCTCCTGCCCATTGCGCGCGGCGGGATGGCGACCGTCTATCTCGCCCGCAAACTCGGCGCGGGGGGCTTCGAGAAAGAGGTCGCGCTCAAGCTGACCCATGAGCACTTGCGTGACCGCCCCGAGTGGGCCACCGAGCTCATCGAGGAGGCAAAGCTTGCGGCGCGCATTCGCCACCCGAATGTCGTTTCGGTGCTCGATGTAGACGACGATCCGAACGGTGTGTTTCTCGTCATGGAATACATCGAAGGCGATTCGCTCTCCGGTCTCTCTGCCAACGCGCGCGGGCGGGGCGAACCGATTCCCACTCCGATTCTGCTGCGCATCTTGCGTGACGCGCTTTCGGGACTTCACGAAGCTCACGAGCTCTGCGACGCCCGAGGAGCGCACGTGGGGCTCGTTCATCGCGACTTCTCGCCTCAGAACATTTTGGTGGGCATCGACGGTGTGACGCGTCTGACCGATTTCGGCGTCGCGAAGGCTTCGAGTCGGGCCGGGTTTACCGAGAGTGGTGTTCTGAAGGGGAAGATAGGGTACATGTCGCCCGAGCAGGTTCGGGGGCGCACTCTCGACCGACGGAGCGATGTGTGGGCGGCGGGCGTCGTCGCGTGGGAGCTTTTCACCGGGCAACGTCTTTTCGCTTCGTCGGAGGGGGAGACCGCGACCATGCTGCGCATTCTCGGGGATGCCCCCCCACGTGTCCGCAGCGTGCGTCCAGAGCTTCCGCTCGCGGTCGACGACGCGATCGCTTCCGCACTGATGCCGAATGTGAACGCGCGCTGCGCGACCGCCGAAGAGCTCAACACACGCATTGCAGACGGGGCACAAACCAAAATGGCCGACCCGACGGAGGTTGCCAGCTACGTTCGGACGGCGGCGGAGCCCCGGCTCACGTCGCGCCGCGCGATGATCCACGAGGCGTTGTCGTCCTCCGTCCTGCACACGGACGACATCGACCAGCCTGCGGTCGCGACAGAGTCCGCGGTCTCCACGAGAGCCGTGCCGTCGCCCCCCAGCGCGCCGCAAAGGCCGCCAAGGCGATTTTTCCTCGTGGCGTCGGTCATCGCCGTGGCCAGCGTTTTGTCGGTTTCCTGGGCTTTTCTTCGGGGCCCCGCTCGCCCCGCCGAGTCGACGCCTCTTCTGTCGGTCCACGCTGCGGCAACGCACGAGCTTCCTTTCGCACCCGCACCCGAGCCCCCTCCTCAAGCATCGACGGCCGCCGTCGCGAGCCAATCGCGCCCACCGAGCGCGCAGCGCCCACCGCCTCGTCGTGGAGTGCCGCGACCATCCCGAGGCGCAGAGCCGCCAGCGTCGGTCGCGACGCCCATTCCAGAAGCACCCGCGACAGTTGCCCCGGCCCCGAAAAAGCCAAGACTGCATGCGAGTCCCTATGAATGAGCAAAAAAAGAAAACCCTCGCATTCGCCTTGAGCGTCTATCTCGCGACCCTGACCGGCAACGCGCGCGCGGATTCGGACGACACTGCCGCGCCGTTTTTTCGTGCGGGTGTCGCTGCGTACGAGCGCGGAGACTCGCGCGCTGCGGCGCTCGCGTTCGACGAGGCTTACCGCCGCGCGCCGCGGCCGGCGACGGCGTACAACGCAGGCCTCGCGTGGGAGGATGGCGGCGAGAAAGCTCGCGCGGCCGATGCCTACGCACGCGCGACGCGCGACGGCTCCCTTGACGCCCCCTCGTTGCAGGATGCACGCGAGCGCCTTGCCTCGCTCGAGAAAGCGCTCGGCGTGCTCCGCGTAGAGGAACCGCGGGGAGGAACGCTGTACGTCGCACATGTCGAGGGGGCGCCCATCCCGATCGAGACACATGTCGCACCGGGAACGTACACAGTGCGAGTGCGCGATGCGTCTCGCGTGGAGGTCTCGCGGCAGGTCACGGTGGCCGCAGGCGGAGTCGCTCGATTGGCACTCGAGGTTCCTACCGCGCCTGCAAATGTGAGCGCGGTCCCGCGCATCGCGGGGTGGGCCTCTCTCGGCGGCGCCGCAGTCTTTTCAGGTGCGGCGGTCTACTTGGGCATCTCCACGCTCAACGCGCAAACCGAGTACGATCGCTCCGGGCACACCGACGCGGGCGTCCTGGAGCGAGGTACACGTCTGCGAACATGGACCAACGTGGCGTGGGCTTCCGCGGCAGTGGCAGCGGCGGCAGGCGTGGTGCTGCTCGTGGTGTCGCAAAAGCCACCACCAAGTACCGCGAGAAATGCAACGCCGCTGGGCGTCATCCCGTTCTGACAAAATCGTCGTGATGAGCCGACCGCACGACGAATCCGAGCTGTCTACGCTCCTCAGCTCGACGTTCGATCCCACACCCGTGGTTCCAGGCTCTTCTCGCTCGCGGTCGTCGAAGGGCCGGGTCAAGGAATGACCTCGACGCTCGACGGTTCGCAGCCGCGCGTTCTTTTGGGTCAGGGGCCCGCGTGCTGGATGCGAAGTGGCGATCCGCACGAGTCCCATGATCCGAGACCGATTACGGCGGCGCGCAGTCCTTGTCGAACGTGGTCGCGAGCAACTGCTCGGTGCTCGACCTCGGCGATCTCTACGCGACCAACGATCAGGACGCGCACTGCATCACGGTCAACGGCAGTGTCGATCACCTTTGGGTGACGTACAACGCGCTGGCCCGCTGTAGCGGCGATGGAATTCAAGCGGAGGCCCAGCGGGGGCGGCGCGATAAGAACCATCACGTGTACTTTGCCAAGAACGTTTCGCATCACCACCGCCGGAGCGGCGCTTGGATCAAGCACGCGACCGACGTAATCTTTTCCCAGAACGTGCTGCACGATTTTTCCCCGAACAGCGGCGGAGGGGGCATGGGGGGGGCAATGGGCCATAGGCGCCCACGAACGGTGATTGCTGGTATGCTCAATCAACGTGGGTTCGAAAGGACGCTCGGCCAGGATCGCACTCGGCACGGTTTTCGGTGCGGCCGGGCTGGTCGCGTGCTTCGTGTCGTTCGCCCCCCTCGAAGTACGGCTGCAAGACGGAGGCACGAACGATGCTCTGCCGCCGTCCGATGTGCCAAAGGAGGCACATGATACGACACCCTCCATCCTAGCGTCTGGGCAGGCGGATCCCTCAGGCATCGCCGTCGACACCACGAGCGTTTACTGGGCCAATCGCGCAGCCGGAACCGTCATGCGTTGCGCGAGCACGGGGTGCGAAGGGACACCTTCGCCAATCGTCAGCGACGCGGCGAGCCCCTACGCGGTGGCCGTGAGCGTGTCCCATGTAGGCTGGACCGATCTAGGCACTCAGGGCGGCGGCACTGCAGGCATTTTTAATAAGGGGACCGATGCCGGCGAGCAGTTCGGTACGGGCCCTTCGCCAAACTCGATGGCGATGTCGAACGATCGGCTCTGCTGGTCGCAAGATGGCCCGCCGGGCGAGGTTTTTTGTTGTTCGCAGTTCAGCGCCCTTTGCGACACGCAGTCGGCGCGCGTCTGGAAAAACGACGCCGGCGCCGTGACGGCGCTCGTCATGGACGACCAGAATGCTTTTGTCGTGACGTCTCTCGCCGGACGCGGAAAAGTCATCGCCTCGCTGTCAGTGCCGGCTCCGGGTACACCCACTGTGGTCGCTTCGAATCAGGGCGATCCCCATCAGCTCGCGCTGGACCAGACGCACGTGTACTGGACCAACGCAGCGGATGGCGCCGTGATGCGGGTCGCGCGGACGCCGGACGCCGGCGCGCCCGAAAAGCTGTGTACGGTTGGCGCGGACGACCAACCCTGGGGCATCGCGATCGACAGGGAGTTCGTCTACTTCACGGCACTCCAGGCAGGAACCGTGATGAAAGTGGCGAAGGGCGGAGGCGCCCCCGTCCTCTTGGCGAAAGGCCAGGCAGCTCCCTGGGGCATCGCCGTCGACGAGACGAGCGTATACGTCACGAACTCGGCGGGCGGGACGGTCGTGCGTATTCTCAAGTGAGTCGCGCGTCATCCGAGTGTCGCTCGAACAGAAATCGTACACTCCGTCGCCATGACTTCTCGAACGCACCTGTCGCTCGCGGCCCTCCTTCTCATCTGTCCGGCGCTCCAGTGTGGTTCATCTGTGGACGACAATTCTGCGATGAACGCACCGTCAGGGACCGATGCTGGTGCGAACGAAGGAGACGCGCGCACCGATGCTGCAACGACCGACGGCAACGCCAGCGAAGGCGGTATCTCTACCGACGGAAGTCTTCCTGGTCCGATCGGCTGCAAGCCCATCGCAATCGACGCGGCGAAGAGCGTCGATGGGTACACATCCGACGTCTTTTCGTACTACGACGGGCGCTGCAACCTTCGGAGCGCCGCGCTCGTTCGGAACGACGCCGTCGATCCCGGCGGGAGCCGAGGTGGGTTCTTGCGCCAGATGACCTACGAGGCGGGCGGCGCGAAGCGCTCGTGCAATGGAACAGGCGCCAACGGCTGGAACGGTTTCGGCTATGTGGTCTCGCACTTCGGCGCCGGCGGCGGGGACTCGGACACGCAGTCGATTGGCGGCACACATCGAACCGTGTTTGCTGGCAAGCATCACGCCATTCACGAATTTCGAGCGAGAATTTCTCCCGGCGGTCCGGTTGACGTCACCATCCACTGGTTTTTCGCGACCGGTCTTTCGCATCCAATCTACAGCATCACCTACGACGCGACGCCGGCGGGCGCGAATGTCGTCATGGCGGACACGCGCAGCCCGTATGGCGACATGACCTGGGACGGAAAGGCAGACGGCAATGTCGAGGGTGTGGGCCGGGGCGACAAATACAAGTTCACGACCACCGGCACCGGCCCAGTCACCCCGCAGTCGTCGTGGGACTACGCGAAACCGAACATCGTTCCCTACGATCTCGAGTGGTCGAGCACCGCCAATGCCGAGATGGGCCTCGTCCAGACCCACACCTTCGAAGCCCATCTTGCGGGAGGAGATTATGGCGGCGGCACGCTCTCCAGCGATTGCTGGACAAAAACCAGCGCGACCAAGGGGCCGAGCTGCAGCTCCAACGGCGAGACGATGCCCACGAACTATCTCTGGCCGTTTCAGCTGAACCAGTACGAGCTGCCGTTCGTGACGACATCGCATCGGCTCGCGTGGGGCGCGTCGTTCGGCGCCGTCGGGCAATCGTCGTATACGGCGTTCGGCAAGACGCTCAGTGGGTATCCGTTCACGAGCTACTCGGTATATGTCGTCTTCGGGGAGCACTCCAATGGCGAGGTGCTCGCGCAAGTCCTGGCGGTCGAACGCGCCGTTTCCGCGCAGGCTCGCGCGACCAAAGGCGTACTCGCCGCGAGCGGCTTCGCAGGCGTTGGTCGCACGGATACCGTCGCGCTTTCCCCCGCCGCCTACGACCACGTGTACGGCACGTGGGACGTGCGGGCCGATGGCAACGCCGCCACCATCGAGCTCGTGCCCGGAAGCGGAGCGCTGGATCGACCCATCACGCGCGTCCTGGGCTATACGGCGGGCGCTCCGCCGGCACACGTGCAAATCGCCGGCCGCGATCTCACGCCCGACGCGGAGTATTTCGCTTCCGTCGACACGGCGCAAAAAATCCTTTGGATCACGTTGAACCAGTCGGTCACCGGCGCGACGCAAATCGCCATTTTTTGAGCTGTAACTAGGGTGTGACGAAAGACGCGGACGAGGGTGACGGTTCGCTCCTTCGACGCGACGAGCTTGGCGATCCGCCGCACGACCTCCAAGTCTCGGGTATGAGCTAGACTTCGACAATGACCTCGCACCCCCGCGATGCGGACGAGCGCCTCGACGAGGCTTTTGGCCGTTGCGGATGATGGCGCACGCGGGAGCATGCGCTATGTCCTCTTCGTCATCGATGGTCCCGATGCGGGTCTGCGTTTCGATTTCGACGAGGGACGACCGGCGCGCGTACTCATCGGACTGGGGCCTGCTTGCGACTTGCGCTTACGCGATCCGCACGTCTCCCGGCGTCATGCGGCGCTCGACCTCACTCCGCGTGGGCTGCGCCTGACCGATCTCGGCTCCAAAAACGGCACCATTGCCAACGGCATGCCCAGCTGCTCGGGTGCCACGTAGGCCCCAAGAGTGAGGTAACCTCGAAACGTGCCGACGCACATCGCCCGCTGGGACCTCGACAAGACCTACTTGAGGACGGACTTCGACACGCTCCGCGAGCTCGTGAAGACTGCGCTCGAGCGGCCGGACGAGAAGCGAACCAACCCGGGCGCCTCGACCCTACTCCGCGAAATGCTGCGTGCCGGCGTCTCGGTGCACATCTTGAGCGGCTCGCCTGAGCAAATGCGCCGGCGCCTGGAGGACAAGCTTCGACTCGATGGCATCACTTGGGACAGCTTCACGCTCAAGCCCAACCTACAGAATGTCCTTCGGCTGCGTTTTCGTGCCGTCAAAGACCAGCTCGGTTACAAGCTCCCCGCGCTCCTTCGTGCGCGCGCCCGAAGCGCGGAAGGTGAGAACGCCGAAAGCGCAGTGCTCAAGGAGACTCTTTTTGGTGATGACGCGGAAGCGGACGCATTCGTCTATTCGCTCTACGGTGACGTGTGCTCCGGCAGAGTGAGCGAAGAGCTGCTCATTGGTGTGTGCGAGAAGGGAAAGGTCTACGAAGACATTCTGGAGGACATCGTCCAGAACGTTCATCGCATCCAGTCGCGCGACACGGTCGAGCGCATCCTCATTCACCTCGAACGTCAGACGCCGCCTGACGACTTTCGCGTCTATGGCGCCCGCGCAGTCCCCTTCTACAATTACTTGCAAGCTGCATTCGTCGTTTTCGAGGACGGGCGTCTCCCCGCGGAGGCCGTTTTGCGCGTCGCGGTCGAGCTCATCGTGCAGCATCGTTTCGATGGAGACGCGCTCGCGCGGAGCTACTTGGATCTGGCCCGGCGAGGTCACCTGCGCGGCGAGCGGGTTCTTGATCTGGATGAATCGCTCGCGACATGGACGGATCGCGAGAAGGTTCCGGGTGCGACGGAACTACGGCGAATGTGCGACAGGCTTCCCGCGCACGCAGAAATCGCCCGAAAAAATGCCCCGAGCGGCGATGCGCCCGTCCCTGACTACAAGAAGCTCGTAAAACTCCACAACGCGCGTCGCAGCAAACGCCGCTGAAGCACAGGAATTCGAGTCGGTTTCTTACACCCACGCGTTGTTCAAAATCTCCCCGACCCCGCCCGCACCCGGCACGATGTACTGCTTTTCATCGAGCCCCTTCTCTTCGTTCCAGCGCGTCCCCGGCACCGTGGCCAGCACTTCCGGAGACGACAGGCCACGATCCAACCGCAGCGCGTAGATGATCGCGTCAGGGTGCGCTGTCAGCACGTTCTTGATGTATTCGGGCGTGACGATGAGATGCATGGTGATGCATTTCCCCGGCTTGCCCTCCAGGCGCGTTTTGTAGTGCGTGAGCGCGCTGATGAGCGACGATCCCGTTGCCCCCATGGGATCCGGGAACATCACGATCCGCCCGTCCACATCGCGTCCGATCTTTGCATCGTGCCATGTCGTCCCCGTGACGCGGCCGTCGTTGTCGGTCGCCCGCGACATGAAGAGGTGGTCTTGCCGCACGCCGTCTGGATCGATGACGTTGTTCAAAAGGTCGTAGACGATCTGTGAGGGCATCGTCCCCGCGCGCGCGATTCCCACCGCGACCGCCTTCGTCCCTGCCGCGAGCGCGAGACCCCGGTACACCGCCTCGGGACAGTGCGTCACCATGCGCGTCGGCACGTCGATGCGTGCCCGTGGAAACTCCGTCGCGAGCACCACCTCGGCGAGCCGCTCGTAGAGTACACGCACCAGCCGCCCTACTTCGGGTTGCACGCACTCACGCGCGCATGCCCTCGCGAGGAGCGTCCAGGCCACCGGATCGTCGAGCAGATGGACCTGCGGTCCGTAACGGTGCTCGATCTCGGGATGTTTGTAGCGGCTCTGGGCGTAGGCGGTCTCGGGCATGGTGCCGCTCTAGCACGGCCCCTGTTTTGACGGCTACGTCCAGTGCCCCGCGCGCAGTGCTGCGGCGTCGATGACCTTCACTTTCGGTCCCAGCGCTTCGCGGAAGCTGTCCTCGTCTTCGTCGTCCATGATGGCATCGCCGAACCCGGCCGCGATTTCCATGGCGGTCGACAAGATTCTCAGGAACTGCGCGAAGCTCGAGGCCGCGAGAGTTGGCACCCAACGGTCCTGACCGCTCATCGCGGTGTAGACGGGGCAGTCCCCTTCGGGATCGAGCTTGGACACGTCCAGAAAGTACGGATCGCCCAAAAGCGAGCTCTCCGCAACGACGACCCACGCTGGCTTCCAGTCGGCAGGACCTCCACCCGACCCCTCGGAAGGGCCACGGGTCGGCGCCTGAGCTTTCTCGAGCTCTTCCGCGGGGATAAGCCGCACTCGCTCCACCGGGGTCACGGTTTCGACCTGCACTGGGTTGGCGGCCGCCAGAAACCCTCGATATCGCGAGGGAATCCGCAGCTTCTTCTTGAGCCCGTCAACCAGCTCGGTTGGGGCCTTGCCAAAGCTGAGCTCGATCTTCCGACGCTGAAATACCGCCTTGAGACCCTCAACTGCGTCCGCGAGATCGCTATCCACCGTAACCCTCGAAAGTGTAGGTCGGATTACGCTAGCAGAACTCGCGCGACAAATTCTCGAGTTTTTCTTTGGGCCTCAGTTCCCTCGGCGCGCAGCCGTTGCCGAACGGGCTTGGGAGCGAGTCCCGAGCCTGATTCCGATGCCGATGCCGATGCCGACCCTACATCTGCTCCTTCGTCGTAGCGATGGGAATGGAGCCGCCGCGCACAGGGCAGCGCACGCGTAGCGATAGGCTCGCCGTGCGCGACGTGCCGCCGAGTGCGCGGAGGACGTCGACCTCACGCGCGACGGCGCGTTGAAGGAGGAGGTCCGCGGCAGCCGGGAGGGTGCGGCCCGTGCGAACACGCGCGAATACGAGCGTCACGTCGTTGCTCGGAAAGACGACGTCTATCTGGACGTCGACGCTCGACTCGGCGCCGCTCAAGATTCCGAATGCCGCCGGGGCGAGCACGGCGCGGCTGCAAAACGCCGCGCTTCCGGGACCGCCGTCGGGGCCAACGACCGCCTGGGCCCACGCGGCGACGTCCGTAAATACTGAGTCGCCGTCCGCGGCCATGACGGCGACGCAAGAACGCATGCGCGGGTCGTAGACCGCACCGGCAGGGCATCGATCGCGCGGTATCGGCGTGGCGACGTTCGGCTCGACGCATCGGGCGTGACCGCTTGCAACTCGGAGCTGGCCTCCTTTGCGGCAGCCGAGCACGTGGTCGTCATCCATAGCGACGTGCTGCAGTTCGCCAATGGCG
>OBEQ012807283.1_pt1 | contig 10077 bp, 10 predicted proteins | sample 1670901 | NCBI WGS metagenome assembly OBEQ01 (sample SAMEA104232315, study PRJEB22302) | groundwater metagenome | biome: forest; feature: aquifer; material: groundwater | place: USA | collected 2011-08-07 | depth 5.4 m | reverse complement strand
AGGTGATTTACTGTTGACACCTAGGGAAAAATGGTCTATTTTAAGTGTATGCCCGGAAGAGCAATTCCTCTTGTCACCGATGAAATATATCACGTTTTCAATCGCGGCATTGACCGACGAACTACGTTTTTGAATCGATGGGAGTATGCTCGTGCAAAGCAAACCGTATCTTTTTATCGCTTTATTCGTCCACCTATTAAACTTTCACAGTTTTTGCGTCTGGGTAGTGAAAAACGTCAAACGCTCCTCAAGAAAATAGAACAGTCACCACTACTAGTCGATATACTTGCGTATTGTCTCATGCCCAACCATTTTCACTTTGTTCTGCGACAACGTGTGGACGGTGGCATTTCCAAATACTTAAGCAATCTTCAAAATAGCTATACGCGCTATTTCAATACTAAAGAACAACGAACCGGTCCACTATTTCTTGACCAATTTAAGGCGGTGAGAGTTGAAACTGACGAGCAACTTCATCATTTGATCCGATACGTCCATCTCAATCCATATACAGCATACGTGGTCAAAAATTTTGGAAGTTTGGAAAACTATTCTTGGTCTTCCTTTATGGAATACATAGGTAAAGAAGTAGGAATTTGTGACCAAGAAATCACTTTAGCAGCCTTTCATACTAGAAAAAAATATAAGCAGTTTGTTTTTGATCAGGCAAATTATCAAAGAGAACTAAGTGGTATCAGTCATCTCATCCTTGAGGAAAATCCCTAGGTGCTCTATATAAATCACCTCCCAGGTGGAACTTTTTGGGGTGTTTTTTTTGTTGTGCTTGAATCACGTATTGTGTATAAAGTATATTGCCAATGGTAATTGTTTATATGCACTGAAGAAATTGAGCCATGCCATTTGTTGCCACAAGTAAATTAGAATCTAGACAGATTATCCCCGGTTACCGGGCTCGTTTTATCCACAGTAAAAATTTGACGATTGCATTTTGGACGATTAAGAAAAATTATCTTTTGCCCGAACATGCGCATCCCCATGAACAAGTCGCCATGGTAACAGAGGGAATTTTTGAGTTGATTGTCGCTGGGGAAAAGAAACGTCTCAAGCCCGGGCTCGTTTGTATTATTCCGGGAAACACAAAACATTCAGGGAAAGCAATCACCGACTGCAAAATCACCGATGTCTTTTACCCCATTCGCGAAGATTATCGGAAAAAATAAGAAATCATCAACCCTTCACAGGAATCCCTACGGAAAGAGTATATATTCGCTCCAAATTCTGTTTAATTTAAACCCATAATATTTATTTTTGTGCTATAATCTCTTTATGGAATTTGACCGTGGTTCTTCAGCGTTTCCGCGAGAGCTCTTTGCCGTGAATGATCGTCTCGCGGCAGAAAATCCACCCAACCCCAATCAACTCCCTGCAGAACCCACCTTTCGTCCAGAATACGATATGACGCGAGCGCGGATGATTGCTTCGCTCTACGATGCCGATGGTAAACCTGATATATATTCACTTTTGAACCTTATTCACCCTGTTACATTGGTATCTCTTCAGCCCCACATCTTTTATGCCAACCTGCTTTCTACAAACGGTGATCCGCAAAAAGAAGGAACCGAACGGGTATTTGTGGCCCTTGGATGCGCGCCAAAACTGTGGATTGATAGAGAAATACTCGATACCGCCCTTGGCCTGACGCAATCAACTCACGCAGGCACCCATCGCAGTAAAGCAGTCGGGTATGCCCGCCGGTTACTTGCCCACGATACTCAAGACACAAGACAAAGAGACCATATTCTCACCGTGTTAGGTCCGACAGAGGAAGAACTCAACAAGCTTCGCTCTGCGCTTCCTCAATTGTCTCCCGTCGATTTTCGGCATGTTTTTTCAGGGAAACTTGTGTTGGATTCCCTAAACCAACCCACCTTCCCCTTGAATGGATTGGTGCCAGAAAGAGACCTAGATGCAAATCTCTCGGATAGATATCTGCAACTTGAATTGAGGAAAATTTTGTCCACAATAGTTCCATGCAGGGACACCAAGGGGAAACAAGATGTATACCGGTATGCCATTTCAGGAATGAACCGCGCACTTCTTTTTCTTTTGTATTCCCAGGAAAATGGTATAGGCTGGGATGATCTCTCCACTCTATTGCATGAAACGTCTTTGTCTCAAAGAACCGCCCACGAACTCCTCGGTGATTTGACCACTGCCCTCGTGCAACCCCCAATGCTTCGTTTTCAGCTTAATGTAGAGGAACAAAATGGAATACTTCGTGTAGCTTATGCGGGTAAACGACCGGATGAGGCAGAAATCGACAAATATTGGCAAGATCTATATATGGAAAAAGTGGATATCCCCGGAAAGATTGTTTTTTTTGGTCTCGTAGGAGAAATCATACAAGATAATGGTCTTGGTCAAGGAATTATGGTCGATATTGGAAGTAGTGCTGTGCCCTATCCAATCGAAGCACATAGAGGAAAACGGATGAATATCGATCGAGCATTTCCACAAACAGAAGGAGAAAAGACTCGAGATAATGGGGACAGATTGAATGTCAAAGCAAATCTTTCCACCACTCCGGTTGAGGAAATATTTTCTTCTCCTGGGGTGGCAGAGTTTCTGGGAAATGAAGAAGGAAATCGACAACCATTTGCTGATCTCATGATTTTGGCAAACGTCTTAAATTACCAACCCTATCGCACCCTTCTTCCCGCATTGTTACGCCATCTTAAAATTGGCGGTTGGATGGCAATCATGCATGTACCAAACTATGGAGCAGGAACCCTGTGGAATACCCGGAGACCAAGAACAAATAAAGAGCTTCTCTCCTTTCTTCGAGATGACCTTCACCTGGAAGTAGATGAGGAAAATTCGGGCCCGCTTCCCTTTCCTCCCTACACACTTGATCCATATGAAAATATTTTAGAGCCGTATGCCTTTTTCGTCAGAAAAACGAGTGACACGGTGTATAAATATTAAGCGTTAGAGAGAAGTTTCTTTGAGTATTTTACACCTCGGGAGTTTAAAATCGCTTCCCAACAGTCTAAATGCCTACACGTTTTTATATATATCCTATAATTATTTGACACTATAACCTATAATATACTGATGCCGACGCCTGAATTTGGTCCGAACTCCCCTCTCCCACCCCAAACTCCCGAAGGAGCTAATGTTCTAATTCCTCCAACCCTATCTAGCACCGACTCTTTTTTTTCTGGTTTACCTCAGGTTTTTTTCCAAGACCCCGAAGAACGAATAGCATCAAATTCTAACAGGCTAAATTCACAAACGGATGTTCAACCTCATACCAGTCTCTCACCCGAGATACTTCAGCGTGTCAAACTTGTGATTCGCATGGCAGCAGCACAAGCAGATAGGAGAACGCTCCGAGGCGTCGCTGAAGCTCTTGGATATTCGTCACATGAACAACTGCGCCAGTTAGGATGGGCGTTGGGATTAAATACCATAAGAGATTGGGAAATGCATGGTGTGTGTCCCGATAAGACAAGATTCGATGAATCGCGTAGACCAAACGCAATTGCTCATGAAGTCCCTACATTAACCGATCTCGGACAAGCTTCTTTTTGGGAAATCAGAGAAAATATTAATCGTAGTTCGTCCGCTGAAGCATTTATTACACAAGTAAAACCGGCCGAGGTTGTGGATTTCGTCGTGGGATGCGGAGAAATATATAAACTTGTTCAACAAACTCAACCTGATATTATTTTTATTCCCGAAAGAGGAGCAGCCCCATTAAGTTGGGTGCTTGATGTGTATGAGCAACTATATGGAAATGGGACGAGTTATCCGCGAATGCATATTTCCCTGGGGGAATCGATTGATGTCCTCAAAGGATCAGCATATAGAGTATTTTCTCACACTCTTCAAAAAAATATTATTTTGAGTGCCATGAGTTTGGTCCAAAAAGGAGAAGAATGGAATGACGGTAGAAAAATTCATAATCCCTTATATATTGATGAAGTAAAAAAAGGATATAACATGGCGATGTTTGTCCCCCGCCTCAGTCAATTCCTTTATGACGAATTTGGGTGTGATTTAACTGTTATTGCTGCAGAGGACAACAGAAGAGCGTGGAAGAAAAAACCCGAATATTTAGCAATTGCTGAAGGGAAACATCCTCATATTCGTTTGTTACAAACTCAATTGCCCTTATTTACTGTAAATAATATGCCATTGCTAAATACCATCGTGTATGAGGCTCCTAGTAATCCTAAGAAAATTCAAAGACGCATTCCCCATGTGATGCAAAATACGGATGCAAAATCATTGTTTCAGGCAATAGCTACAGGAGTCTTAAATCCCGACACCCTGGATAAATGTCTCTTTCAAGAAACTACAGATGGTGATAGCTTAAATGAGATGAGGCATATGATTGATAAGGGGCTTCAGATCGCGAGAGAAACGGCTCAAAAATCGGAAAAGCTACCTTCTTCACTTATCTCTACTTGGTTTTCAGAAGTAGGCCGAATAGCTCGTTTAAGATGTGGAAGTTAAAGAAGGGACTTTTATAAATCCTCCCTCGAGTTCACCCAAACGTAAAGGCATAGATGGCAGTGCCATCTTGAGGAAATTCTAATTGGAGTAGATGCTTGCCCCGCTTCCCATGAAGATCGATAATTTCATACAAACGGTCGTGATCAAGTATCACTTCCCCATTCCTTATATCTTCCCCCACCACCATAGCATCGGGCACTTTCCCATCAAGTAACACACGCATTTTATCACCACCTTTTCCCGGACTTACGACTAAAAACACTTTGTCTGCGTAAAAATTAAGTTCCAGTATGGAACACATATTTTCCTCCCAAGCGAGGTGCGGTATAATACCCGACTATGCAACCTGCGGAAGCTTTTACTCATCCTCCATTTGAACTCGGAAACAATCCATTGGAAGAATATACGCGTGAATACTGTGCAAGTATTTTTTCAGGTGAAGCTGGGCAGAAATTGCATATCACACCCGAAGCTAGTCAGTGGATGACTAATCATATCGTAGATTACGTTGCTCGACCAATGGATGCCATGACCCGAGATATGATGATTGGAAAAATTGTTCACACATATCACGTCGTCAAAGCCATTGTGATGATTGCGGAAAACATGCCGCATCATCCATGGGATTTACAACAGGTAGCACTTGCTGGGATGGGCCATGATATAACCCGGTTTGATCAAGCATATGATCAAGCTACGTTTAAAGAAAGAGCGGATTCCCTCTGGCGTCATGCTCATAAAGGTGCCGAAATGATGGAAAATGCTCCACTCTCAATAACCCCTGAAAGCCGCAGAGCTATAGTTCACGCCATAGATAAACACAGTGATAAAACCTATGACGGAGAAGAATGGCTCGCAAAGCTTCTCCGGGATGCTGATAAGTTGGCGCTTCTGGCAGAGTTTGCCCAAATTGGAGATATCGATGTTAAGTCATACACAGATGGTCCGCCTTCAAGGGGAGAATTGCCAGAAAATGCCTATAATGACTTTTTTAAAGGAAATCTTGTAGATAATGGGCATACCGAAACGTATGGGGATGTAATGATTCGCTACCTTTCTTGGATGAATGGGTTATATTTCCCCGAAACCAGACGTATTCTCGCCGAAACAAATATTTTGGAAAGGATTGCTGAAAAACTCACAGATTATTATCCGGATGACCCTTTTGTCCAAAAAAACTACCCAGAAATTCTGGATCAAATCGTTCAGTTTAAAAAGGAAGCCCCCCAAGCTGCCTGACCTCACCTTTCTTTCCTGCTTGCAACTCCTTCTCCTAGTTTAGGAGAAGGTGGGGATGAGGTCTAAGGGAAACAGGAGCACTTTACTATGGTTTTCCAGGAAGAAGCGTGTATACTAAAAAAGTATGTTAGAAATTGGTGGTTTGGAAGGTGTGCGTCGAGCAGTAGAGCCCCTTAAAAGACTTGTAAGAAAAGAGCCTCCCTACAAACCAGAAATAGCTATAAGTATAGCGGACATGATGAACATGGTATTCGCTCGCTTAGAGATGGGTGTTGAGTCAATGCTCAATTTCAAAGGAGATATCAGCCGAATAATTTACAATAATAAGCATCACAGCACGGGAATCCCGCCAGCGATGAAACGATACATGCGTGATGGTGGCGTATTTACGTTTGATACACCTCTTGATAGCACCCGACAACTCTCTTACTGGGTTCAACCCGATGGCACGCCTAGTTTTCGCGTAACGATACCGGGTAAAATTCTTGAGGTACGGACTTCGTTAGGAAAAAGTGGGTACCCAGACTTTGAAAACTGCGCTCTCCGCGTCGTAAAAAATGACAAATCAGATGTCCCTACAGAAACACTTTTTATGTCCTCATCAACAACGACGACCGATCAAATCGATGAGGTTTTGACTCCCTTTTTACCCTCTTCTTTGCTTGAAAAATTTCCAGATCAAGTAAAAAAACAACGGTGGAGTCTCATTGATGCGATCAAAAATCTCGCTCGCAAACCAAAAATTCCTCTTCAACAACCCCAAACTGCGTAGTCCAGTATGCAAACGACCATCCCGTTTGCAAAATAAGTAATATAGTATATAATACAGGTCTAAATTATGTCCGAAATACTTCAACCCGGCCATCAACCATATCGCCTCTGGAACCAGGATGCAAAAAGCCAATTTGTAGAAGGTTGGGAAAATCAACGGGGTCAAACGACATTTATTCTTTACTCTGCCTCTGTGGGAGTCCCCGAAAGAACAGGCCGAAGATGGGTCAGAGAAGGTTTTGCCTCACCAGCCGGAGGACCCGAAGGTGGAGAGCTCGTAGAACCTACAAGTCCTCTGGAAACAGGTGTTTATCTTTATGCACTACCCACCGATAGTCGGTTGATATTCGAAGAGAGAGTACATGCCTACCGTGAAGCCAAAGCTCGAGGAACTCTCCCCCACTTCCCCCTTCAGGCAAGACTTGCGCTTGATGGCGCAGATAAAACACGACGCTTAAATGAAGATATGGGTTACCTCTGGGGACAATTAACTCAATTAATTCAAGGAGAATCAGAAACATTTAATACCGCAATAGGCTACATGAGCAGTACCCTTGAAGGCATACTGCCTTTCTGGCAAAGCTACAATACTGTATCGGGTGAACTCGAAAATCAAAAAAGAACGCATAGGCAAGATCGACAATTTCATGCCACTAGACTAAATCAGCTTTCTTCTGGAGTGAACGGAATCATTCGTGAAGTTCCAAATCTTTTGGCAACATACCAAGACTCAGGAGGAGAAATAACACCAGATATTCGTACGGTCTTAGAAATACTTTCTCAAAGTTCGATAGATGATCCATCATTTGAAGAACATATCCACGAGTTAAGATCACTGCTAGAACCCGTAAAAGCGTCTGAATCTGAAAAAGAGGAAGTACAGAGTACAAGAAAAAAGAGAGACGCACTCTCCAAGGAAATTGCACAATATGGGTGGATAGATTTAGCCCAAAAAACACCAGATGGTGAGCTAAAAAATTTAAAAGCCTTAAAAGAGATTTACTGGAGTCCCTATATTAGAGAGGGAGGAATTCGAGGAAACCTTCCTGAACCAGAAAAGCAATTCCATAATGGATGGTTACTTAACAATTTTGGTCAAATAAGAAATTATGTGAATGCAAAGGGTGAAGCAAGAGTTCAATTGCAGGATAGGTTGCAAAAATCTGAAGAGTACCTTGATGGAATGAAATCAAAGATTTTCCACGCTAATTTAGATCACATGATGAGCCGTGTAGCGGACATGGCTGCAAGGCGAGCAGGATTCAACAGTGAACTAGCTGTTATTGATCAAAAATTCGCTCCAATTATTGAACCTCTTGAGAGAGAGCTTGGAAATCTGTATGCCCAACTTGAACAATTAAATCCATTTGAACTTGTTAATCCCGAATTCCATTCGCTCGTCCGAGAGCTAGAAGCAAAACTTTTTTCCCTTGTCCCTCCAGGTCAACAGGAACAGGTCCACCAAATTCTCTATTCTTAAACTATCTTCCCACACCTTTTTACTCCACAAAGTAAAAAATAATACTCATCATGGGAAAAACAGAGAGCGAACTACAAACAGGACAAGGCAATACAAGATTTAGACCACCAACGTATTTTCTTGGGGGTGAAATTGGGAGTCGAAGATGGCATATAGCGCAGATGCTTGGCCACTTACACGATCAAATTGAATCAAGAAGAGTAAAACAAATCATGCAGCAAAATACTTCTTTCCGATGGAATGACCCCTCGGACACCATGGGTGGATTTGACAGAAGCCAACTTACAGAAATAGTAGGTCAAGTATCACAAGCAGTTGGAATCACGACGACTCAAGCATCGAGAATTCAGGTTGCATTTTGTGACCACACTGTTTTAAATACGCCTACAGAAAAAGGGCGCATAGAGCTTGCTTCCATGTCATACTTGACCAATGAGAAAGGAGGTATTCCCCAATGCACTGTGATATTTAACAGATCGAGAGAAGTAGTAGATTTTGTTACCTTACCTAAAAAAGATGAATCCAATCGAGGATCAGCTATATATACGTACAAAGAGGTGCCCGTAGATCCGTCACGGGTAATACGTTATTGGTGGGAGTCTCCCTGGGAATTGATTGTAGGAACCTTGGCCGAAGAATTAAAACACGCTCAAGTTCAACTTATGGCTGGCAGTGAGGAAATTTTGGATAAATGGGGGAATAAATATATAGGAGTTTTAAGAGAGAGAAGTTTCACTGCATCTCACCCGTATGATGTGGAACTACAAGAAATCACGGCTGGAAGAGTTGCTCTACAGGTATTAGCGAGCCTATCTCACTCACCAGATAGGTCACAGTATTTCAAAGATTTATTTGATCGATCACTAGAAACAGGACAAACGATACGACCAAGATTTTCCCCCGAAGTAGCGAGTGCGACATTTATTCCTACAGGATTTGATCTATCCCAGGACAGAAATACGTAATCATAATCGCACCAGAAATGCTTACACTTCATTCCCCACTCCAAAATATTAGTGTAAATGAATCGATTCATTTACACTGCAATTTAAGAAGTTTGGAGAGGTTGCGGGGACCCCTGTCTTTCCCCGCTCCATGATTGAGGAGTATTTTTCCTTTGGATAAATAAACGGGTATAATCAGTTCCAACTCATGTGGAATACGCCTAAAATCGTCGGGATTTTCGCAATTTTGATCATTGGATTGTCTTTACTTGCATCTACTCAACTCTACACAGAGGATCGTGCGCTCAAGCGGGCACAGGAGCTAGCTAATGAATCTTCTTTATCTATTACCCCAAATCAGGATTTTTTACTCGCAAATGCACCAACCATTGACTATATCGTCATCACCAACACCCCTACTCCCAGTCCCACACCACGTCCACCAACACCTACAAGCCGCCCGACACCTACCCCTTCCCTTACTCCATATCCTGCAACAGGAATAGATATAGACCGCTGGTTTGACCAGTACAGTAAACAGCAAAGTGTTAATCAAGAACTACTCAAGCGGATTGCCCGCTGTGAATCGGGGTTTAATGCGCAATCACGAAATGGAATTTACGGAGGATTATTTCAATTTTCCGAATCCTCGTGGCAAGGCATGAGGCAGACAATGAACCTCTCCACCGACACGTCTCTCCGGTTTCAACCGGAAGAGGCCATAAAAACAGCAGCATTTGCGCTTGCCACCCACGGACCAAGCCTCTGGGCAAACTGTGCGAAATAGCGAGCCATTAAGGTGAGACCTTGACATAAGGTCTCACCTTCGCAAGATACCCAGCCTTACTTCATCGGTGATATGAGTTGGAAGTAGTTGCCGTCGCTATCTGCAAACGTCGCCACCCATTCATCGGGATCCTCCATCGGCTGGTAGGGTTTTGCTATCACTTTGGCCCCTAAACCCTTTATGCGGTTGAATTCTTTCTTGACGTCTTTCGTCTCAAAGTTCATCATGATCCGTTCAGGATGGCTATTTTTCCCGTGCACTTTGTCATGCGGGCCAATGATGAGATACCCCTTCCCTGCAGCAAACCCCACAAATTCCCCACCCGACCAATCCGACTTTCCCAAAATTTTTTTGTAGAACTCAACCAGTTTTTT
>OBEQ010667339.1_pt1 | contig 10077 bp, 9 predicted proteins | sample 1670901 | NCBI WGS metagenome assembly OBEQ01 (sample SAMEA104232315, study PRJEB22302) | groundwater metagenome | biome: forest; feature: aquifer; material: groundwater | place: USA | collected 2011-08-07 | depth 5.4 m | reverse complement strand
TACTTAGACCAGCAAAAATATGCTAAGACAAATCAAAAAACACTCTTTGCTTTTGCTTAAAACTGCGAGCGACCCGAGCCCGCAGGCGAGCATGCCACCAGTGTATAGTTCCACTGGTGGTGGTCGCTCGCGTTTGACATGCGAAGTTTAGTCATTATTTCTATAAACTTTCTTCACCATTTAAATCGATAATTAACTCCGTTGGTCTATTCTTTAATTATCAAAGTGTCGAGAAATTATATGGTTTTGAAGATCCGGCGTTTTATAAAAATGACTTTATAATTGGGAGTGTAATAACGCACGAACCGATAATTGTATTATATCTTACTCCTTCTGAAAAGTTAAAACTTGAGAAAAAAGGCGTACTTTTTGATTAATTTTGGATAGAATTTAATCAGAATAGAATGATTATAAAACCCCGAGCAAACCACCGAAATGGCTTGCCTGGGGAAAAAGAGGTGATAGATGTTTAAGTGATTAGAACGATAACCCCTATATAAACCTTTCGTAGTTGAGTATTTTAAAGTAGTGAAATTTGTAACAAGGTGGGGACAGAAAATGGACGATACTTTTTTATAGTCCCTTTCTGTTGTTTATGGTTATGAAGAAGTATATTTTGTGTTGTTTTGTCTTTCTGCTTTTGCTTTTTGGTTTAGTATCAGCAGCGACATTAAAAGGTTCGATCTACAATAGCAAGCTTGATTTGGAGAGAGATGTTTTGCTGGAGGTTAATTCCGTACCAGTTCAGAAATTCTTGGCAAAAGAAGGAACGTATCAATTTAGTGTTCAACCGGGAAAATATGAATTAACTGCTCGCAAAGGATTGTTGGAAGTTCATGAAAATGCCACGATTGTGAGTGATGGATCATTTATTGTTGACCTCTTTCTTCTCCCCGATTTTACTGCAGAAGATGAACTTTGGCAGAATAGCAATGAGCAGTTAGTTGATGAGCAGACAGTACCGACTGCTTCTACAGCAACAGAATGGTGGCGTTATGCGCTGGTGATTGTTATTCTAGGATTACTGGGATGGCGCTACGCCAGGATGCGTGGGAAATATGGACCATTAAATCGCTTCCGCAAGGAGATGAAGGTGGAACACGCTAAGACCATCGAGCAGCATAAAGAAGATCTCGCTCAAGAACCGGGTTATCTTGATGAAGTGTTGGAGATTATTAAGAAGAACGATGGTCGTGTAACACAGAAACAGATTCGTAAAGAGATGCTCCATTTATCGGAGGCAAAGATCAGTTTGATTATTACGGAGTTGGAACATAAAGGGATTGTCGAGAAGATTAAGAAAGGGAGGGGGAATGTGGTGGTGTTGAAGAAGTAGTCTTTTATATTTTGTTAGTGATTCTCATCTTAAGAATTTTAGGATTATAGAAAAGAGGGCGATGATTTTATAAATAAACTCTTAATTATCACTTTCATTAATACTTAGGAGATGATTTAATATGACTAGAAACTCACTTTTGATTGGAGCTGCGTTAGGATTAAGTACTCTGCTTGGCGGATGCGATGATAATACCACTCGAGTAGTCGAAGTGTGTGATCATGGTTCATTACAACTAAAAGCAGTGTATCATGAAGTTTCAATGGGATTAGATTATTTGACGGTTGATTTCTATCTGAATGGACAACAAATCGCTTCGGTTGCTACGGGAGATGGAGAGCATGATGCTAAAGGGAAAGCAACGTGGATCAACTGTGGAGAGAGTACAATCTATGTTGGTGAAAAAGCATTTGCTCCAGGAGAATTTTATAAGAGTTCTTCACGACCATCCCCATAAAAAAGACTTTACTTGAATGTTTTTTTCTCAGATTTCATTTTTCTACCATAATATTTATATAGGATTTATATTCTGGAGTATCTAAATGACTTTAGAAGTATTCGTTGAAAGACAAATTGAACCGAGTAAATATCTCGCGATTATTGGTAATCCTACTTCCCGAGATCCTCGTTATTTTATTGGTTTAGAATACGCTGTTGATGGGGGCGCGCGAGTAGTAAAGCTTCTCCCTGCTTCTTCTCCAAAGAGTTTATCGGTTTCGGAAGCTATTGACTATTATCATTCTATTCATTCTGAAGAAGAATTTGATAAAGAGTGTGAGCGAGTAAAGAAACTGCACTAAAAATTCTTATTTCTTCTCGTAATTCTGACTTTGAAGATCATATTCCTGTTGAGTTGTAGTCGGTTCGTAGTTGACAGAATAACTTCTCGGCGGCAAGTTTTCTTTTAGTTCAATTAAGCTTTTAGAACATTGTTGTGCTAAGAGAGCCAGTCCTATGGCAACAGCTGTCCCGAGGATGATTTTTTCGAGTGCTTTCATTCTTAGTGATATTTTGTTACTTATTTAAAAAACTTCGTACTGTCATCTTTAGAGCCAGAATCTTTTTAAACCACCACTTATTCACCTCCTCTTATGAAGTTTGAACAGTATACTCCACAACAACTTGAACCGGAAATTCTTGCCTTCTGGCAGAAGAATAAAGTAGTGGAAAAACTGCGTAAGCGCAATCAAAAAGGCGCAAAATTCTATTTTCTGGAAGGGCCGCCGTATACGTCTGGTAGAGTTCACATTGGTACGGCTTGGCAAACGTCGATGAAAGATATTATCCTCCGCTACAAGCGAATGAAGCAGTTTAATGTCTGGGATCGGATGGGTTATGATATGCATGGCCTGCCTACTGAACAAAAAGTAATGGCTAAATTTAATTTGAAGAATAAAGAGGAGATTGAGAAGTATGGTGTGAAGAAGTTTACCCACGAATGTGAACTGTTCTGTCGTGGAATGATGGAAAAGATGAATGAAGATTTTGCTCGTTTGGGTATTACGTTGGATTTTACTGACCCCTATCAACCGATTACAACAGAATTTATGGATGGAGAATGGTGGTTGATTAAAAAAGCACATGAGAAAAAACGTCTTTATCAAGGGTTACGAACAATGCTTTGGGACGCGGCGACGCAAACTGCCGTTGCCAAACATGAAGTGGAGTATAAATCGATAAAAGATACGGCGATTTACGTTAAATTTCGTCATGCTCAAGATCCTCAAAAATATTTTATCATCTGGACGACAACTCCCTGGACAATTCCATTGAACCTGGCGATCATGGTCCATCCGGATCTTGATTACGTAGAAGTGCAGGCGGGAAAAGAAGTGTGGGTTGTCGGTAAAGCTCTTGCGGAAAAAGTGTTGACAAAAGCTGGTTTTGAAGATGTTAGGATTCTCCGTGAATGTAAAGGAAAAGAATTAGAAGGGGTGAAGTATGTTCATCCTCTTGCCATAGAGAAATTTCTTCCCGCAGATCTACAAAAGAATAAAAAATTGTTCACGGTTTTATTAACGACGGAATTTGTTGATGCTTCTTCTGGTACGGGATTAGTTCACTGTGCGCCGGGCTGTGGTCCAGAGGATTATGAAGTCGGTCATTTTAATCATCTTCCCCCGTTTAATTGTGTTAATGAGGGTGGTTTTTTTGAAAACTTTGGTCGATTTAGTGGCTTGAAAGCGAAGACGGATGATCGAAAATTCATTGAAACGATTGATGCTTGTGGTGCGCTGCTGGGTAAAGAATCCTATGTTCACGATTATCCACATGGTGAACGAAGTCACGAGCCAGTTATTTTCCGGACGACAAAACAATGGTTCTTCAAAGTAGAAGATCTTAAAGAGAAGATGCTCAAAGCAAATGAGAGCATTAATTGGAATCCGGCTGCGGCGAAAAATGGGTTTAACGCTTGGTTGGAAAATTTACGAGATAATTCAATCACCAAACAAAGATATTGGGGAACACCTGTGCCGATTTGGCAATGCGCTGAAACGGGAGATTATATTGTTGTTGGAAGCATTGCGGAATTAGAAGAACTTTCGGGGAAAAAAGTAAAGAATATGCACATTCCCGAGATAGACACAATTACGATCATTCGGAATGAGAAACTCTACAAACGAGTGCCTGATGTTTTAGACGTCTGGATTGATGCGGGTACAGCTTCGTGGAATTGTCTTGATTTTCCTAAAAATAAAGTTCTCTTTGAAAAATTCTTCCCTGCGGATTTTATTCTGGAAGGAAAAGATCAGATTCGTGGTTGGTTTAATCTGTTGATGGTTGCCTCATTCTTAGGATTCGATAAGCCATCGTTCAAGAATGTTTACATGAATGGTTTTGTTACTGATGTTAATGGCGAGAAGATGTCAAAATCGTTGGGTAATATCATCTCACCCGATGAATTAATTGAGAAACATGGTGCGGATGTCTTACGTTATTATATGTTCCAAACAAATGCCGGCGAAGATATTAATTTCAGCTGGGAAGAATGCGTCGTCAAACAACGAAATTTGATGATTCTTTGGAATTTGCAGAAATTGTTGCTGACGTTGTCCAGCGAGATTAAGTACAATCCTTTTACGGCAAAAAAACAAGCCGATCTTGGTCCAGAAGAGAAATATATTTTTTCAAAATTGCATACTACGATTCGCACTGTTACGTCACTCTTAGAGGAATATCGTCTTGATGAGATTGTTGCGCCGCTCGAGGGTTTGTTTTTAGAGTTAAGTCGAACCTATGTACAGATGGTGCGCGACAAGAGTACGGTGGGCACGGCAGACGAACGGGAAGTTTGTGCGTATACGTTGGGTCGTGTCTTATTAGAGTGTTTGAAAATGTTCAGTTTGATTGCGCCTTTTATTTCGGAAGCAATTTTCCTGAATTTGAAAGAAGCGTTTAAACTGAAGGAAGAGAGTATTAGTCATTATGCTTGGCCGGAAGTGGATGAGAAACAAATTGATGTGGCCTTAGAGGGGCAGTTGGAGATCGTGCAGTCAATCATTACTGCTGCTTCTGCGGCTCGGGAGAAGGCAAAGCTTAGTTTACGTTGGCCGATAAAAGAAGTTGTGGTGGGCAGTTCCAATAAAGATGTGATTGCGGCAGTGAATGGTCTGAAGCAGATATTATTATCACAGATTAATACGAAAAGTGTTATTGTGGCTCCGTTAGTGAAAGGTATGCAGCGGAAAATTAAGCCGGAGTATGCCAAGATAGGTCCTGCATATGGAAAATTATCCTCGTATATCATTACCCGCTTAGCGATTGACAGCGCCGAAACGGTGTTGAAACATATCGAAGAAGAAGGGGTCTATACGTTTAAATTAGAAGGAACAGAAGTGCGTGTGACGCGCGAGATGATTGCGATTGAGACAACTGTCCCCGAACCGTATACGGCAGCTGATAGTAAGTATGGTTTGGTCTATGTCAATACGGAACGGACTTCTGCGTTAGAAGCAGAGGGCTATGCTCGTGAAATTACACGGCAGATTCAAAGCGCGCGGAAGAATGCGGGCTTACGGAAAACAGATGAGATTGAATTGGTGTTGAAGGTGAATGCCTCTCTTTATTCTTCGTTGAAAGTGTGGGTGCGAGAAATTGAAGAGAAAGTAGGGGCAGTGGCGTTTGATGTCGGTATGGTTGATCCGAAGAAGAAGTATGATCAGCGACAGGAGTTTACGGTGAAGAGTGAGAAAGTGATTTTGTGGTTTAGGAAGGCGTGAATGGGTTAAATTTATTTTCTTTCTAAATAACTCTAACATCAAAAATAAAATTCTTGATTTCTTCTCTCTCTTTCTGGGTAGATAATAAATCTGCTTCTTCTTTTAACATCGTGAAAGAAACGATAATGATGCGGTTATCTTTTTCTAAATGCCAAAAGTCTACAACTAAAGGGGTGTTTTTTTCTGTTGTTTCTTCTTGAAATGAGAGGACATAAAAACCGTTTTTCTGAGATATTTCTCCACCATACTTTTGTTGTTGTTCTTGTATATCTTTCTCCGCAGAAAAGTTTCCTACTGACTCGAGGACAATAGAACTGATCCTCAACGTGGAATTACTCCCTTCTCTCCAGATCATCAGCGTATCGAAATCGACGTCTTTTTCCCATTCGTATTGCCAGGGGTTTGGAACACTGATTGAGAAATATTTCCCTTTTACCTCAGTTCTACCACTACATCCTGAAATAAATATAGTTAGTAAGAGAAGTGTCAGCAATACTATCGTGATTTTGTTCATTCTATTTCCGTTAGATAAGGTCATGGTTCTATTGTCTAGCATTATTCTATATAAATTGTTTGTCTATAACCTTTTTGAACCTCATCTTCACATTTTCAAATCAGTACCTTTTTATAATCATTCTTCTTTCCTCAATTGATGTTAAAAGAGCTGCTAGGTTTGTTACTATTATGTCTGTTCTTAATTGGCTGCTCATCGGTAGATGTAACTTCACCTGATGCTAATTCCAATACCATTGATTCTGGACAGAATATTGTTCCTGAAAAACTCGTTGAACAAAAGCCGGTTGTAGAAAAAGAACAATATCATCCTCAAGCATCATCACCGCAGCAACAAGAACAGTCTCAACCACAAGAAAAACCATTCTGTCAAGGAACGGGCGCAGTGAACTTTACGGCTTCACCGATGGATGTGCTTGATTTAGATTATATTAATCCATTGGGATTAATGATTGGTTGTCATGTTACGCCGATCGATCATCAGTATTATTATGCCAAGAGTTGGTCACCACAACCAGCAAAAGTAGAAGATCTTAAGGATGTTCATGTTCCTGCAGCTGGTGTTGTGCGAGAAGTTCAACGTATGCCGGGTGAGTATACAACGAGTGATATTGGTGATTATCGTATTATTATCGATCATAGTTGTACCTTTTATACAATTTATATTCATCTAAATCTTCTATCCTCCAAATTAAGTGCGATGGTTGGCGATCGGGGAAGAACGCCAGTTACCGTAGAAGCGGGAGAAGTTATTGGGAAAGCGCGCTCATTTGATTTTAGTGTTCATAATGAGGACGTTAGGTTAAAAGGATTTATTGTCCCAGAACATTATGACGGTGAAGCATGGAAGATTCATACAGTTGATCCGTTTGATTATTTTGTTGAACCGTTACGTAGTTCTTTGCTGGAGAAAGACATACGTACTGCCGTTCCTCGGGGAGGAAAAATAGATTATGATATCGATGGAAAATTAATGGGAAATTGGTTTGTGAAGGGAAGTGGTGGCTACTCTGGTAAGAATCATGGGGAATATGGGTATTGGAAAAATCATCTCGCTTTTGCTCCTGATGGGTTAGATCCTTCTCATCTTGTTGCGTCTCTGGGAGACTTCAACGGAGAGGCAAAACAATTTGGGATTAAAGGAAATGTTCCTGATCCGGCGCACGTTGATGTTACTTCCGGTCTGGTTAAATATGAATTGGTGTCTGCTAATTATGTTGATCGTAACGGTCAGTTCTTGGACGGCGGGCATTTTACGCAAGGTGTTATTGTAAAGAATGGTGATGCTATCGAAGGCGTGTTGGTAGTGCAGCTTGTTGATGGGAGAACGTTAAAAGCAGAAGTCTTTCCCGGGAAAAAAGTGGCTGATGTTTCTGGGTTTGTTAATCCGATGGTGTATGAACGGTGATCTATTGATGTTTTTTGGATTTAGAGAAGTGTTTTTCACAGCATACATTTTTAAATAACCCCCTTCTTAACAATCGTTAATGTTAACTCCCGCAGCAAAAGCAGAATTGGAAAAACAGCAATATCGCATCGTCGGTAGTCATTCGGCTGTGAAAACCTGCGGCTGGACGAAGAATATGATCAACGGTCAAGGCGGCTGTTATAAATTAAAATTCTATGGGATTATGAGTAATCAATGTATGCAGATGACGACGTCGATTAGTTGTGCTAATCGCTGTACGTTCTGTTGGCGCGGTTATAAAGCGCCCGTTTCCAAAGACTGGAAATGGAAAGTTGATGATCCGCAGATGATCTTCGATAAAAGTGTTGACGCCCATCATCAGTTGTTAGTTGGTTTCGGCGGCTCGGCGAAAGCAAATAAAGCAGCCTACGCTAAATCAAAACAAGTCAAACATGTTGCTCTATCTTTAACAGGAGAACCAATTACGTATCCGCGGATTAATGAACTTCTTGATCATTTTAACAAAAATGGGATTTCGACATTTTTAGTTACGAATGCCCAATTTCCCGAACAGATTCGCGATTTGAGACCGGTAACGCAGTTATATGCCAGTCTCGATGCTCCCGAAAAAAACTTATTGAAAGAAGTTGATGTTCCGCTGTTTGCGGACTATTGGGAGAGGTTAAATCAGAGTTTAGAATATCTTGCGCAAAAGAAACAGCGGACGTGTATCCGTTTAACGGTCATCAAAGGAATTAATGATTCGATGCATCAACAGTATGCCGAGATGATTATGAAAGGCAATTCTGATTTTATTGAAGTGAAATCGTATATGCATGTTGGTCCGTCGACGGAACGCTTAACGAGGGAGAATATGCCGCTGCATGAAGAGATTGTGGCGTTCTCGCAAGAGTTAGTAAAACATCTTCCGGATTATGAAATTGTTTCAGAGCATATTCCTTCGCGAGTATTGATGTTTGCCAAGACAAAATTCAAGAAAGACGGGGTTTGGCATACCTGGATTGATTTCCCGAAATACGATGAATTAGTTAACTCCGGGAAAGATTTTACGGCAGATGACTATTGTATGAAGACGCCGCAAGTCGGGTTGAGTGGTAAAGGAACAATTGATCGAATGTCTGAGCAGGGGCGAGAGAAATATCTTAAAGTGAAGAAAACGTTGTCGCCGGAAGTGTTTGTTGATGAGAAGACGCAGGAATTGGAGTTTTATGAGGGGAAAGAAGAAGCATGAGATTAGATTATCAGAGAATAAAAGAATTATTTGAACCAGTAAAAAATCTTGATAGCAAAACTTTTGTTGAAATTCCACAAGGAGAAATAGTTGAACCTTGGGAATATCGGGCGTGGCTGGCTCGCGAATTTGAGAGGAAATGGATGATTGAATTCAATAACAGAAATAGACATTATTACCCCAATTTTGATTTTAATACTGAGAGTGGAATTCAAGGATATTTTGGAGACATTTATGTTAGCCACTGCAAATTATATCGCTATGATGGAACGGAACAACCTATTTTTAAAGATGATTATCGGGCAAAAAGAGGTTTTTTAGTAAGAGATCATTACAGTGAATTAGATGTGGTCAAAGTTCAGATCATAACTAATAACATGGTAGAATTTCTAACGCAAGAAGGAATTCAGCATAATCGTGTAAATTTCGAAAGAAGATAACTAACTTCTTTATATTTCTAATCCCTAAATCAACTGATAGAAATTAAGAAGTAAAAGAATTGTTGTATAGAGAATTATTCCTAGTGTAAAATATCCCGGATTACTCGCTTTCTGCTGTGGTAGTACTTCTCTTCCGATGATGTAAATCAATACTCCACTGATGAATCCTAAGGCAGGATAGAGCAGTGCAGTATTAATCTTAAGTACTTCAGCAATCATCACTCCAATGAGAAATGTTCCGGCAGAGAGTATTCTTTTGAGTGGTATATGACTGCCTTTTTTGGCGTGGAGTTCTTCAAAGAGAGCACTCGTTGTAAGATAAATAAAGCTTAACGAGACGGTGAATAATATCCCCGAGAGTAGTTTTGTTTTCACTAATTCGGCAAGAGTTATTCCAACGATGGTGTGATAGAAGAAGAAGACAAGGAGATGAAAAGTTCCTAAATCTCTGTGTAATCTTGGTTTCTTTTCGTATTTAATGATTAATCTTTCGCCAATATGAAAAATCGAGAAGCCGATTAATGTCGTGACAAAGATAATAATTCCATATGTAGTAATCCCTTGGTATGCTTCAGGTAACAATTGGAGGAAAACGTAGACTGTGGCGAGTCCAACTGTGAAAGAGGTGAATTTGATTTTATTCCTTTCAAATTTCTCCATGAACCATTTGCTGAGAAAGCTCGATGTACCGATCAGTAGAGCAAGGAGATAACTTAAAATCATCTGTTGAAGGTTATTTTTAGTGTATAAAAAGGTTTCTGAGTAGTGTACGTATTTAGTTAGTGGGCCAAGACACAAGAAGAAGCAACGACTTCTTCTGTGCACAAATGAAGTAGATTCTTCATTTTGTGGATTCGTCTCGCAGTGGCTAGCGAAGCAGAAAGGATAGGAACGGAAAATAATCTCTT
>OBEQ010468501.1_pt1 | contig 10077 bp, 8 predicted proteins | sample 1670901 | NCBI WGS metagenome assembly OBEQ01 (sample SAMEA104232315, study PRJEB22302) | groundwater metagenome | biome: forest; feature: aquifer; material: groundwater | place: USA | collected 2011-08-07 | depth 5.4 m | reverse complement strand
TCGAATCTCTCCGGGCGCACCAATCAATACCAAAGGGCCCTTTAGGGCCCTTTGGTATTGATGCGTATGGAGGATTCGAATCCCCGGCGTAGTCTTAGGATCGAGTTCGACAAGCGGCGAAGCCGCGCAGAACGCCGGAGCGCAGCGAGAAGTGGTGCATGGATGCACCGTTTACGGAGCTAAGGATGCACGGCGGCCCCGAAGGGGACGTAGTCGGCAAAGAAGGCACTAGCCTGCAGACATGGGCTGCGGGCGTTCGGCTGGCGCAAAACAACGCTTTGCGCACAGCGCCAGCTTTACCCAGGCGCGCCATATAAAAAGCCTACTTAGCGCGCACTTTTCCCCCCTGCGTGTAATATGCGCGCTATTGTTAAGGTTGATCCTTGGGCAATTTCCTGGGAAATTTCAAAAAACACATTTCCGCTCATATTTTTATTGGCATAATAATTGCTCCATTGCAGAGGTAGCCGTTCGCATTGATGACCGCGCATGAAGGCGGCGTTATGAACCCGGTCACGGTTTGTAATAAAAGACCAATAGAGTCAGTAACCGGGTTTAGCGATTGTAACGGGGCCTTTGTAAAGGATTGACAGAGCCGCTCTATGATTCGACTGTTCAAGCATTATGTGCCGCAACAACTTCTGCAACTGGCTATTGCAGAGGTCATTATTCTTTTTTCCTCAATGTACGCGGGCGTCCAGATCCGCTTCCTGAGCTACCCTGAAGGCCACGTAGAAATCATAGGTCCGATTTTTCCCAAGGCATTCATTTTCACCATTGTGATGTTAAGCATCATGACTGCATTGGGTCTTTATCAACGGGAACACCGGGAGGAGGGAGAGACCGGTCATTTCGTGCGTTTTGTCGCCAGTTACATCGTTGGCTTCATAGTCATGGCGTTCATTTTCTATGTCGCCGATCTGTATTTGGGTCGAGGCGCGTTCATTCTGACGTTCCTGGTTGCCTTTACGGGCACTACCATTGCGCGTTTTCTGTTCCACAAGTTTTCTGAAAATAAGCTACTGAAGCAGCGCGTATTATTGCTTGGTGCAGGTAGTCGTGTGGCCAAGGTGGAGACCCTCGAAAAGGATGCCAAAGGAAAACACAAATTCCATCTGGTGGGTTGCTTACCCATGAGTAATACGGAGAACTGCTTCACCAAGACGAAAATAATTGATGAACAAGGTTCACTTTTAACTATTGCCAAGAAATATAAGGTAGACGAGATAATTGTAGGAGTTCGCGAACGACGGGGCGGTGGTATACCGACGGATCAGTTGCTGGAATGCAAGTTGGCAGGCATTGAGATAGTGGATCTACCTTCCTTCTTTGAGCGTGAGACAGGTCAAATCCAGATAGAGTCTCTCAATCCGAGCTGGATGATATTCTCCGATGGCTTCCAACGCAGTTCAGTGAAGGACATGGCCAAGCGGTTTTTCGACATCGTGTCAAGCAGTGTCTTGTTGTTGACAACACTCCCTGTTTTTCTCATCACCGCGCTATTTATCTGGATAGAGAGCGGCAGTCCGGTGCTGTACCGGCAGGAACGCGTGGGCGAATATGGCCGAATCTTCAAGGTACTCAAGTTTCGTAGCATGCGTCATAACGCCGAACCAGACGGCGTACCACAGTGGGCGGGCAAGCAAGATGACCGGATCACGCGATTCGGGAAAATCATGCGCAAACTGCGCATCGATGAGCTACCCCAGGTATTCAACGTTCTGAAGGGTGACATGAGTTTTGTGGGGCCGCGTCCGGAGCGTCCGTATTTCGTTCAGGAACTTACGAAAAAGATTTCTTATTATTCCTCACGTCACACGGTGAGACCCGGCATTACTGGTTGGGCGCAGATACGTTATTCCTATGGCGCCTCCGTCGAAGATGCTCTGCAAAAATTACAATATGACCTTTATTACGTAAAGAATCATTCCTTGTTTCTGGATTTGATCATTTTGCTACAGACGATGCAGGTAATACTCTTCGGCAAAGGTGCGCGTTAACTGACGCCGAAACTTCTGGAGAATTGTCGAGCCGATACCCTGGTATCTCGTAGTATATGTTGTCCGACTGTTCTCTTCGCTGATTTTCCAAATCAATCCTGGTGAACGCACGATCCGATAAGGCTGAAACCATGAAAGACACTCTATTCCTACGGAATCGTTCATTTACTGCGTACACGCAGGGGGTCCAAGGGAGAGCTGTACCAACCCGTCACGCGGTCGTTTTTAAAATAGACACGTGATACGCGATATTCCCACAGGGTATCGGTCTCGCGTAAGGGTGTCCCCTGGACGGCGCGCACTTCCTGTTTCGTGGAGCCTTGTGAAAAAAATCTGATTGCTGAAGGTGATGCATCTTTATCATTTTCCTCGGCTTTCGAAACCATCAGGGGATATTCGGAATTCTCCACCCAGCGCGTGACAACGCCTTTTTCGAAATAAACTCTGGATTTTCCATAGTACCATACGTCGTTTTCTATTTTCGTTGGAATACCCTGCGCGGCATATACGTCTCCAAGCTTGGAACCGACGGAAAAATACTCTTTCCTTACCGGTGAACTGTCTTGCGGCGCCATCTGTGAAGGGGGTAATGCGTTCGTTTCGAGTGGAGGGCGGCCGTACCAGATGGCAAATACGAGTCCAAGCAATGCTCCAACGATCAGATAACGGCTATAATAAAATATACTTCGCAGGGGTTGTCCGTCAGTGGATGAGCTGTTTATATGTTGGTCGGTTGACGCGTCGCCATAGGTTTGCGTGGTTGATGACAGAGACTCGAACGGCAGTCGTCCGTGTTTGCGGTAATAATTGGACAGACTCCAATAGGCATGATTGATTTCCTTGATTCGGACATCTGCTGCTTTCTTGCCCTTACCTGCCGATGGACGAGCAACGAAGCGGTCGGGGTGCCATTCCATGGCAAGCCGATGATAGGAGGCCTTTAATTCTTGTTGTGTGCAGCCCGGCTCTATACCCAGGGTTCGGTAATGATGCAGATATTTATCATTCATGGTCTGGGGTCGGCGCGAGGGATGTGTGCTGGTTCGTTGTTGCGCGGGGTGAATGTGCGCGCATTGTAGGTATGGCGGACCTGTTTCGTCAGGATCGGTATATGCTACCGGGTAACCGGAACTGTAGGCGAATATGCTTAAATTAATAAGATTCTGCCAAGGGTTGTATCTGTTTGACAGAATTAACTGATTGTTTTGTTTGAGTAACTTGGAATGATCGGCATATCCAGATCGATTAAGGATAGTCAGCCGGGGACAACCGTATTGATGAACTAAAAAGTCAGGTAATACATGTATACACGTGTTTTATCTGGAAAAATGACCCTGTGGTCCTGGATGAACACCGAAAGATAATAGCAGCAGCCAAATATGGGTGGTAAAATTCCCCGTCACGATCGAGCTGGTAATCTGCAGATATGTTGAAAATCAACGATGATAATAATGAAACTTAAAGGCTTGCAGCAGTGAACGGGTAATCGTGGAAAATAAACACGATGCCGGAGGAAGAGGGGAGGATCAGCCCTTTATTTACCAAGCTCCGCGGTGAGATCAGCCTGCATCGGGCAACCATGTGGGGAGCGGCAACGGACAGCCAATTTGTAGGGCAGTTTGTGAGTAGATAGTTTTACGCGTTCGTATGTCGAGGTTAACACTATGCCAATAGGTCGATTAGCAGTATTTCTATTTATACTCTCTGGAATGGTCGTTTCCTGTGCCACCGGTAAGGGACAGACCTCCAAAGAAGAAGGGCTAGCGGTAAGGGCTTCGGCCAAGAAAATTGAGGTCTACCGTATCGGGGTGGACGATACCCTGCAAGTCAGCGTATGGCGCAACCCCGATCTGTCCGTCACCGTACCTGTGCGTCCAGACGGCATGATATCGGTTCCCTTGGTCGGCGACGTTCAGGCCGGTGGCCTCACGCCTGAGGAAGTGTCGGCCACGATCAAGCAAAAGCTGTCCAACTTTGTTCGCGATCCGAACGTCATCGTTATCCTGACGGGCCTGCGCAGCCATGAATATCTCTCTCGTGTCCGGATCACGGGAGCAGTACGCGCGCCGAAATCGTTGCCTTACCGGGACGGGATGACGGTGTTGGATGCCATTCTCGAGGCGGGTGGCCCCAGTGACTTTGCTGCGCCCAATCGCACCAAGCTCTACCGCAAGGAAAAAACGGGCATGAAGGTAATCTCGGTCAAGCTGGACAGTATCCTGAATAAGGGAAACCTGGACACCAACGAAGAACTGCTTCCCGGCGACGTCATTACCGTCCCGGAACGGTTGTTTTAAACCTTTCTTCATTCAGACGAGCAATATAACAATGGCTGTTGCACAAGAACTGTTGGTAAAAAATCTTTTAGTTGAGACGTACAGGCACCGAGGTTTGGTAGTTGCCGGATTCGTCCTATTCAATGTGTTGGCGGTAATTCTCGGTTTGACGCTGGGTAAGTCATATGTCTCATCGACAACGATATTCGTCGAGGATAAAAATATTATTCAGCCGCTCATGCAAGGGGCTGCGGTAGCCACTAATGTCACGGACCGCGCCAGTATTGCCAAGGAGATTCTCTTTGGCAGCATAATCATAAACCAGATACTGCAGGATGCGGGATGGATACAGGACAGCCCCTCGGACGTGGAAAAAGAGAGGCTCGCTGAAGCGATCAAGAAACGCACCAGCGTTCTCAGCGTGGGTCCTAAGCTCATCAAGATAGAGTATCGTGACGTCAATCCGCAGCGGGCTTACTTAACAACGCAGAAATATGCCGAACTGTTTCTTTCTGAAAGTGTGCGTAATCAATCGAAGGAAAGCTATGAGGCCTTCGCGTTTATCGATAACCAGGTCAATGAGTATCATGCCAAGCTCATAGAGACTGAACAAAAATTGAAGGAGCTTAGGTCAACAAACGTTGACGCCCGACCCGGCACCGAAGCGGAAATCGCCGGGCGTATCAACGCCCAGCAGGGGACTATCGAGAAAACCACGCTGGAGATTAAAGAGGCGCAGATCAAACAGGCCTCTATAGAAAAACAGCTTTCCGGCGAGGCCGAGGTTTCCATCAGCATGACACGCGAGGGGCAGAACATGGGGCGTATTGTGGAGCTCCAGGCCCGACTTGATATCCTCCGGCTCAGTTACCACGAGACCTATCCCGATATTGTTCGCCTCAAACACCAGATCGAGGATATCAAAGAAAGCATCACCAACGAACAGCAACGACGCGAAGTGGCCGGCCAGGAGGCACGCACGAGCAGTCAGATTCATGTCGATGAAAGCGTGCGCGTCAACCCCTTGTATACCCAGCTCAAGCGCGAACTGTTCGAAACGAAAACGAAGATCGAAACGCTCAGCACCCGGTTAAATGAGACCAGACACCTGTTGCAATCCGAATTGAACAGGGCGCGACGTGTCCATGCAGGTGAGGCGATACTGGTGGAATACACGCGCGACTATGAGGTCAACCGTGATATCTACCAAGATCTGTTACGCCGGCGTGAAAATGCCCGCGTATCGAAGAATCTCAACCGGGATCAGCAGGGTTTGACGTTTAAAATCCACGAGCCGGCGGCGCTGCCTCTGCGCCCCAGCGGTCTCGGATTCATGCATTTCGTGCTCGGCGGACTGATTTTGGGAACCCTCGTGCCAACCGGCCTGATTTTCGCCTTGCAACAGGTTGATCCGCGTGTGCGGTTTCCTGCGCTCGTTTCAGAACGGCTTAAACTTCCTGTGCTTGCGACGGTTCCTCATCTCACTTCACCGGTGGAAATCAAACAGTCTTCCACAAGGATGAAACAGTATGTTGTCGTTGTTTTGCTTACACTTGGTTTTGTGGCCACCATTTCAGCACTAAAGTATTTGGAAATTATCTGATATGAGCAAGATTGAAGACGCACTCAAGAAGGCACGCTCGAAAGTGTTATCGTCGAACGGGACGTCGTTAGAACCAGAATTTCCTTCCTCCCCTACTGTGATACCCCCCGCATCCGGGACCTCTTTGGATTTGTATGTCCAGTCCCAGCGCTCGATTGCGCGGATGAAGGAATTCTCGCCGCTCAGCGCCGGTGAGTTGGCCGAGCAACGAATCGTTACTCCGGGCATGGAGGCGGACGGGGTATCCAACGCCTTCCGCGAGGTGCGGACGAAGATAGTTCAGGCCGCGCGCGGCAGGAATTGTTCGGTGCTGGTGACAGCCGTGACACCGAAGGCAGGGTGCAGTTTCGTGGCGCTCAACCTGGCTGTGGCGTTCTCCCTGGATGAGACGAAAACCGCTCTCCTGATGGACTCCAATCTGGCCAATCCTGCGTTTCACAATTTGCATGGTCCGGAGGATGGTCTCGGGCTGGCAGAATATCTCGAAACCGACGATCTGGCGGCAGAGAAGATCATTCACCCGGTCGGCATACACCGCTTGCGGCTTATGCCGGCGGGAAAGAAACAAAACGCGGGACGCGAGTATTTCACCACCGTGAAAATGCGTCGCCTGCTTGCCGAGATCACGGAGCGGTATCCGGACCGCTATCTCATCATGGACGCCCCGCCGATTCTGTCTTATCCGGATGCCCGTATCCTCGCCGATGCCTGTGATTTTGCCATACTGGTTGTGCCATACGGCAAGGCGACTGAAGCGCAGATTCGCAATGCCTCACAGGCTATCGGTCCGAATAAGCTCTTCGGCGTGGTATTTAATGATGAACCGTCTCTGCCTTCCGGATTATGGCGGAAAAGTAATGGACAACACCGAGCCGTCTAACGGAGAAGAGCGTTTCGTCAACGTTGTCGGCGAATGAAGCTAACAACAGGGCCGTACAAACATGAGGATGAATTCGAAATCACTCCAACCGTAGAAAAGCGATTGGGTGGACTTTTTATCTTTGGATACGATTATACCGATACTTTTTCAAACGAATTCTTCGGAAGCCACCGCAAGACCGAAAATTTCAACGGTTTGGTGCTACCGGAATACCGGGACATTACATACGGTCTGCACTTCTTCAACCATATGACCCGAACCTTGCATATTGTTTTCGAATTATCGCGTAACGAGCGTGAGGGTAACAAACCGCAGACTGACTACATTGAGCGACGCGGCTTATTGAAGCTCACGTATTATGTAGGGCCACACTCTCGCCGTTAACGGCAATGTACCTCGACCATTTTCAACTCAAAGAATTTCCCTTCCAGCTTACACCGGATTCGGATTTTCTCTATCTGAGCAAGGCACATGCGCGTGCCAAGGCCTACATGGACTATGCGATCTGGAATCGCGATGGTTTCGTCGTGATTACCGGCGAGGTGGGCACGGGAAAGACAACGCTGATTCAGAAGTTTATTTCAGATCTGGATAAAAACGTCCTGATGGCGAATATATTCCAGACGCAGCTGACCGAGGAGCAGTTTCTGCAGGCCGTTCTGAATGAATTCGAATTGCGCCCCCTCCACACCGGCAAGGTGGAATTACTCGACATGCTCAATAATTTTCTGCTGGAGAATTTCCGTCAGTCTCGTCAGGTGGTCCTGATCGTCGACGAGGCCCAGAATCTGAGCCTGAGCGTGCTCGAGGAAATTCGTCTGCTCTCGGGACTCGAGACGCGCAAGGAGAAGTTGCTGCATATCATCCTCGTCGGACAGCCTGAGCTCAAGGAAAAGATTGAATCACCCGAACTGTCACAACTGTTACAACGAGTCCGATTGCGTTTCCATCTGCGGGGGCTGTCTGAAGTCGAGACCCGGCAATATATCCTGCATCGCTTGCGTGTCGCCGAAGCCCGTCGGTTGAATATTTTCGCGGGCAATACCATTCCTATCATTTATCAATACACCGGCGGTATTCCGCGCCTGATCAATACGCTGTGCGACACGGCGCTGACCTGCGCCTATGCGGACGAACTGCGGACAGTGACGACGGTTGTGGTCAAGGTGGCGATAGACGAGTTGCAATGGCTGCCATTCAGCCGCCTTGCCAAGGCCGCTTCATTGAGACGCTGGGTGGGACAGGCTGATAACCCTGAGTTGACCCAGCTTATACGTGAAAATCGCCAGTTACTGGCCGAGATCGGCAACAGGCTTGAAAAACTCGAATCACTTTTTCCTCTCACGGGAAAGATAATATCGATCGAGGCACAGCTTCGCCGCATCGCCGACACTATTGGGCGTCGCGAACACGAGTAGACTGACCGTGGTGCCGGAAGATGTCGCGCGCGGGCCGTGAACAGCGAATTTGCCGGTATCGGCGCGCTGGTGAATCGGACGGTGAAAATGCAAACAAACCTTCTTAGTGAATGATGCAAGCCTCGTCACCCACGTCAGATTAATTGGACAGGTTCAGCTGCTCAGAGAAAACAATCAGGCGTGACTGAGGGTTGAGTTAACCTCTTCTATTCATAGTTCAGTCCTAGAAAATTACTTGCCCTTTTTGGCTTTAATCGCGGCCAAGATCTTCTTGGCTTCTTCCGCGCCACGAAAACCCGCATCAATTTCCAAAGCCTTGCTTAGAGCCTCCCGGGCTGAGGCAGTTTCACCGCTTTGATAATAGGCCATGCCTAGATGGTAAAGTCCCGCGGGATTCTTGTTATTCAGTTTCTCGCTGCTTTCCCTGAGCAGGCTCACGGCATTGTGCCTATCGCCCTTTTTGTAATAAATCCATCCCAGGGTATCGGTAATGTCGGGACTTTCCGGGCTAAGCTCGCGGGCTTTCTGTGCCAACCCCAGAGCAATGTCCAGGTTGCCGTCGCCGTATTCCGCATAATTCCAGGCAAGGTTGTTGGCCGCTGGAGAAAAGTTTTTGTCGATATCCAACACCTTCTGATAATACTCATTGGCTTTGGCACGCTGTTGTTTTTGGTCGTGAAGGGCGCCCAAAACCATATATGCCTGTAATGCGCGCGGATTTTTTTGGACGATCTTTTGATACTCCTCGATAGCTTCATCAAACTTCTTTTGGACAACGTAGACGTTCGCCATCTGAAGATAGGCAGAAAGGAGGTCGGGGTTCAATTCGACGGCCTTTTCAAGATAATCGAGACCTTTAGTGTAGTTCTTGCCCTCCAGACTCAACCCCCCCAGCATCTGGTAAACCGCGGCCTGGTTCTTTGTCTTCCCCAAATGCTGCTCGGCCCGGTCAAAGGCAGCTTTACGGTTTCCTTGCAGAAGCTGGATAGTGACGATGGAGCCTAAGGCTTCGGTTTTTTCCGGATTCAACTTCAGTGCCTCTTCGTATTCCTTCAAAGCTGCCGGAATTTTCTTTTGAACCAGATAAGCATTCCCAATGTTCATATGGACGACTGGATCTTTGGGATCGATTTCTTGAGCCTTTCTGAATAGTGCCAGAGCCTTTTCCGGCTCGCCTTTCCTGAGGAGCGCCGCCCCGCCGATCAGAAGCGCGGTCTGGTTCTGCGATTGCGCCTGTAAAATTATCTTGCTTTCCTCCCAGGCCAGATTGTGTTCCCCGGTGGCCAGGTATAACTGGGCCAGCGCCAGATGAGGTTGAATCCAGAGGGGATTTAACTCTATGGCCTCTTTCAACGAGATTCTGGCTTGCTGGATTTGATTGCCTCGAAATTGAGCCAGACCCAAAAAGTAGTAACCTTGGGCAAACTGGGGAGCGTTGCGAGTGACTATAGATAGATCCTCGATGGCTTTCTGCTGATTCCCTTCCAGCAAGTAAAGCCGGCCACGGAAGTAGTGACCATCTGTGTCGCCAGGCTGGTTTTTCAAGATATCTTCGGTATAGGTCCTGGCCTGTTTCAAGTCTCCCTTCATCAAAGACAGTTCTATCATTCCCTTTTTGGCAAGAAGAGAATCCGGCTTCTTCTGAAAAAGATCGCGATAGAACTTCTCGTAATCATCGAATTGACGTGTATGGGAGTAAAAATCGCCTAATAGGTGAACTAAACTCTCATTTTCCGGATCTGCCTTGGCGGCGAGAATCAACTCTTCCTCAGCCTTCGCCTGATCTCCTGTAGCTAAATAAAGATTAGCCAAAGCAATTCTGGCTCGGGCGAACCCGGGCTCTATGTCCAGGGCTTTCCTGAAAGCCTCTTCCGCTGCCTTAAAGTTCTTTCTGGCTATA
>OBEQ010312577.1_pt1 | contig 10077 bp, 10 predicted proteins | sample 1670901 | NCBI WGS metagenome assembly OBEQ01 (sample SAMEA104232315, study PRJEB22302) | groundwater metagenome | biome: forest; feature: aquifer; material: groundwater | place: USA | collected 2011-08-07 | depth 5.4 m | reverse complement strand
CCCGGCTAAAACTGAATTCGAAGCGCCCATTCCTGTTCTTATCATCCCGATTTGCGAGTGGCAAACCATAATAGAAAGCCATGGGACCAATGGGAGTATTGATTTTAACGCCAGGTCCAGTCGACATCGAAAAATCGCCAAATCCAATATGGTAACTATCGCTATCCACTTGTCCAACATCAATGAAGATAGCGCCTTTAAAATTTTCAATGATAGGAAAAGTGTATTCCAAATTAAGAATAGCTAAGCTCTGACCGCCAATCGCATCACCAGACTCCTTAGGTCCCACTCTGCTGGGGTTAAAACCTCTTACCGTGCCCAAACCACCGGCATAAAACCGATCAAAGACAGGAACTGTGCCAGAACTACCAAACGAGTCTGAAGTGCCAAGTTTTATCTTGGTTTCGAAAACATGTTTCTTACGAAAACTGAAATACTTGGAGGCGCTGGTTTGAAAAATATAGTAATCCTCATCACCTGCCAAGAAACTCCCAATGAGTTCCGAAGAGAAAGAAAGCAACGACCCCTTGGTTGGGTTGAATACATTGTCTCTTGAGTCCCGCGAAATGAACCATTTAAGACGGCTAAGCAGCGTGTTGGTGCCAAATTGCTTAACAATCTGAGGAGCATCATCGGAAATATTAGTTAGCTTAACATCTTCCAAGGTATAACCAAAGCCAGACCGAACATATTCTGTAAAAGCCTTGGATAAAGTAATGGTGCCCCCAAGTCTTTTCTCATCAAAATCGGTGTTGTTCTTAAAATGGGTGGTATCAAAGAGATCAAGACCGAAAGAAACAGGTTTGTTAAAAATATAAGGTTCCACAAAGCTGAAATCAAAATCCCTTGTTAGAGAACCCAACCGACCTTTAAGGGAAATGCTTTGCCCACCGCCCGTAAACCGCGGCCAGTTGAAAAGATCGAAGTTCCGTTGCGCAATTTCCGCAAAACCAATGAATGTTTCAATGGAGCTGATACCGGCACCGAAAGAGAGTTCTCCTGTTTGCTTCTCCTTGACACGCCACAGGACGTCACGTTTATTAGGAGCTGACCCGGGTTCGGTATCGTAGAGAACTTCCTCAAAGTAGTTTAAATTTTGAAGCCTCTGTTTGGATCGCTCGAGTTTGGCACCGTCAAATCTGTCGCCGGGTCTCAGGCGAAGTTCACGCCTGATGACAATATCCTTTGTCTTGGTGTTACCACGTATCTTTACCTTATCCACAAAGTAAAGATCTCCTTCCATAATCTTGTAAACAATGTCAACCTTGCCTGTTTCTTTGTTCAAGTTAGTTTCAGGAAGGACACGCGCATCGATGTATCCGCGCTCGAAATAGTATTTCCTGATCGCCTCCACATCGTCGATCAAGCTCTTTTGTGAGTACGTATTACTTGGCAGCATATCAAGGCTCTGCCAAATTTCACTTTGAGGAAAGAGTAAGTTACCCTCAATCTTAACTTGTCCTGTGGTGTAGTGGCTTCCTTCGTCAATACGGATTATGATGGCAATCTTTTTTTCTTTTTCGTCATAAATGAATTCGGGTGAAACCTTAACATCCAAAAAGCCGTTGTCTTGATAAAGCATCTTCACCCTCTCGAGATCCTCTCTAAACTTATCTTCCTTAAATACACCTGAATGAATGAGGCCCTTCTTTTTCGTCTTGATCTTCTTCTTCACGAGCCGGTATTTCAGAGATTGAACACCTTCTATCCGAATGTCTTTGATTTTGTATTTCTCCCCCTCGTTGATCAAAATGTAAACGGTTGCTTCCTTCGTTTCGTCATTGACGTTCGTCTCCGACTTCACATCCACAAATTTGAAGCCTTTATTAAGGTACTTTTTCTTAATCGCGACTACCCCTTCTTTGACAACTTTCGCATCTAAGATTTGCCCTTCAATCAGGTTGATTTCCTTCCTCAGCTTGTCAGGTTGAAAAATCTTAGCGCCCTCAATAATGATCTGGCGAACGATCGGCTTTTCATCCACCGTAACAATCAAATGAAACCCTTCTGGTTCTGGATTAACCTCAATTTTAATATCCTGAAAGAAGCCAGTGGCATACAAGCGCTTAATGTCTTCGTTGACCGTTTCTTGAACGAGTGCGTTCCCCTGTTTAGACTTTAACTTATTCAGAATCGTGTTGGTGTTGATAATTTGGTTCCCGCGAACTTCGATTTTTGAAATCACTCGAGGGGCCGAAGGCTTTTCTTCCGTTGCTTGACCGGTCTTAGGTTTTTCTTCCTGCTGAACCGTTTGATTTTCCTTCGACAATTTTTTCTTCTCCTCTTCGCCCTGTGCTAAGAGATGAGAAAAACAAGAGAAAGCGAGCAACCAGAAAAAAACCACAAATATAATTTTATTTCTCATTCGATAGCCTGCTCGCTCCGACGAAACTCAGGATTTTCAAAGCGGGTCCACTCCTTGACAAAAACCATTTCTATAGAGCCAACGGGACCGTTCCTTTGTTTTGCAATAATCAACTCCGCCTTGTTGCGGTTCTCTTCTGTCGGGTTATAGTATTCCTCGCGAAAAACAAAAACAACCAAATCAGCATCCTGTTCAATGGCGCCTGACTCTCTCAAATCAGAGAGTTGAGGACGATTACCTGTCCGCGATTCAACCGCTCTCGAGAGCTGGCTCACGGCAATGATAGGAATATGAAGCTCACGTGCCAAACTCTTAAGAGATCTCGAGATTTCAGAAATCTCCTGCTGTCTGCTTTCGACACGCGCTCTGCCTTGCATCAATTGGAGGTAGTCAACCACGATCAATTGGACATCAAATTGAGATTTCAGGCGGCGCGCTTTAGCGCGAAGTTCCAATACGCTAATGGCCGGTGTGTCATCAATAAAAATAGGCGCTTCTGAAAGCTTGCCGGCTGCATTGGTCAGCTTGGGCCAATCGGTGTGGGAAAGATAACCCGTTCTTACTTTCTGAGCATCCACTCTGGCGTGAGAGCAAAGAAGCCTCTGGACGAGTTGCTCCTTACTCATTTCCAGGGAGAAGAAAGCAACCGGCTTGGCAAGTTCTACACCAACGTGCTCGCAAATGCCACACACAAGGGCGCTCTTACCCATCGACGGCCTTCCCGCAACAATGATTAAGTCAGAAGGCTGCAGGCCTGCCGTCTTCATGTCAAAATCGTGATAGCCAGTTGCGATTCCCGTCACATGCTCTTTACGCTGGTAAAGCCTGTCGATGGTTTCGATGCTGTCTTTTATAATATCCTTGAGAGCGACGAACTGGCCTTCAATTTTTGCCTGGCTGATTTCAAAAATAGCCTGCTCCGCCCGATCGAGGAGCGTGTTGGCATCAGAACCAGCCTCAAAGCTTTCTTGAATAATTTGGGTTGCCGAATTGATGAGGTGACGAATAATAGCCTTTTCGCGAACAATCCGCGCATAGTGCTCAACGTTAGCGGCTGTGGGTACTTGAGCCGTAAGTTGAGTCAGATAACTCGCTCCTCCCACTTTATCAAGAAGCTTCTGCTTTCTAAGCTCTTCAGAAATGGTTACCAGATCAATAGGCTTATTTTTTTCGAAGAGGTTGATAATGCAACTGAAAATTTTCTGGTGACTATCCGAGTAGAAGAAAGATTCCTTGAGCAGCTCGATAGCCCGATGGACAGCCGACTCATCAAAGAGCATGGATCCCAAAACAGACATTTCCGCCTCTAAATTCTGAGGCGGTATCTTTTCGAGAAGATTCAACTGCGATGCAAACGTATCAGCCACGGAGATTATCCCTTCACCACTTTCACTTTGAGCTGGGCCTCAACCTCTGTATGAAGCTTGACCTTAACAGTATAAGTGCCCGTCTTTTTGATAGGCTCTTCAAGTTCGATCTTGCGTTTATCAACTTCCATTCCTTGCACCTTGAGGGCAGCTGTAATCTCCTGATTGGTGATGGAACCAAAAAGTTTGTCTTCCTCACCCACGTGAGACGGAAGCGTGAGAGTCATCTTCTCAAGTTTCTGGGCAAGGACAAGCGCCTTTTCTCTCTCTTGTTTCCCCTTCGCTTCCTCACGCGCCTTTTTCTCGCCGTAAAGGCGCATGGTTGCCTTATTTGAGGGAAGTGCCTTCCCTCTCGGAAAAAGGAAGTTGCGGAAGAAGCCATCTTTAACTTTTACGATGTCACCTTTCTTGCCAAGCTTCTCAACATCCTCAACCAAAATCACATCCATGACATCTCCTTCCTCAAACCCTCAATCTGCCTGGAAAGGCAGTAGAGCAACGAAGCGAGCCCGCCTGATTTCCCTAGCCAATTTTCTTTGATGTTTGGAACAAGTCCCTGAAATTCGGCGCGGAACGATTTTGCCTTTCTCCGTGACAAATTTCGCAAGCAGTTCGGTTTCCTTATAGTTGACATTGAATATCTTCTCGGAACAAAATCGGCATACTTTCTTCCTAAAGAATCTCTGGCGGGTACCTCGATCATCCTTTCGCGGCGCTCTTCTTGTAATCAACTCAACCCTCCTTTATTAAAAGCGTTCTATTCAAAATGGCACTTCGCCATCCGGCGACAACTCTTCCTCGGAAACCTTGATAGCGTTGTCCTTGGGCTCAAGACTATCGTCAATGACAGCTTCTTCGCCCGGCTCTGTTGGAAAAGATCCGGCTTTAGCAAGAGCCTTGCCTAAAAATTGCACGCGCTGGGCTACAACCTCGAGTGTGCTTCTTTTTGTTCCATCCTGAGCTTGCCAGCTGCGACTTTGAAGGCGCCCCTCAACGAAAACTTGGCTGCCTTTCCTAAGATATTCATTGCAGACTTCTGCGCTCCTAGCCCATGTGACCACACGAATAAAACTTGCTTCCTCCTTTTTCTCTCCAGAAGCAGCAACATAAGTTCGGTTGGTAGCCACCGTGAAATTCGTCACGGCTTGACCTGAAGGAATGTATCTTAATTCAGGATCACGGGTGAGATTGCCGATCAAGAAAACTCTATTAAGACTTGCATTCGCCATAACATTACCTCCTCTTCAAAGGAAGGCGATGAAGCTTGCTTCACGCTACCTTTGCAACCGGACGTTTATTTTGCTCAGTGATCATAAAGCGAAGGACCTCTTCCTCCAAAAGGCGATACGCTTGCGCAATCGTCTTGACGGCTGAGGGGTCTAACTGAAAATGCAGCAGAAGATAATACCCTTCGCGCTTTTTCTTTATCGAATAAGTAAGATTCCGTTTTCCCCATTTGATTTCTGACTGAATCACACCATTATTTTTGGTGATGATATCCTTTACCTTTTGAATATCCTCCTGAACTTTCTCAGGAGTCGCACGGGGTTGCAGAATGATCACAGCTTCATAATCCTTCATGGGTCTTCCTCCTTAAATCTCCCTTTTGGGGAGCGTTATTATACCTGGGCTCTCACTGAAAACCTACCCAAAAAATCACTCGCTGCGCCTCTCAGTTATACTGATTCATCACTGCCTGAGAGCCTTTTTCCAGCCAAAGAAAACAAGCCTCACTTGCCCGATCCAAAATGCTGGAAAGTTCCTTCTTTTCTTCTTTTGAAAATGGATCGAGAACGTAGTCCTTAAGCTCTGCTGATTTCTCTCTAGGGCGTCCGACTCCGATCCTTAGTCTGTGAAACGTTGTCGTTCCTAACATCTCAATAATGGACTCGAGTCCTTGGTGCCCTCCCGAACTTCCTTTTTCCCTAAACCGGAGCCTGCCAAACTCAAGATCCGCGTCATCTAAAATGACGAGGAGTTCTTTTGCCAAAAAAACGTCGTAACGACCAACAAGCTCTTTAACCCCTTGACCGCTCAAATTCATGAACGTTGTCGGCCGTACGATAATCAGGCTCCCTTCGTCTCTTTTAATCTCCGCTAACTGAGCATAAGAGTTCTTCTTTTTGAAAGAACCCCCTAGTCGGTCAACCAGTCGCTCAGCAACTAGAAAACCAATATTGTGGCGTGTGCACTCGTATTTTTTGCCAGGATTGCCGAGACCGACAATAAGCTTGCAATTCACTCCATTTACTCTTTCTTCCCGGCGGCACCTCCTGCCCCGGCAGCTTTCTCCTTCTCACCACCCTTAGCTCCCTTATCAGCGGCCCCTTCCGCTGCGCCTTCAGCAACTTCTTCCTTCTTCTTGCCAATGACTTCTGGCTCTTTCGGAGCTTCTTCGGCAAGAGCCGGCACTTCTTCCTTCATGGGAGCAAGAACCGTGAGGACCACTTCTTCAGGATCAAGCGTGCAAACTACGCCGGCGGGGAAAGTAAGGGCCTTCACGTGGAGAGCGTCTCCAATGTTCAGTTGATCCACATTCACGTCAATCTTTTCTGGAATTTCGGTAGGAAGACATTCCACTTCGATTTCGCGGTGAACATGCTCGAGAACTCCGCCCTCTTTAACTCCAGGGGCCTCTCCCTTGGAATACAAAGGTACTTTCACCCGAATCTTCTCGGTTAAGGAAATCACATTAAAGTCCACGTGGTAGAAAAATTCAGTCACAGGATCCGTCTGAATTTCCTTGATAATGGCGGTGTGATCCTTTTCTTTCTTCGAACCAGAGATTTTCAAAGTAAGGATAACGTTTTCACCTGCTTTTGTTTTGAGCGCCTTCTGAAATTCTTTAAGATCGACTTCTAAGGGAATGGGGTCTAGCTTGTTGCCGTAAAGGATCGCAGGAACCCGACTTTCTTTTCGCATTCGATTGGCGTGGCTCGACCCTAATTTTTCACGACGCAATACTTTTAATTCCACCGTTTTCATTGCTAAAGAACCTCCTATTTCTTACGCTTCGACAGCAGCTTGCGAAAAAAGCGAACTGACGGATTCGTCCTCATGAATTCGCTTAATAGCCTCGGCGAGAAGCGGAGCTACCGAAAGAACTTTTATTTTTTGGCTCTTCTTCCTATCATCCAAGGGAATGCTATCGGTAACAATCATTTCTCGAATGACCGAGTTTTCGATACGCTCCACCGCCTCCCCTGCAAGAACGGGGTGAACAACAGCCGCGTAAATATCCAACGCGCCCGCAGATTTGAGCGCGTGAGCGGCTTCAACCAGAGAGCTTCCTGTGGAAACCAGATCATCCACAACGATCACGTTACGATCCGCAACCTCTCCGATAATGCTCATTACTTTAACTTGCCTAGCACTTTCACGACGCTTATCAACAATAGCAAGCGGCGCATCCAAAACCTTGGAATAAGCACGAGCCATTTTGAGCCCGCCTACATCAGGGGTGACAACAACGATGTTTCTCAAATTTTTGGTTAGAAAATGTTCGCAAAGAACATTAATGGAATAAAGATGATCAACCGGGATATCAAAGAAACCTTGAACCTGTCCCGCGTGGAGATCCATAGTAAGCACACGGTTAGCACCAGCGGATACAATCAGATTAGCCACGAGTTTGGCTGTTATCGGAACGCGCGGTCTGTCTTTCCGATCCTGTCTGGCATAGCCATAATAAGGGAGAACAGCTGTAATCCTCCGCGCTGAAGCCCGCTTGGCAGCGTCAAGGAGAATCAAAAGCTCCATGAAATTGTCATTAGACGGTGCGCAAGTCGGCTGGACAATGAAGATATCCCTCCCACGAATGTTCTCATTGATCTGGACCTGGATTTCTCCTTCGGGAAATCGCCCAACATAAGCATCACCCAAGGAAACTCCTAAAACTTCACTGATATTTTGAGCGAGTTTAGGATTAGCGTTTCCTGTGAAAATCACAAATTCATTTTTCACGAGTTTTGCACTCCTTTCTTTATGTTTATTTGCCGCCTTTAAAGGCTGTTTTTTTGTCTGTGAAGCTCGACTTTTTTTTCTCTTCACTATTTTTTCCGTAAGATGCGAGCTGGTATTCCAACAACAGTTGAATTGGCAGGAACATTTTTCCCTTGAGGAATCACGGTACCCGCGCCTGTTTTAGCTCCTCGCCCTATGGAAACAGGAGCAATAGCAATTGTGTCACAGCCGATAAAGGCTTTGTCTCCAATTCGAGTTTTGTTTTTCTTTTTGCCGTCAAAATTAGCGGTGATGGTTCCTGCGCCGATATTCACATTATTTCCCACTAGAGCGTCGCCCAAATAAGCAAGATGCTTAACCAAAGTGTTCTTACCAATCGAAGAACGAACAATCTCCACAAAGCTTCCCACCACAGCGCGATCTTTAACCGTCGATCCCGAACGGATTTTGCAAAAGGGTCCAACCCGGCAATTCTTTCCAATCTTCACGTGCTTTTCTATATAAGTAAACGGAAATATCACGGTATCGGTGCCGATAGCAGCTCCCGATTCAATATAAGTGTTTTCCGGAGAAACGATCGTCACGCCTCGCTCGAGATAAAAATCGATGTTCCTTTTCCAAATTTCCCTGGCAGCCAGCGCCAAATCTTTCCTTGTGTTGATACCCAAAAGTTCCTCCCCTTCTGCTAAGGGATAAGCTTTCACTCTCGAACCATTCTTAACCAAAAACTCAACGGCATCCGTCAAATAGTATTCCTTTTTGAGACGCGATGGCTTGATGTTCTCCAAAGCGCCAAAAACTTTCTTAGAATCAAATAAATAAATACTTGAGTTAACCTCTCTAATCTCCTTTTCCGCTCGCGTCGCTTCAAGATCCTCGCGGATTCCGACCACATTCCCCGATTCATCCCGAAGAATGCGTCCATAACCTTCGGGATTCTCAAGTTCCGCTGCGAGAATGCTGGCGTCGGCTTCGTGTTCTCGATGACTTTTGGCAAAATCCCGAAGCGTCTCAGGACGTATCAAAGGAGCGTCAGCAGCAAGGACGAGAAGTTCCCCATCAAAACCTCTTAGCTTCGGCCGCGCGCTCATAAGAGCGTGCCCTGTGCCAAGACGTTCTTTTTGAAAAACAATTTCCGCCCTTTTTCCTAAAAGGGATTCGAGTTCGCCTCGGTTCCGTCCTGCAACAACAATGGATTTGTCGATCCCGATCTCACTTACAGTCTCAAGACAATACTCGATCATTGGCTTGCCAAAGAGCTCGTGAAGAACTTTTGAACGAGCCGACTTCATCCTCGTTCCCTCACCCGCTGCGAGAATAACCGCTCGGACGTTCTTCACGTTATAACCGATGCCTCAAACTTACCCTTTGATGCCGGTAAGCTTGATACCTTCCACAAAATAACGCTGCGTAAAGATGAAAACGAGCAGGATGGGGGCCAGCATCATCATGGAACCCGCCATAAGGAGTGTCCAATCCGTGGTGTGAAGGCTTTGAAAATAAGAAAGCCCTACCGGCAATGTAAATTTCTCCTCGGAATTCACCACGATAAGCGGCCACATGAAATTCATCCAAGACCCCATGAACGTAAAAGTGGTTAATGTGGCCAACGCAGGTTTCGACAATGGAAGAATGATACGCCAGAAAATTCCAAAATAAGAACAACCGTCGATCTTCGCTGCATCTTCAAGGTCCTTTGGGAGCGTCATAAAAAATTGCCGCAACATAAACGTGCCGTAAGCTGTGAAAATGCCGGGTAGAATAAGCCCTTTGTAAGTATCAATCCACCCCAAGTAACGCAGAAGAATAAAAACAGGGATCATCGTTACTGCGCCTGGAATCATAAGCGTTGCAAGATACCCCAAGAAAATCTTGTCCCTTCCAGGAAACTCAAGTCTCGCGAACGCGTAACCAGCCATTGAACTGGTTAGCACTTGACCAAGAGTTGTAAAAAAGGACACAAGGATTGAATTCAAATAAAATCGCGCGAAAGGAACAACGTGCCATGCCTTGACGTAATTCTGCCAAACAAAACTGGTAGGAATCCAATCCACCCACCAAGCCCGCTGATAAGAGAAACCCTGGCCTGGTTCCTTAAGTGATGTGGCCAACATCCAAAGGAAAGGTGCTACCATAGCAATGCCCCCGATGGTAAGCACAAGGTAACTCGCGAGCTTCTTCCAGAATTCAGCTCTGCCTTTTTTCTTCCGCCTCTTTTTTGATCAAATTATAGAGACGATTTCGCTCCGAACCTTTGAGCACTTTCGTTAAAATCACTTGCCTGCCAGGAGGCAATTCATCGATGGTGGAAACATCGAGCTCGCCAAAGATGGTCAAAGCCAAAGAGCGGGGTATTGGGGTGGCTGTCATGGTTAAAATATG
>OBEQ011768794.1_pt1 | contig 10078 bp, 12 predicted proteins | sample 1670901 | NCBI WGS metagenome assembly OBEQ01 (sample SAMEA104232315, study PRJEB22302) | groundwater metagenome | biome: forest; feature: aquifer; material: groundwater | place: USA | collected 2011-08-07 | depth 5.4 m | reverse complement strand
TACCCAGTATCCCTCACCCGCCACAGAACCCTGCACGCAAAAGTCCTATGCGGAGACCACCGAAGTGAGATAGCTTCGAGCTCACTAACTGCACAGTCCTTGGAGAGTCCATAGAGCGCCTCTATGGATCGACGGAGTCCCAGGTCTCCCGGAGAGAACACATCGGGCTTCTGCAGGGCAAACATGAGAAACATCTCAGCAGTCCAGCGACCAATTCCCCATACGCTCGATAGCTTTGTAACGGCATCCTCTTCACTCATGCGCGAGAGGGCAGGGAGGTCGAGCTCCCCTGCTTGTATCGCTTTTGATAACTCCTTCAGAGTCTTGGTCTTTGCATTCGAGAGTCCTGCTTTGCGCATGGTTGGTACGCGAAGCTTCTGTATAGCTTCGGGAGTGACCGCCCCCTTGCAGGCTTTTTCCAACCTGCCCCAGATAGTATCTGCAGCTTTTGTTGAGAGTTGTTGGCTCACAATACTCCCGGCCAAGGCCTGAAAGAGGCCATCGTATTTCCTGCGGTGCTTCATATCCTTCCTAATAGACTCGTGGTGGGGAAGTGCAGCCTGATACAGAAGGGGATCGGCCCGTCTGAAATGCTCCATAGCCGCTTCCCCTTTATGCACGATTTTCTTCGGTTTAGCCTTCATGAGCGTAGTATACTTTCTCACATGATTAGATTCATCATTCTGCTGGTACTGGTGGTCTTGGCACTTTCATACTTTGGTATCTCAATAAGGCATATTGTGGAGTCTCCTTCTGGCACCGATAACCTCACGTATGTCTGGGGACTCATTCAACATGGGTGGGACATTCTCGTGGCCTGGATCTCTGGCTTTGCCGAGGGTGTACGAAACTCTGTTTCCTAGGTATGCCCGAAGACGCAAAGCCAATAGAGATAGCTATTAGTCCAGACTCACGACCTTCCTTTACGAACGCCACCCAGGTGACCGTCTCAGACGACTCGGTGGTTATACAGTTTGCGTACATGCGTCCCAACAGCCCCATGGGTCAGCTGGTGAGTGAGGTGGTGCTCTCTCCCAAGCACGCCATCGACTTCAGCCGAGCACTGGACGAAACTATCAAGAAGCACTTCACCAGGCATTTGAGTGAAGGAGAAAGTTAGGAGTTTTTCCTAGTTGCGGAGTATGCTGAAAGGGTACGGACTATCCTGTCCGTGCATCCTCAACTGTCAGGGGTTTCCGATGACCAGGATTTCGCAAACTAACCACACTGCCCGCGAACATCTGGAGGACTTCAACATCGATCGGGGGCAAGGGAAACCGTCGTTCGTCGACAATGATATTCGCGAATTGCCTACGTAACTTTTCGGCAGCAGGGAGGAGTCCCCTCCCGTCTTCCACAAAGTCACGCTCGGCTCTCTCGCCTTGAGCACTGACTACATCGACCCAACGTATCCATAAAAGATATACGGGTCTCTCGCTCTTGGGCCTTGGGGTATGACAACCCTAAGGTCCTTTTTTTAATAGGGAAGTAGTCCCCTTCTTAAAGCCAAATGGAATCTCGCCCAACCGGGGAAGTGCTTAATATATATCTCGGGAAGGGAGTATTCATGTAGTAAGTGGGCCAGATACTATCTCGCGAGAGAGTGGTGGGGGACGAGAGAATAAGGAAACAGACACCCAAGCCCAGATAGCCTTAATACAGGGCCTGGTTATTTGTTAGTGCGTAAAAGATATATTGTGCGCACATTAAGTAAACAACTCCCCCGGGTGTTATTTCAAATTCTCCATGGGTCTAGTCAGACTAACTACCCTACTTCCCTATTACTCTAGGGTGACCTTGCCCGCTGACGGGTCGGCAATACTTTCCTGCTCGAATATCTATTTATTTCTAATTAGACCCCTTCCCCGATTTTCACTTTTTAGCGGTGGGGAAGGACCAAAAAGAGAAAACCGGATCCCCCTGAATCCGGTCTCTCACTTCCCTGCTCTGGTACTCCTAGTGCCGTGCGGCGATAACTACCACCTGCAGCAAACTAATGAGGGTACTCGCAAATCCTGTCCAGAACGCATACATCTCTAGATTGCCTCTGAGCTTTTTATGAGAGCGCTTGTGCGATGTTCGAGCCATACGTAGAGGATAGCATGTGAAAGCGTGTGGCAACTCACACTGCCTTAATAAAGTAGAGATACAGCGTCACGAGTGAAATGAGAAGACTCATGATACCCATGAGGAACGCATAGAGACGCATACGACGAGCATGCTTTGAGTTCCCCTTTGTATGGAGTGCCGCACTCAGGAGTCTTTTCTGGCTGTAGTTAACGGGCATAGTTAGCAGGCTACGTTTTTGGTGATGTACTCATACGCTTCATCCACTGAGTCCACAATGTGGAAGAGGTCCAGATCCGCCTCGTCAATTGAATGGTACTTCTGAAAGAGTTGTGTTCGGAACAATTCAATAATCGGCTCCCAGTACTCTCGGCTATAGAGCACGAGCGGTACTTTCTTAATCTTCTTTGTCTGTATGAGGGTGAGGATTTCGGTGAACTCGTCGAGGGTACCAAACCCTCCCGGGAAGCAGATATAGACTTCTGCCGCAAACGCGAGCATAACCTTCCGTACAAAGAAATGCTCAAAGAGCATGGAATCGGTCACGTACTTATTGAGAGACTGCTCGTCTCGCAAACGAATGTTCAATCCCACCGATGCTCCCCCCACATCATGCGCTCCCTTGTTAGCTGCCTCCATAAGCCCGCTACTTCCTCCGGTGATAACGGCGTATCCCTGCTTTGCGAGCCGGCCAGCTAGCTCAGTGGCATCGGTGTATATCTTTGGTGGGAGTGTGGTGCGTGCCGTACCAAAGAAGGTAATGGCAAGACCATACCGGGTAATGGTTTCAAACCCGTCCACAAACTCTGCCATGATCTTAAACACTCTCCAGCTTTCAAGCTTTCGCGGTTTGCACACGAGAGGCTCAGGGTTCTCCGGAACCTGTCCCTTCCCTTCTTCAATGGCACGCGAAAGCTTAGCGCCCATTCGGTCGTGCGAGGGTTCAAGTGCGGGGGGAGTTAGGATGTCGTCTGCCATGGTATATCAAAGGTACTGAATTCGGGTAATATGTTCTTAGTATACGCGATGCGGGCAATAACTTCTGCATGGCACTTAGCACCCATGAGCGCGTTGTGTGGACGCGGCTCTTCAGGAATTCCGCAATAGCGAAGCGCATAGTCCAGATTAATCGCTGAGCGATTCTTCTCCACTGGTGGCTCATTGTTGTGTGTGGTCATATGAAGCCATACGACTGAGTGCACATCGATGGTGCGCTTTCCAAATGGGCATTCGATGCCCGCGCGCTGGCAGGCCGCTTGTACCATCTCTAAATCAAAGCAAGGATTCTGTGCCGCAAGCATTCTGTTCTCGATACCTGTTTGTGCCCACGCAACAAACCTAGTGATAAGTTCTGCTTCGCTTTGTCGTTCCGGATCTGCTATCTGTTCTCTAGTAAAACCATTGATTCCTAGTGCCTCGTCTTCGATTGCACTTCCCTCCCAGGCTCGACACTCCTCATAGAACTGATTGGTTGGGTTATCAAGATCAAGTGCCCCCAAGGAGAGTATGGAGTGCTTCCGGGGGTTGAGTCCGCTGCTTTCAACATCGAGAACGATCATACTCCTATTCTACAACCCCGGGCAGTTACTTGCAGGAGTGAGCCCTGCCGCCTTCGCATCGTCCACGGAGGCAAACCACACCTTGTTCTCTTCCTTTATTCTCTTCACCCCACTGCAGGTGGGCAGATAGTATTTGGTGCCGCTCTTAGAGGCCACATACCCCACTCCTGGCGTACCGGTCTCGGGCTTAGTTGCTTTGGGGAGAGGTGCAGACTGGGCTGGCTTCCCCAGGGCCTCTAGGCCCCGCTCCTCTATCCAGAAGCCCTTCCCTGCCCCTTTCTCCATATCCTTGCCTGCCAATATGCCAAGCCCAAAGGCCGCGGTGGTGGCCAGAATGAGGATGGCAACCGTGAGGGCATGGGGCGGAACCCTGCCAGCCAGTGTCTTGCCCCGCTCTCGTATATCTGCTATATTCATAAGACCTAAATTATGGCACATACAAAAGCAGGAGGATCGTCTAAGAACGGCCGCGACTCAAATCCAAAGTACCTCGGTATCAAACTTGGTGATGGCCAGGCAGCTCGACCGGGCATGGTTATCGTACGCCAGCGCGGTACCAAGATTGAGGCTGGACACAATGTGAAGGTTGGTCATGACCATACCCTCTTTGCCATGGCCACCGGCAAGGTGCTATACCGCAGCCGCCGCAAGGTTAATTTTGATGGACGAGTTGTGCGCAAGAAGGTAGTGGACGTATTACTTCCTGCTTAATGCCTAAGTGCCCTCCTCTGAGGGCACTTGACATTTATGCACTTATAGTGTTATACTGTTTCTATGGGTCAGGACCGCGCATCCGCGCTGTTCAGGAGATCCAAGCACAAACAACAGGGAGGATTGGGCATGACGCTCATCCGGAATATCTTCATGGCCCTCGTGGCCATGTTCGTTTTGGGGGTGGCCGCTCCGGCCTCCGCCAAGACACTGACCGAGGTCGTCGCCTGTCGCGACGCCGGCTTTGCCGCCGCGCCCTTCACGGGCACGATGGCGCAGAAGGAACGCCAGGCCAAGAGCCTGGTCATTGGCACGGAAGTGCTCGTGGACAACGTCACGGTCAAGCTCGACGCGGGCGACAGCCTGTGGTCGCGCTGCAAGACCGGCCCTTCAGCCCTCGAAGTCGCGACCGCAAAGGTCACGGCCCTTGAAACCGAGAACGCGCGCCTGCGCGCGCTCGCCTACACCAGGACTTCCAAGGGCCCCGTGTCCTGGAGGTCCGTGGCTACCAGCCACGCCAGCCAGATCACCGATCTGAACGGCAAGCTCGACGCCGCCAAGGCCGCCATCAAGTCGGAGAAGTTCTTCGGCAAGCTCTGGCTCGTTCTGGGGCTCATCACGCTGACGGTTCTGGTCGTGCTGTTCTGGACCTGCTCCAAGATTGCGCAAGAGCGCAATCTGCTGAAGCGTCGCCTGGACGCCGCCAAGTCGGCGCCGTCCGAGGAGAGCACCCTCGGCAAGATGCACGACGGGCCGACCCCGCACGTTCACGGCACGGACACCTAGCTGAGTCCAACTCAGCAACTTCTTAAGCACCTTCAAAGCTAGTTTCTCCGAGCAGACAGCCACACGTGTTGTCGTTCGTCGAGATCCCTATCGATCTTCTCGATAGCCTAGTGAACAAAAACTCATAAAGGCCCTCGTCCTCACGGACAGGGCCTTTCGACTTTCCACTCTTCCCTATTCCGCCTCAATGAAGATAACGATGCTGCCGAAGGTAGCGCCCATAGCAACAGGGATAGCGAATTCTCCGAGTTCCTTGATTGGCTTCTCAAGTTTAATCACATTCTCCGGAAGCTCGGTAGCGGCAGCAATCTCTGCTGCGTCCACTCCATCATAGAGGTGTCCCTGCTCGTTGGCTTTCTTGGTTATAACAATGCGGCCTTCAGCGAGTGCATTGAGTCTATTCTCAATAAGCTTAGTATCAAGCTCCTTCTGCTGCTCGTATTGCTTAGCGCGACTCTCAGCCACCTTCATGTTGGCAGGCGTTGCTACCACCGCCAGCCCTCGAGGAATAAGGAAGTTCTGTGCGTGTCCATCTGCACACTCAATAACGGTTCCTGCGCGGCCGGTGTTCTTCACATCTTTTAGTAGTACGACTTTCATATAGAGCCATCCTACCTAACCTGGCTTCGATTAGCAACTGCGGGCTATTTCCCCGTCGTCAAAAACTCAACCGCCCTCGCCTTCTGCGGATCCTTGTCCGCCAAGAACTCCTCCTGCGTGCGCTCCACCTTAATGTCTGGGGTGAGTCCTCCATCCGAGATGGACCTGCCACCTGGAGTGAGCCAGCGAGCAATAGTTACCTTGAGTGCTCCCCCATCAATCTCAACTAACTCCTGCACCGAGCCCTTTCCGAACGAACGCGTACCAATGAGTGTTGCAACTTTTGCGTCCTGCAGAGCTCCGGCAAGAATCTCAGACGCAGACGCTGATCCCTGATTCATAAGCACCACCACTTTGGTATCCGCTGGGATACCTCCCGTTCCGCGACTACGGTGCACCACATTCTGCTGCTTGCCCTTGTAGTCCTCCGTTACCACAGCAGATCCTTCGGGCATGAAGTGGCTGGCAATAGACACCGCAGACTCAAGGTACCCACCCGGGTCTCCACGAACGTCAAGAATCAGTTTGTGTGAACCAGAGGTGCGGAACTCAGCCAGTGCCTTGTCAAAGAGACCTGCAGACGTTGCGGTGAACTCATAGATGGCGATGTAGTAGACACCGGTCTTGGCATCGTATGAGTTTTCGATGGTTGGAACTGAAATAATTGCTCGTACCACCGCTATCTCTGAAATCTTTCCTTCGCGCATTATTTTAAAGATCACACTTGTGCCCTTCTTTCCTCGAATGAGCTTCACCGCTTCGTCGGTTGAAAGTCCGTCCGTTGATTTTCCATCAATGGTTAAAATAGCGTCTCCTGCCATAATCCCCGCACGCTCAGCAGGGGTTCCCTTGAGTGGTGCTATCACCGTGAGCACCTTGTCTTTGATACCTATCTCCATACCCACACCTCCAAACTCTCCGGAGATAGTTTCGGCAAAGGACTTTGCTTCTTGGGGCGGCATGTACACCGTGTACGGATCTCCAAAAGAAGCCGTCATACCAGAAATTGCGCCCCACAGACGTTCCTTAGTGGTTGGAGCAGTGGTAGAACCGTGCGTTTGTACAAAGCGATCGTTCAATACATTCCAGGCTTTCCAAAATGCCGTAAAGTCTGCATTTTGGTCGGGGGTTGCGTTCAGCGAGTCACCAAGCAAGGGCACGCTCGAGAGTACGTTTGCGGCACCAGCAGTTCCCACCTTAAGTCCGCCCACAAACCCCACCCCAAGAAGAAGCACTACAATAATCCCCGTGCGTACCATGCTTCGCGTACTCTTTGGTACCGCAAGTGATTCTTCGTCTATAAGATGTGGTTCCTGCTCCATAGGTAGAGGTACTGTACCACGAGGAGTACTGTTGAGAACATGCGTGAGTGTGCACGCAGTGCTCTATACTAGAGAGAGCTATGATGACGAGACACCTGCGCGGCAAGATTACGTGGATTGATCTTGAATCTCCAACTCATGAAGAGCTGGACGCTGTGATGCGCGAATTTGGTATCAATGCACGAATTGAGGAAGAGATCATCTCCCCAACCCCCTACCCGCTCTCCATTACTTTTTCCGAGTACCAGTATCTAGTACTGCACTTCCCCACCGCGCAAGGTGGAACGGACACCCGGTCTCAGGAGGTTGATTTTATTGTGGGAAAGAAATTCCTCATCACGGCTCGCTATGAGGTGGTGGAGCCGCTCCACAGCCTCCATAGAGTATTTGAGGCAGAGGAGCTCCTTGGGGTTCCCCCACAGGCCTCTCAGGCAGAAGAATTGATTGAGCAGATGCTTAGAAGACTGTATGGAGCTATAAGCGGAGAAGCGGAGCAGGTGCTGCGCATGCTTGAGCGCATCGAACAGGATATTTTCTCAGACAAAGAGCGAAAAACCGTGCGAGCTATTTCGGACGTGAGTCGCGTGCTCCTTAAGTTTGATACCGTGCTTGACCGGCACACCGAGCCCCTGAGTGAGTTCCTAATGGGACTCTCGAGCACTGCACTCTTTGGCAAGAAGTTTACCGAACATGCCGACCGTATAGAAGCAGAGCGAGATCATGCCGCAGCCCTGGTGGAGTCTTATAGAGCAGTTGCCCGGGAGCTCCGCATTACGAACGACTCCCTGCTCTCTGCTTCACAAAATGAGGTAATGAAGAAGCTCACTCTCATGTCCTTTGTGATTCTCCCACTCACCCTTATCACCGGGGTGTTTGGTATGAATATAGATGAAATGCCCATTATTACTCAGCCAGGAGCTTTTTGGATTATTGTCTCCATCATGGTTGTTGCCGCATTCTCCTTCTTCCTCTTCTTTAAGTTGAAGCGCTGGTTCTGATATAGTGAACGCATGTCTTGGTTTTCTCGGATATTCAAGCGCACCAGCCGTGCAACGGTAAGTCGGGCCCCCCTACTGTTTACTAATACCCTTACGGGAACCAAGGAGATTTTCACCTCATACAAGGCAGGAATCGCTACGCTGTATTCGTGTGGTCCCACGGTGTATTCCAAGCAACACATTGGCAATCTGCGTGCGTATGTGTTTTCGGACACCATTGCCCGGGTACTGTCTCAGGCCGGGTTCCGTGTGAAGCCGGTCATAAATATTACGGACGTTGGACACTTAGTCGCGGACGCGGACGAGGGCGAGGATAAGATGCTGGTGGGTGCTACCCGTGAAGGACTGACCGCACAAGAAATCGCAAACAAATACACCACACTGTTTGTGGACGATTTGAGTACTTTGAATATTGATACCTCGTCCATACAGTTTCCCCGCGCCTCTGAATACATTGCTGAACAGATTGCACTGATCAAGAAGCTAGAGGAAGAGGGATACACGTACCAGACCTCGGACGGCGTGTATTTCGATACCGCGCGCCTCTCTTCCTATGGTGCCTTTGACCGAAACCCGGCACAATCGCGCGAAACCCTAAACGCAGAAATTGGGAGACGTATCACCAGCAACAAAGAAAAGCATCAGCCGGCAGACTTTGCCCTGTGGCGGTTCTCGAGTACGGGTCAGACACGACTCCAAGAGTGGCCAAGTCCCTGGGGTCGTGGATTCCCGGGTTGGCATGTGGAGTGCTCCGCAATGGCGCGTGCACTACTCGGACAGCCCGTTGATATTCATACGGGCGGTATAGACCACATTCCACTCCATCACACAAACGAGATAGCGCAGTCTGAAGCTGCGTACGGAACCCTACTTGCCCGCGTATGGATGCATGAGGCATTCCTCACCGTTGACGGCTCAAAGGTTTCTAAGTCACTTGCAAACGAAGTGTATCTCTCAGACATTGAGGAGAAAGGGTTCCACCCTCTCTCACTTCGCTACTTTTTCCTACAAGCTCACTACCACAGCACCGTCTCTTTCACTTGGGAGGCGCTTAAGGCAAGCGACGAAGCACTACAGAGACTCTGGAAACTTGCTCGTGACGTGCGCGCACTCTCAAGCGAACGACGAGCTCCCTCTGAACAAGGCCGACGCCTCGTTAGCCATCTGCGCGATGACCTCGCCACTCCCGCAGCTCTTGCCCTTCTCTGGGAATCACTCCGAGACGATGAGCTCTCCCCCGAGCAGCTCTGGGACATGCTCGTGCTTGCAGACGAGGTACTGGGGCTCTCACTTGCTACTCCTCCGGGTACCCGGGCGATTGAGGCACTCCCCGATGACGTGCAATCTCTTATGCGAGAGCGGGATTTGGCTCGAACGGCTCAGGACTTTTCCCGTGCAGACGAGCTCCGTATCCACATAGAGAACCGGGGATATCGTGTGGACGACGGCCCTTCCGGGACGGTGGTCACGCGTGTGCGCCCTTGATAGACTAGAGGGATGAGCACCAGCGTCACCCGCATCCCCCCACAGAGTCTCGACGCAGAGCGTGCACTTCTTGGAGCTCTTTTGTTAAAGCCTGATGCCATTCATGACATCTCAGACCTTGTGCGTCCTGACTCGTTTTATGCAGAGAAGCATCGCTTAATTTACGAAGCAATGCGCGAACTCACCGAGCGTGGTGAGCCTATCGACATGCTCTCCCTTGCGGAGCGTCTGCAGGCAAAGAGCTTGCTTGAGCGCGTTGGCGGACGCGCATACATTGCAGAGCTTGCCGGAACGGCTCCTACTCCCGGGAACCTGAGTCACTATGCAGACCTGGTCTCGCGCAAGCACCTCATGCGCTCACTCATTGATGCCTTCTAAGACATCACTGAGTCTGCGTACGACGAAAGTCGAGACCCGGTTGAAGAGTTAGACCATGCGGAGAAATCGGTATTTGCTATTGCCAACGCTTCTACCAGCCACAAGTTCATAGCAATTAAAGATAAGCTAGACGCCACCTGGGATCGTATTGAGTCCATGTCTAAGAACCAGG
>OBEQ012170731.1_pt1 | contig 10079 bp, 8 predicted proteins | sample 1670901 | NCBI WGS metagenome assembly OBEQ01 (sample SAMEA104232315, study PRJEB22302) | groundwater metagenome | biome: forest; feature: aquifer; material: groundwater | place: USA | collected 2011-08-07 | depth 5.4 m | reverse complement strand
TCATTCTTTTTTAAAGAATTGAATATTGTTTGACTGTCCAACTTACATACAGGAAGTTTTTTTATATTTTCTAAGCTATATATTAAAAGATCATCGTCTTCATAGACTTTTATCTCCTGCAGATCTTTATTGTTAAAAATTTCACTTAGTTTATTTGGAAAGTTTTCAGTTAGTAATTTTTTGTGTACTACAATATGATTTAAACCTAAAACTTTTAATTTCATTAGTGCTTCCATTGTAGGATTTTCATTTATTGATGAGAGTAGGCTTCTCCATTCAAAGGGAAAGTAACCACTTGATCCATTCATTAACTTTTCCTGGGTGAAAATAGACCATGTTAGGTAATAAGCGCTTTTAGATAATAAAATTGGTTGAGAAAAAGTAGGTATATGCAAAACAACTCTACTATTAAATTGTTTTATATAGTTTAATTGCTTTGAGTTTTGGGCGAATTCTTGAATAATTCTTGATCGATCATTAAAATTCCAAAAATTGATGTTTTCTAACCCCCATAAAATGAAGATTATTAATATTAAGGCTAAGCTTTTGCTTTTTGATAATCTATATCTATGGAAAAAATCAAGCAAAAAACTAACTCCATATCCTGCCAGTAATGCAAAAGGTATGTAAAAAATAAACTCAAATCGTGTCGGAACTCTGGTGGCATTTAAAATAAATATATATTTGTATAAAAAAAACGTTGGAGACAAGAAAGGGCCATTGCTCATGAGTAAGCTTAAAAGTAATATTATGATTAGGAAATTGAGGTGGAAAAATGATGTTTTAACTTTATAGAGATAATAGACACCTAAAATGGTAAGAAGTATCGGAATTAGATTTAAGAATAATACATGTTCATCATAATGAAATTTTTTATCAATTTCTATTGGATATCTATATTTTTCAAACCCTTTAACTAGATCTCCATAAACTAAGTTAGTTGGTAGAGAAGACACCCAATCAATAGGTTGTGCTGAATAAAAAATATTTTCTCTTAAAGTTCTACTTACTTGCTCCTGATAAGAAAATTTAAGATAAGGATAATTAAAATAAAATAGAACTACTAAAAAAGGCAGACTTAATATTGATATAAATAATATTTTCCAAAGAGATTTTGCTCTAGTTGTAAAAAAATTGACGATAAAAATAGGTAATAAAAAAATAGTACAAGTTAGCAGTGTATAAATCAGAAAGTATATTGTAGTTAGGGCATTTAGAGTAAAAAATAATAGTAAGTAAAATGAATTTTTTACATTTTGTTCTCTTATAAATTTGTATAAAAAAATAAATACAGGAGGTAAGAAAAATTTAAGTAAATAACTTAGATGCCCAGCATTTAAATGTTCAAAAGTTAAAGGATTAAATGTAAATATTAAGGTGGCTATTAAAGTAGCATAGTTATTCTTTAAAAAAAATTTAAAAGAATAGTAAGCGGATATAAAAGTAAGAATAAAGAAAATAAAAATAAGTAAGTTAGTTGATAAAACTAAATTATGGCTTAGCCAGTAAAGAGGAGAGAAAAATAGTGATGCTAAAAAAAGATGATCAGAAAAAGCTAATGTGAAAGGGAATGGGTAAAATTGAGGAGCATTAAAATATAGCTGCTGATTAAAGATTCTGCCTGTTTTGATTGATTCTTGGTTGTACCACATTAGCCAACTTTGAAAAGGGTAATCCCCAAAGGTAGGATAAAAATTATTAAGATTTAAAATAAGCGGAAAAGTAAAAAAACAGGTTGTAATAATGGCAATAATTAAAGGAATGTAGAAGTTTTTTATTAGCTGTCTCATTATTTCATCTGGCTGGCTATATTGTAATTAAAGATCATTAGATTTAAGTCTCCATCATCTGGTATTTCTTCTGGGGTCAGAGAATGTAGTAAATGATTGAACCCTGAGGACTTGATAGTTAATTCTTTAATTGGTTTACCAAATTGATTAATAATTTTTTCTCTTGAACAGTCGTTAAAAAAATGCTTATCTTTTTTTTGATAATCAATTAGTAAAAAGGTTGGGCCTTCATAATAAGATGATTGATACCAGAAGTCGCTTGCCATCCATAACATTGGTAATATTTTTCCTTTTTTACAGGTAATTTGGCGTATTTTAATTTGATCCTCTGATAAAAAGGTATTAATTGCTGAGTGCCAATAACCACTATAACCATACTTTAAATTTTCATTTCTTAAAGTTTGGATGGTATGAAAATTACTTGGATATTTTTCTCTGATTTCAATAAATTGAAAGAAAGGCATTAAGCTTTTTAAATTGAGAAGTAGGGTGAAAATAATGATTAGATAAATAGCTGTTTTTTTAAATTTAGTGGTTTTATTAATGCTTTCTAGAAATATTGCCAGACCAAAGCATAAGCAAAAAGGGATCATTATTAAATACCTGTTGGTGGGTAAACTCCCTGCTCGGCTTGAGAAGGTATAAGCACAAATTGTAAAAAAAGCACAAAGGGGTATAAATAGACCAAAAATATTTTTACCTAAACTTTTTTTAGATAATAAAAATAGACCAACCATACCCATAATCAGAATCAGAAAGTTGCTTATTATTTTTAGGTATCTATAAATGTCAAAATCACCTAAAAGATAGGAATTGAACATGAATAGTAAACCTAAACTGAAGCGTTTTATATTAAAAAATATTTTAATAGGCTCTATCAACGATCCATTAAAGGGGTAAAAATAGAATTTATTAGAAAGTAGAAAAAATACTTGGATAATTTGACTAAAAAGGATGGAGGAAAAAATTAAAAAAGCTGATTTAAGATAATTAATGTCTTTTTTAATAAGATAAAAAATGAGATAACAAAAAAGTAGTGGTATTCCAAATGTAAATATAAAATATGGATCGTTAAAAAATGAGATCGTTAAAATGAAGAAAAATAAAATTCCACCAATTTTTTTAGTTTGAAAAATCAATAATGTAAAAAAAAGAGCTGTAATTTCAAAATTCCTTTGTGAGGAATGTGCTAGAGCATTGTAAAAAGATGGTGATTGGTTAATTAAAAGTAGTAAAGGTAGAAAAAAAATTAGTGAATTTTTACTCTTTCCTATTTGGATGTCTTTCATGAAAATTAAATAACTTGCGAAAAACAATATAAAGGTGGCTATTAACTCTAGAAAGATTAGTGCTTCTAAATTAGTTATATTTTGACCAAAAAGATAAGTAGTTAAATAATACAAAGGAAACTTAAGCAGAAAATTATCTGGTGGGAAAAAAATTTTATGCTTAAAAATATCATTTAAAAGAAAATAATTGGCAAAAAAGTCGCTATTTAATAAATTGTTTAAAGAGAAAAAAAGAATATTAATTAAAACATTTATAATTAGGAGTAATAGTAGGATTTTTGCGTACCTAGACTTTAAAAAACTAAGCATTAAAACTCTTTTAGCTCTAGTTCTAGCTTTTTTTGTTCATCTTTTTGTTTGATGGCTTTTCTGTGATCATATTTGGTTTTAGATTCTGCAACAGCTAAATCTATTTTGAAGTAATTATTTTTGGAATAAATTGATAAAGGAATTAATGTTTTGCCTTTTGCTGTAACTTTGCCTATTAAATTATTTATTTGTTGTTTATGTAATAAAAGCTTTCTTGTTTTGTTTGGAATGTAATCTTCACGAGCTCCTAAATAAGGGTAAATGTAGGCATTAACTAGATAAACTTCCCCATTTGTAATTCTGGCGAAACTATTTGATAAATCTACTCTTCCTGCTCTTATAGATTTAACCTCACTTCCTGTTAGTGCGATTCCACATTCCAAGGTCTCTAGTATTTTATAGCCATGAAAGGCTTGGCGGTTTGTTATTTTCATGAGTTAATCATAAATCTTGAGATCCCACGTCGCAAGCTCCTCTGGATGACAAAAAAGAAGTTCCTAGAACTGAGGATAGGTATGCTTGTGTAACCTGTCAGCTGTTAGCTACCTCAAATCAATTTGGTAAATCTTGTTTCCTTCCAGTAAGTAGATTTTTTTGCCTTTTTCATCTACAACTAAATCATCACTAGTTTTAAACTTATCTCCTTGGTATTGAGAAAGATATTTACCTTTTTTATCAAGGACAACAAGCCTTGAGTTGGCTGAAGCTAGTAGATACATATGATCTGTAGTATCAGAAACATAAAAAGTATTTACACTGCATAAATTTTCATCCAAACCATTAATAGAGAAATTGTCCTCAACACCTTGAGTATATTTTTTAATTTCATTTCCAGAAAATAGAATCCAAATGGATGAGTCAATCTCCATTTTCTTAGCACTAGCAAGCTCAATTCCTTTATTATCTCTAAAATAAGGATTTTTATCTGAGTAGCTGGCTGCAGCAGGGATATACTTCCAAATTTGGTTTTTAATTATATCTAAGGCATAAACATTTCCGCCAAATCCAAAAATATCTAAGATCTTTCCCCATTCTGAGTCAGGTTTTACTACTTGGCTAGATTTTTGGGCTTTGGTATCTACTCTTAATATGCCTTTATCTTGGGAATAAACAAAAGCAAAATCTCCATTTAGACTGGCAGCTTTAGCATCCCCTAATTGATTTTCTCCAGCTAAAATTTGGTTGGTTTTAGTTGTTAAATCAAATAAAACTAAAGTTTTTTTGGAGTCATCTAATAACAGTATTCTTCCTAAAGAGGAGGATAATTTTTTAGCTTGGAAACCAGGTTTAATTAAATCTAATGTTAAAAAAACTGGGAAGTTAGTAACATTGTAAATTTTTAAGATATTTGGTAATTCATCATCTATTTGTTTTTTTACATTTTGGGCTTCAATATTTGTTGGAGCAGTGGTTAATACTTGATCTATATTTTTTCTAGCTTCATCTAAGTTCTGTTTGGCTGAGCTTGGATCTAAATCCTTAAGATTTCTAGCTTGATTTAGTTTATCTTTTGCTGAGTTAATTAAACTATTGATTTGGTTGGTTTTTTGTTGATTGGATTTAGTTTTTATGGATAAAGCTATGGGAACTGCTGCCAGTAAAACTAAAACTGCTATTAATATTAAGCGGGCGATATTATTTTTAGGTATCAATCTTATAGCTAAAGAGACTAAATTAGCTAAACTAATAGTTTTTCTAGATGAAGGCTCAGACTCGCTAACTTTAGGGATCTTTTGTTCAAGTTGGTCGCCATGATAATCAACTAATATAGCAGCAATTGGTTCTTTAGTTGGCAGCGGTGTTTGGTCTGGTGACTCGGTTAAATTTGAAGATTCCCTCCATCTGGAGTTTATTTCATCATCAAATTGTTCTAAAGGGATTAAGGCTAGGTTTTTTAAACTATTTTGATCATTTAATTTATTTAAACTATTACTAATAAAAAGTAAGCGATCACCTATCTTTAGGTGACCAGAGATTAATTGATCATGACCATCTTGGGGAGTTAAATGAGTTAGTTGATTATCGCGAAGCAGATAAGCGTGATGGTTTCCGTGAGTACTGATATAGAGTAAATTTTCTTGCCAGATAAAAAACTCAATTTGCAGATCTGAGTAATCTTTTAATTGCTCCTTAGCTATTGCAAAGGATTTTTCCAATTTAGCTGGTACTAAATCAGTGTCTATAAAAAATTGCTCTTCGATGGCTGCTGCTGTTAATCTAACTTTAGTAAACACATCTTCCCCAGATGCAGTGACAAGAAAAGCTAAAGTTAAATCTGGGTTTTGATATACAAATGCTTGAGCTGTTAATAAATCAGAATTTCCTGCGATGACCTTGCTAAAACGAATCAATTGAATAGCACCACCTTTCGCAATACTTAAAATAAGAAAATGAAAAAGATAACTACTCCTAGGGCAAGGAGGGCATGTAGGATAGCTATGGCCTTTAAAATATTGGCAGTTTTAGTAATGACTGTTTCTGACATTAAGTTAACTTGTCTTATGACTACTAAACTAAAGATAAAATAGAGAATTGATATACCAATAAACCCAACTTTAACAGTTTGAACAAAGCCAGGGGAATTTAATAAGTTTGATCCAAAACTAGGGTTATCTAGCATAATTTAGCTCCTTTTATGGAGAGGGTGGTGGTACCCCTCTTAATTCTTCAATCCTATCAGCTACGAAATCTGGCTTAGGCACATCAAGAAATTCGATAAGTTGACCCTTAGCAGCTGTTTCAATTAAAACATCACCAAAATTAAACAATGATGCAATAATTCCAGCTATTTTTGAGTTAATACTTTGGATATCAGTTAACTCTGTTTCAGTTACGTTGCGATAAAGCAGTGAGAAAAAGTTAATATCAATAATATGAAAGTTAGTAACAAGATAAATATTGTAGTACCAATACAGAAACTGCTCTATGACATAACCTAGAACTAATAGATACCATAAAACTAATACTCCTAAAATAAGACTTGTTGGAACTTGGGAGAAAAAATGAAAATTAAATGTTTGATCTATAAAGGAAACTACGGCAGGGAGAGCAAATAAAAATAATGCGGTTAGAATCCAAGGGATATTGGTAATCCAATGTCTTCTTAACATTAGCTCAATTATTTCATTTGGTTCTTGCTCACCATATCTAATGCCATCTGGTCTGTCAAATAAGCTTGGAAAGAAAAATGATCCCATCAGTTTTGGATTCTAGCACAGTCCTATAGAAAACTCAAAACTTAGATGTTAGAGCTTTCTTAGTTCTAAACTCTAAGTTGCAGTTCTGAGTTATGACATCTGAGCTCTAAGCTACTTTTTCTCCATATTAAAAAGCGGGGATTTTATAGAGATATAGCCAGGGGCACGCAGGTTAAAGATTGTTTTAAAGTCAGAACCAGCGATACTCATTGAACCTCTGTTAGTATCAAAAGTAATATTAGTTGTGGTACCGTCATCTTTATAGACTACAAATACACCGGCAATTGAGGTCACAGCTCCCCCATTTCCCTGAGCTTTATCTCTCATTTCTCCAATTGAGAAAGGATTACCAGGCCAGCAAGAGGTATCAATTGGGGAAATTCTGTCTTTATCTGAATCTGATTGATAAACAATCCAAGAATTTAAAATATCAGACATCTGTTCAGTAGTTAACCAAGGATTAGACCTGCCACAAGAATTTCCGTTTCGATCTTTATACCAACCTTTATAAAACCAAGGCGAGCCAGCAATTTTTTCATAAGCATCTCCTGTCCAACAATTTCTATTACCACATTTGGTATCCCAACCAGAGTTATTACCATACCCTCCAGTTGTGGAGGAGTACTGAGCATTTGCCCCACCTTCCATAACCCAACCTCTGGTGGCTCTAACAGCCTCTGCCCAATTTCCACCTTTATCTGAGTTTTTATAAACCTGGCAACCCTCATCAGGACAGATTGTTCCTCCAGATCTAACTGCATAAGTTCTGGCAGCAACAGCTTGAGCTTTTAAAGCTTCCATAGGGAAAGAGTTTGGCATTTCATAAATTCGCATCATATATGTATCTTCAAAACTCATAGAGCCATAGCCTGTAACATTAATTGTTGAAGGGACACTATAACCTTTATTTAAGTTTGATCCTGGATAATAGGCTTTTAAGATATCTTGCGCGTTTTGGCCAGATTCGGCTCTACCTTTTGCGCCATACTGGCTCATACCATTTCTATGAGTATAAGCACCAAAAGAAAATGCAGCAAAAGCTGGTCTAAAACCTGGATCAAAATTAGGAGCAGCATTTGGATCATCTGCTAAAGGCACATCTCCAACAGAGGTAGTAAAGGTTCCAGATTTTGCAGCTAAAATTGCTTGTTGTTTAGCAGATAATTCAGCAATTTTGCTGGTTAAATTAGTTTGATAATCTTGAGCTTTTTTAATCTCTCCACCTAAAAAGGTAGCATTTTTATCTACATCAGCTTGCAGAAGAGCTAGTTTGGCCTTATCTTTTTCCAGTTTTTCTTTTTTGGTTAAAAGATCTGCTGCTTCATCGCTTATCGAGTTAATTATTTTATGATTTTCATTAATAGCTGCAAGGGAGATAAGTTTTTGAGAAAGTTTACCAGGGGAACCTAAAATAAGGCTAAAAGTGTTTATCTCATAACCATTTTTATAGTCTTTTTGGACTCTTTGGTTAAAAACAGCTAAAAGTTGAACTAGTTTTTGTTTTCTTAAATCTAAATCTTTTTCTTTTTGGATAATTTTAGAGGATAAAATTTGTAAACTTACTTGGATTTGGGCTAATTGTCTTTTTAAAGATTCAAGTTGTCCTACAAGTGGTTTAGTAGCTGCAACTGATTGTTCCCTAGCCTTATTTAACTGATTAATTTGCTGTTGCAAATCATCTACTTCATCTGCCCGAACAAGAGTGATTAACGATTTATGATTGATGATTAAAGAAAAAAAAATAGCTAATAAAAGTAATGCTACTCTCTTAAATCTTGCCTCTGAAAGAGGGGCGTACCAACCTTTAATCTTAAATCTCTTAAGTCTGATAGTCCCGATGCTTTTAGATCGGGATCCCGTTGACTGTAAGTCCATCGGGGCTGATAGCTTAGAGCTGATAGCTCTCAAAAGGGGAAACATAACCTAACAATTTTAACACAACAAAAATATGTTTACCCGGGAGTTAAAACAGTTAAAGAATTACTTGGTATATCTTGTTCCTACTTCTTTTGCCCGCTTAGTAAAATAGGCTTGTAATTGATCTAAGGTAAGTGGTTTAATCATATTTGGCAAGAAATCAAAGCCTTCAACTTTTAAAAAATCTGAGGCAAGTACAAATGGGTCAATTTCCAGATGAAATTTAACCTTAACTCCTGCTAGTAAATCTCCAATGGTGAATTTTTGCAGTAAATAATAAAGGTCAACAAAATCTTTAACCTCTAATCTTTGTTCTACTGTTAACAGTTTATTGATAGCAATATCCGCTAAACTATCAACCGTTACTCCGTCAATGACCTTACCTTTCTCCACTTGCTTATAGGGGTAATAAGCAAAATCTACTTTGACTGCCTTTCCATTTGGTAAAGTAAGATTGAATATATGAGTTTTTTCTATGGGCACATAGGAGATAGAAAAATTATATTTACTACTCCAGGCGGTAACTTTTTCTGTTATGTTTTGAGGATCAAATGGTTGAGTTGAAAAAAAATCAAGGTCAATAGATTCACGGTGTTGTAAATAATATAAACTTAAGGCTGTTCCACCAGTAAAGTAAAAGTGTAAAGGTAAATAGGGGTCATTTCGAAATTCCTCCAAAAGAAGTTTTTGCTCAGGAGTGATAATAGTTACTTGTCCCATAAAATAAGCTCAAAAAGACGTCTGCGGAGTGGGAAGAGATGAAGTTTACCCCAATTCTTTTTAACCTCACTTAAGTTTATCTTTTCTTTTCCAGGACCATAGTTAATCATACGCTCCAACAGTAGGATTCTTCCCTGCTCACTTTTTTCTAGTTTCTGACGATTATAATCCCATAGCCACATACTCAATTATTATACACCAATAGCTTAGGGGAAACATAACTTCCTGTATTCTAGGAACTAATGCAACCCCTAAGGTATGAATCAAACACTTCCTGAGGTGTCTTGTATTGTAATCTTTTCCTGGGTCTGTTGTTAAGCTCCCATTCTACATCTTTGAGCTCTTCATCATCAATTTGATTAAAGTCAGTACCTTTAGGAAAGTAATATCTAATCCAAAGGTTGCAATTTTCATTACCACCTCTTTGATAGGCTGAGTAGGGATCAGCAAAATATACTTGTATACCAGTCTTTTTAGTGAGCTCTTTGTGGCTGACATGTTCTAAACCATTATCCCAGGTAGTTGATCTTTTTAAATCCTTTGGTAGGGATGAAAATATTCTCTCACTAGCTCTTAAGGCCTCCTGGGCAGTTAAGGATTCCATCCTCTCAAACCTGATTAAGGAGGAAACTCTTTCGTACTCAGTATGAAGTCCTGATTTTCTTCCCTTACCAACTAAAGAGTCTCCTTCCCAATGTCCCACTCTTTTCTTTTTCTCCACCTCTTTAGGCCTTTGATGAATTGACACCCTGTCTGGAATTCTCACTCTGTGGCAGCCTCTGCCACCTCTTTTTCTTCTTCTTTTCTGCTTTCTCCTTAAGTATTCAAACAGTGGTCTGTCCTCAAAGATATATTTA
>OBEQ012087034.1_pt1 | contig 10081 bp, 9 predicted proteins | sample 1670901 | NCBI WGS metagenome assembly OBEQ01 (sample SAMEA104232315, study PRJEB22302) | groundwater metagenome | biome: forest; feature: aquifer; material: groundwater | place: USA | collected 2011-08-07 | depth 5.4 m | reverse complement strand
GCGCCTTTAGAGATTCGTACTTCATCCAAATATCCATTGAGTGGCGAATTCCCAGAATAAGGATCATCACCAATTCTGAGATGACTTGTAAAGTCAGGCATGGTGCTGGAATTTGTGAAAGTCATAATGGATGTGCCATTGACTGTCACAGCCCAATCATTTGCATTGCCACTCCATCCACGGACGAGAGCAATGTGATTCCAACTGCCGGTGCTCATTCCATGCGCGGCAGATTGATCGATTAAGGTTGAGCCCCCTGATTTGACAAGAAACTGCAAATTGCTCGAGCTGCTGCCGCTGATCCGAAGGGATAAAAAGTCATTTACATTTTGACCTGAAGCAGAGTTCGAAATTGAGATCAATCCATCTTCTGCAGTTATCGCGCTAAAGTAGACCCAGAAATCAATCGTGAGATTCCCGCTCCCGAAATTAAAATCACTGTGATCGGGCACGGTCAGGTAATCACCTGTTCCGTCGAAATTTCCGCTCGCGCTGCCAAATTTTGATTGGGCTGTCGAAATTTGCGCATTGCCATTGGCTGTGACTGTCTTAGCGGATGTTTCAGAATCCGTAAACGTGGTAGAACCGTTCGTGCCGTTCGTATGCAGCATTAGCACGGTATTTGAATCAATCCCACCGATGGCAAGAATCACATCGTAATTAGGACTGCCCCGCCAGGTATAATTGCTGGACGCCCCAGAATTAATCCCAGTGGAATCATTTAAAGTATCGATGACTAAATCTCCCATACTATTGGCGGTCGCCACGCTGTAAGAATCCAGTTTGAAATTGGTTTTACTGATAGTCACCGCATTGTCTTTCACCCCTTCGGTGCTTTTATGAGTGAGCGCATCATGCTGAGATTGCGTAAAGCCATTGACTTCATAATCTGAACGAAAGCCGTACCCCATGCTCGTAAGCCGGATGCGGGGCGACATTTCCGCGTCAGCGCCGACTTGAATTGAAAGCCAGTAATCAGAGCTAAAATCAAGATTCAGCGTTGTCACACTTCCCAGCTGAACGCTGAATTTTCCGGAGCTCGAAGAAACGCTAGATTGTGTTTCCGTCCATTGCGCTGTACCGCCGGAAGAAGCCGTATAAATCCGAAAGGTCATGGAATAAGCGCCGGTCAAGAAATTGCCCGAGCTGTCTTTGAGGACGCCCTGATAAGTCATGAGCTTTGGGACCGCCGCGAAAGAAAAACTGGAAGTCAAAATAGAAAAGTAAAAAGTTAAGACTAATGCCAAAAAGAATTTTTCTAAAAGTTTAAACGCGTTTGTGTTTTTCATTTCTTCCTCCGGTGTCATTTTTTGCTGATGTGGGAAGGTACTTCATTTTCATAAGCGCTCTCAAGAAGAAATATCAAGAAAGTGAAAAAGTGTCCGGTTTTCTGCGCATTTTTCTGATTTTTGCGCGGTTTTTCCACATTTTCTACGCGATTTGAAGCTGAAAACAGAAAAGGTTTTATGATTTATTTAACACGCAATAACGCGTTGGATTTCTTCAGCACTTGTCAGCCCCAGAGAAACTTTTGTCATGCCATTTTCAAATAGAGTGGCCATGCCGTTCTCGGATGCTTTTTTGCGGATCTCAGAGCCGGTCGTACGCCTAAAGACTAATTCCCGTATTTCCGGCGTGATGGGCATAATTTCAGAAATGGCCATACGGCCGTAATATCCGCTGCCGCCGCAGGGTTCGCACTGGATTTTGGAACTTGAGCTCGTACCCCGGCAGGCTTCACAGTATTTACGCACAAGACGTTGCGCAATCACGCCCTGCAATGCCGAGGCCACCAGATAAGGCTCTATCCCCATTTCCACAAGTCGTGTAATGGCCGAAGGTGCATCATTGGTGTGGAGAGTTGAAAAAACAAGATGACCGGTTAGGGCCGACCGAATAGCAATCTCGGCGGTTTCTGAATCACGAATTTCACCGATCATGATGCAATCCGGGTCATGGCGTAAAATCGAGCGAAGCGCGCGAGCAAAAGTAAAATCAATTTTCGAATTCACCTGCATTTGAAGAATTCCATGCAATTTATACTCGGCCGGGTCTTCGATCGTGACGATTTTGCGTTCTGTTTGATTAAGTTCCTTCAGATAAGAATAAAGCGTGGTGGTTTTTCCAGAGCCGGTCGGGCCGGTAATCAAAACAACTCCATGGGGTTTTTTTAGTAATTCACGGGTTTGCTCGATAGACTTTTCATCAAAGCCGAGTGTTTCAAGCTCAAGAAGTTCTAAGGGGCGTAAAATGCGGACCACAATGGCTTCCCCAAAGGTCGTAGGCAGGACTGAAATCCGGAGGTCCAACTCTTCATTTTGTTGCCTGATTTTAATACGACCGTCTTGAGGGAGCCTTTTTTCAGCAATGTCTAGTTTCGCCATAATTTTGACGCGGGAAATAAGGTTAGGCGCCAGCATACGGATTTGTTCCGAAATCCTGGCATTTTGTAAGAGCCCGTCAATCCGGTAGCGGATACGAAGCGATCGTTCAAACGGCTCGATGTGAATATCAGAAGCTCTATGTTGCAAGGCATCTAAAAACAGCTGGTTGACTAATTTTGTAATCGTGATGTCTTCTTTTTGGTCCTGATCAATGACCTCCACATCGAAAACTTCCGCTTCACTAGTTTTTTCTTGCGCAAGCGTTTCAATGACCCCGGCGCCTATTCCATAATATTTTGTAATCAATTCTTCGATTTGATGACGCGGAGCTGTCACAAACGCAAGCTTCAGACCTAAAGTGACGCGCAAATCTGCTTTTGATTCATGCGGCATGTCTTCTGGAACCATAAGTTGCAAGACACCGCTCTGAAATTCCAATGGAAACACAGAATAGTGAATAGCGACACGTGCTGGCACCTTCATAAGAAAGGTGCGAGGAATTTCGTTTTTGTAGGCGGTGTTTATCATTGAATGGTTTTCGATAACATAAACTCAAAAGAGATTTTTTTCGTGTTTTCATTGGGTTTAATTGAAAATGATTCGACTCTTGCCAACGGATCGTTTTCCATGAGCCCATATAAAAAAGCGGTCATCTTTTGGATGTCCCCTTGGGAAGAAATATAAACAGTCATTTTTTTTGGGGTGCTGCTATTTGTCCCAGCCGGCTCTACTTTATCGATGACAAGGGCCCTGGATTGCGCGCTTTTGATAAGTTTATCGATCCATTCGTTTGTGAATCCTTCCCGCGGAGTATTTGATTCAAAAAGAGATTTTTTTACGCCCCATACGGATTCTAATTCTGTGGTGCGGGCTAACAACAAGCGCACCTGCAAAAGTTTCTGTTCGCTTCGAACCAGCTCTTGACCGGCTTTTTGAAGTGGGAAAGAAAAAATCCCCCATGTGATCATGATAAATAGCAGAAAGATAACCATGCCTGAGCTGGCAAATGGAAGAATCTCTTCGCGTTTAAATGGCTTTAAAATCGGTGTTTTCATCGTTTTATGCCTGGCTTTCCCATTTTGCACTGATTTCAAATTCAAAAAAATCCTGTGTCAGACGTTTGCGGGAGCGCGTATGCTCGAGCTTGACCTCTTTTAGAAGTGGGGATTCTTCGAATGTTTTGATTGTTTCGGTAATCTGGTTATAAGTCGGGCTGTCTCCGCGAAAGACAATGTCATGATCCATTTGCAATTCTTTTAATCGAATGTCGGTGGATAGGCCCTCTGAAAGCTCTTTTACAAAATCGAGCACGCGTTCTTTCGAATCTTCTGCCTGGGAAAGCGTTTCAAGTGAATCTTGGATTTGTTTGATTTTTACAGTCTTGGGGCCCAGGTCCGAGATTTCTTTTTCAAGGCTGGCTGTTTTTTGTTTTAAGAGTGTGATGTGACAAACGCCCATAAAAGAAAATGTAAATAAAAGAAGCATTAAAGATAAAAGCCATTCTCTGAACATTTTCTTTTGCTCACGGGCCCATTTTTGGATTTTCTTTTCACTCGGCAAAAGGCTTATGAGTGGTGCTGTGCCCCAGTATCTTGCGCCTGAAAGCGTTGGTGAAATTGGCTTGTTTGCAAAATAAATAGGTTCAATATGTTCTGCTAGGACTTTGAAAGAGCCTGCAATTTGCTGGGCCTGCTCATGAGAGACTTGCGAAAAAAATAATTTTTCAGGTTTAAATCCAGCCTCTAAAAGCCGGAAGGACATGTCCGAGAGGATGCTTTCAATATTTTCATTTTCACTGGCATATGCCCTGGAAAAAATAATACGTTTTTTTTGAATTGCAACAAAAAGAGTCCGTTCCCCCGTTTCATGGATCATGAGCAGCGGGACCTCTGTGGATTGAATGCATTGAACGGATTTAGTTGAGATTTGCCAAGAAAGACATTGGTCTTCCGAGACCACGTCATCCACGGTGATGCCGACACGCGCTAGAAAATCCAGAATTTCATTAAGCCTTTTTTCTGGAATAGCATAAAGAAGACCTTTCGAGCTTCCGAAGGATTCTTCAAGGGCCATGCCATAAGCCATTTCTTTCGGTGAATGAGGCGCTAATTGTTGACTCAATTTATTTTCCAAGGTTTCTGATAAAGTCCCGGAAAATGTGATTTCTTTTTGCAAGACTTCTGAGCGAGGAATGATTAATAAGGTTTCAAGAGAACAGCTCTGGCTGGAAAAGTTTCGGACGGTTGCTGCTAAGCTGTCATCCAAGGCCTCGCGAAGAAGAATGGATTCTGATTTTATAATTTCAAACTTCTGCAAAAGAGCTAGCAAAAGATGCCCATTTTGCCATTCAATAACAAGCCTGGGTTTCGGGGCCAATAAAGTTTTGAGCTGCATTTATTCCTCATGCCACCAGAAGATTTGAGGGCGCGGTTGACCGACCCTGTAGCGAAAAATAGCGGAAGCGCTGTGATTTTGCCGCGACTCTATAACAATATGGAATGTCTCCGAGTCAGTCGTAACTTTTGACAAAAACTCCTGGGCTAGCATTAACATGACGGGGTTTTTAGGAAGTTTTAGTTTTTCAGAGAAAATCTCAGGGCGAAGGTCGTTTGTGGTGAGCACACAACTTATTTTTGGCTCTGTTTGACAGCGCTCGCCAAGTCGGGCCATAAAAACTTCCCGGGTCAATGAATCGCCTGATAAAAAAGTCACGAGCGCTTTCAAAATTAATGGTTTCGCTGTATTTAAATTAATCAGCGGCAGCTCAGGGTAAACCGTTATATAGGGCTTCAAAATTTCCAGGTCTTCCTGATCAAAACCTTCCATTAAAAGTAATTCTTCTAGCGATTCAATTCTTTTGACCGCCCGCAATTTCAAAATTCCTTTGACATAATCTTTTCTCGAGCCCTTGAGCGGTTTGACATCTTCTTCGAAAAGCTTGAAGAAAATGCTCAATAGCCCGCCTTCGACTTGATTTAAATTAATCTTGGATTCCTCATCTTCCACTTGGGCCGTGAGACGGTCTTTGTAAGAGGCTGCAAGGGTTATAGTACCGAACCATGCGTCTTGGGTGGAGTCTTCATGCGTAAACGGGTCCGACTGAATCAAAGAGGCAACCTGGTTTAATATAGAAATAAAATCTGTTTTACTTTGAAAGCTTTCGAGTTGCCGTTTCATTAATAACGTCTGTTGGGCGGCATTGAAAGTCAGACTCGTGGTCATAATTGAAAAAAATGACATTGCCCATAAACCCGTGATAAGAATCGATCCCTTTTGTCTCACCATCATTGCAAATGCCCCCAACGACCTTGCGGCACCCAGATTAATTTGGAAAAACTTTCTAAATCTTTCATCTTGAGCTCGAGCTTAACGGCAATCGGAATGCCTAAATAGGGTTCTTCAAGCCAAACCGGTTTAAAGATCAACTCGTCTCTTTCATCTAAATAGGCGTATTGGAATTTCAGGTTTTCGATATTTTTAAGAACAGAGCGTTCGCGTGGCTCTGATTTAGCAAGTGAATTAGAAAGCTTTTGTTCGCTACGAATTAAATTTCCACTTTGAATGAAGTATTTAATTTTATAAAGCTCGCTGTATGCTTCGCCCGCATCACGACGGTTTATTACAGTAGGAAAAGACATTTCGTTTTGACGCCCCTCATAAAGCACTTGGCGCAAATAAACGCTATTTCGTAAATCTTTTTCCAGACGGGCCCAGAGGCTCTCGACCGGCATATAAGCCTTATTCATGCTGCGAATTCTTTGGTCGGTCTTAACACATTGGAGCAAGCCGAAACAAAGCCCGGAACTTATCAATCCTAAAAGGACGCTTGCGACTAAAACTTCAATGAGAACATAACCGTTTTTCTTTACTTTCATTGGACGGCCCCTTGTAAAGCAACGCATTCAAAATCCAAAACCTCTTGCCGATTTAAAGAAAATCGATTGCTGAGCGCTGAACTAAATTCCCCACTTTGACTTTTGATTTCATATTGAAAGCCATCAAGCTCACCTCGCCCACCCTCATTGGCAAGATCCGGCCGTAGCCCACTTTCAACCTCAAAAAAAAGCATTTCGGCTTCGGAAATCGCTTTTGAGAGATCTCGGCTTCGTGAAGAAATTTTTAATGCCTGGCCAATTACACCGATAAAAGCCACAAAAGTTACGGCGAGAATCAAAATTAGAATTAAAGCCTCCATTAATAAAAACCCCTTTTGAAATGTTTTCACTGGAGCACGCCGCTGATATCGAAGATTGGGAGCACAGTCCCGACAACAATGACGCCAACAACAATACCGATAGTCAAAATAAGCCCGGGCTCTAAAAGCTTTACCGCTATTTGAATTTTAGCTTCAAGTCGAGTGGCAGAGTCTTTGGCGACATGATCCAATGACTCTGCCAGCTTTCCCGCCTTTTCTCCAGACATTAGAAGCATTTTTGATAAAGAATCCATCCAGAAGATATCTTGAATGCAATCCGAAAAACAATCCCCTTGCTGGAGCCTATTTTTAATTCGCCCAATTTCTTTTTTGGGAACGGTTATAGCGAAGGTCTTTTCAGTGATCTCAAGGGCTGGCACAATCGATATCCCGTTTTGAAGAAGAAGCGATAAAAGCCGGGCGAATTGAATAAGCGTCAGAATCCCAAGAAAACTTCGAATTACAGGGAGTGTGTAAAAAATATTCATAAAATTTTGCTTTTGCTTGAAAAACAAAAAGATACTCAAAGATACAACGACAAAAAAAAGGGCTAATACAGGTAGAAAAAAATGACTTAATCCCAAAATGAGTTTTGTAATAGCCGGAAGGTCGGCCCCAAAATCGCGATAAATCCTGGCGAGCTTGGGAATCACGACTTGCAAAAGCACGCCAAGCGTAGAAAGGCCCATGAATAAAAGAAAAACCGGATAGGCCACAGCCTCACCGATTTTATTTTTCAGCGCTTCTTCTTTCGTAAGATAACGGGCCAATTCTTCAAGGACTTGTGAAAGTGACCCGGAAATTTCTCCGGCATAAACGATTTGAAAGAAAAAGGCGGGCACAGCCCCGGTATTTTGCAGAGCTTCTGAAAACCCTGCCCCTTGCCGCAAACTTTCCAATAAGCGGGTCAAGACAAGTCTTATTTTCTTTGATTTTGTAGCGGCGTGAAGTGATTCAAGGGCTTGCAGAATAGGAACTCCGCCCTGAAGAAGCCGGGCAAGACTTTCGGTGAAAAATAAAATATCACGTAAGGTAAGCTGTTGTTTTAACGGTTTGGCTGTTAAGTCTTTTTTATCGCGAGTCTCACTTTGAGCGATTAATAGCGACAATTCGTTAAGGGACATTTTTTTTGCCTTTTTTATTCTCCCAAAACGGTGCTTTCTTGCTGGCGACAAGACCGTAGGCCATGTCCGTTGAATAATTTCCGAACCCTTCATAGGGTTTGATCTCCCCCTCGGCCGTAACAAAACGATTTATATCTTTAGTATTTTCAGTGCCATTTGTAATGACTGGTGTCAGGAAAATAACTAGTTCGGTCTTGGTGAAATCGTCACTGTTTGATTCAAAGGCCCTGCCGATCACCGGGATTGATCTTAAGATAGGAACGCGCGTGGTGGTTTTGGATTGATGGTCTTGAATAAGGCCTCCGATAATGAGCGTATGTCCGGATTTAATTTGAACGGTTGTTTCAAGTTCTTGCGTTGTCACCACGGGAATGCGAGTGCGGGTAAATGTTGTATTGGAACCTTGCGCAACGCCTTCAAGATCAAGCGAACGGTTTGAACTCGAAATTTCAGGTTTGATTTTCATTTCCACAAAATCATCGTGCGAAATAACAGGTTGGACTTTCAGGGTAACGCCGACATCAATGAATTGCACATTGTCTGCTGTGTTCGTTGAGTTTGCCGTTTGCACCACAGTCTGAGAAACAAAGGGTTCGCGTGTTGCCACCGCGAGCTTTGCCTCCTGATTATTCAGGACAGTCAGCCGCGGGCTTGAAAGCAGATTTGTTTTCCCGATTTGCTCGAGTAATGTTAGGACAACTTGCAAGTCGTCTTCGCCGGAACCTAGCGCTAGCGTTGCAAGTGACGAAACGCCTGTCGGTGGAGAAACTACAAGTGGCGCAACAGCCCGGACCGTATCGAAACTGCCGATTTTCTCGATAATCTCCTGCCAGTTGATCCCTTTTCGATACGCGTCTGAAAGCTGGACCTCGACGATTTTAGCTTCGATCTGCACCTGCGGAGTTTTGACGTCAAAGGCCTTTACAAGAGACCCGACTCTTTTGATATTGCTCGGAATATCAAAGATAATAAGACGGTTAGAATGCTTGTCTATTTCGAGCTTTCCGGCTGAACCTTCCATAAAAGATTTCAACTTAGGCTCGAGGTCTTCGACTTTCGTATAATTCAAATGAAAGACTTCACTTTGCTGAGGTTGATCAGACTCCTGAATGAGACGCTCCATTTCTTCCAAAATTTTAGGGAGCTCCGTGATAATGAGCGTATTTGTCCTGACTTCTGTGATGATTTTTCCGTAAGGGCTTTTGAGTTCCGATAATTTTGCTGCGAGAGGTTCAACCGAAGCGTAATTGATGTTAAAAGATTTGGTCATGCGGCTGTCTTCGTAGGGCCGGCCATATTTTTTTAGAAATTCATCCTCGGTCATGACCTTGATGATTCCGAATTCCTCAATACTCGCCAGGCCTTGCGATTGAAGGATGGTGCGCAAAGCCTCACGGGCCGGGACATCCTGAAGAAAAATAGAAACCAGTCCCTGGACGTTTTTTCCGGCCACAATATTAAGCCCTGACTTTTTGGATAAAATCTTAAAAACATCAAAAATATTAACGGCCTGTAGCTCAAGTGTAAGGCGTTCTTCTTTTCCGGGGGCGGCAATTTCAGCGGCATGCGCCTCTTCAGCCTTTGCCGGAGGATTTGAATTCATAAAAACCAGAAGCAGCGCTAAGATAATCGAAGATGTTTTCATGTTATTGGATTTCGAGTTTAATTTCTTCATCGCCACAACTCAGAACGATCTTTCCTTCCCCGATCGTTTTAACTTTTAGTTCACCAATCTGTTCCCCGACTTTGAGAAAATTATTTTTGCCGGTTCTCGCATCTTCTAAAATAGCTTCGGGATCGTTTGATAAAATCACGCCTTTCAGCCTGTAGTCTTTTACCCGTTCTGAAATGGGTATTTTTATGATGGCTGGCCCAGCATTGGAGTTTGCCGCTCCAAAGATGGTGTTTTGATTAAAAATCTTCGAATAACTTTCAAATCCTTCCCGGGCTTGATTGCTTCTTATGGGAACCGCTTCCTCAGAAATTTGAGATATCTTTGGAGAATGAAGAAACCCCAAATACAAAAAATCAAAAAAAATGAACAATAATGAAATAGCCGCTGCAGTAAGAAATATCTTGCGGGAAAGCCGGAGATTAAAAGACCGGTCCAAAACATTAATTAGGCTCATAAGCTGTGAGGAAGCAATTGGCGCTTTCATGCTAGCTTCCATGGTTAATCAAATTAAGGATGGTGTCTTGCGTAAACCGCCATTGTCGCCCGACCTTTTTCCCCGGTATCGTGCCTTGCTGAGCAAAGCGCAAAATTGTGGCTTCCGAGAACTTTAAAAGCTCGGCCGCTTCTTTGGCGGTTAATATGACAGGAAGATGATTTACTTGATCTGTTTGGGTTTTAAACACGCGTCAGCCTCTTTTAGCTG
>OBEQ011096155.1_pt1 | contig 10081 bp, 8 predicted proteins | sample 1670901 | NCBI WGS metagenome assembly OBEQ01 (sample SAMEA104232315, study PRJEB22302) | groundwater metagenome | biome: forest; feature: aquifer; material: groundwater | place: USA | collected 2011-08-07 | depth 5.4 m | reverse complement strand
CCATCCCCTTGTCGCTCATCACCTTCGTCAACGCCGACGTCAGGGTCGTCTTCCCATGATCTACGTGTCCTATTGTCCCTACATTAACGTGAGGTTTCGCTCGCTCGTATTTTTCCTTGGCCATTGGCTTATCCTCCGATAAGTTAACTACTAAAAATTTCGATTGACTGAAATTATTTTAAGAAAATGATCTTCACAGCTGCTGACCGGGATTGAACCGGTGACCTCGTCCTTACCAAGGACGCGCTCTACCAACTGAGCTACAGCAGCAAGGTCAAGCTAACTCAGTTCAAAAACTTGAAAAAGATAAGTCCGCATCCGATAGAACTACTTTGTCTAATGACTTTTAGAACAGATGATAAAATATTCTCATCTCATTTCCATTTACATTAAATGCGGAGAGAATACTAATGAAGGCTGACTAAAACGCGCGTCTCAAGAATATAAAAAGAGACAGACCTCACCCTCTTAATTGAAAGCAATTATTCTAACCATAAACGCTATTCTGTCAACCCTATTTTTAGGAATATTTTAGGGTTGCATCCGGCAAAAGCGGGAGAAGGGAATCGAACCCTCATGACTAGCTTGGAAGGCTAGGGCTCTACCATTGAGCTACTCCCGCATGACAGGAATCGGATTATATTTTCCGTAAACGGAGTTGTCAATAAATAAAGGACTTACACGCTTTTCCCAACATTGATTTCGGACAAAAACCATTAAAATAGAAGTTAGAAGGCCTGCCAACGAAAGCCTTAAAGACTGAAACTGAAAATAAGATTGCGGAACCCCTGTAGGTGTCAAACTTCTACAGATATTTAGCTGTAAGGGACTCCTTCCACTCAAGGTGTCTTTTTCTTAAGAACAAGGCAGAAAATAGATGTGATCCCTGCAACAGCGTAGCCGCAAGCTCCAAAAACATTAGCCAGACGGCTGTTCTTGTTGTAGGAGATGATGAAAGCATTGATGGCGGAAGAAATCTCCTGATTAAGAAGACGGACTAACTCCAGTGACGCCTCTTTGGCCGGGGCGAAAGCTCCCTTAGAAGCAATTGTGTGTTCCGGAATAGTGACTTGAAGATTGGGTAGGGTCGCCAAATAAGCGTGGAAGCTGGCCAATACAAAGAAAAGCACCGCAAGAAAAATCCACATAAAATTAATCTCTCGATCGCGTGACATAAAAAGGGAGTATCGATTCTGATTAGATGGAAATTATCTCTGGCCGCTTTGAAACTACTTGCCTGGAATGCCGGGTTCCGTAAGTTTTTTAGGCTGAAGGATGGCCTTCAACTTCTTTTCCGAAAGAATCCTCTTCTCCCGAATAATGTCGATGATCGATTTGCCCGAACGCAAGGCTTCTTTCGCCACTTCAGCGGCCTTGGCATATCCAATGTAAGCATTCAAAATAGTCGCCAGACCCAAACTAGAGTAGGAATATTTCAAACACTTCTGCCGATTGGCGGTCAAACCATCCACACATTTTAGGCGAAGCTGTTTTAAAGCATTGCCAAAAATATGGAGGGCAAAAAAAAGATTAAAAGCCATCACGGGCATCATTACATTAAGCTCGAGCTGACCTGCCTGAACTGCAAGGGCAATCGTTGTATCGCAACCAATCACTTGAAAGCAAACCATATTGGTCATTTCCAAAATCGAAGGATTGATCTTACCGGGCATAATGGAAGAACCTGGAGCCACGGACGGCAAATCGATTTCGGCAAAGCCCGTATTGGGTCCTGATGAAAGAAGCCGCAGATCATTTGCAATCCGCGTGATCTCCAAAGCAAGATTCCTCAATGCCGCAGATACTTCGGCAATCGGCCGTTGACTCTGCATAGCTTCGCGTAGATCTCTAGAGGGCTTCACTTGCAATCCTGTCAGATGCTTGATGCGCTTCAACACATGCTTCTGATAGTTTCTTGCCGTATTGAGCCCGGTACCAGCCGCGCTCCCGCCAATACCGAGTGCAAGAAGAGAATTTTGAGCCACTTTGAGAAACGCCTGTGCAGCTCGCACAGTCTCTCCATAGGCTTTGAATTCTTGTCCTAAACGAATAGGAACCGCATCCTGAAGATGAGTTCGTGCCGACTTCAAAACGTTATCGAACTGTCTACCCTTCCTAAAAAAAGAGTCTGCTAAAGAATCAAGCTCTGGATGCAAATGGTCTCTTAAAAGAAACGCTGCGGCAAGACGCATCGCAGTTGGAAAGACATCATTCGTTGATTGTCCCATATTCACATGATCATTGGGATGAACGGGCTGATAAGTTCCCTTCTTGCCCCCTAAGAGTTCATTAGCGCGATTGGCGAGAACTTCATTGAAGTTCATGTTGAAAGATGTCCCCGCTCCCATTTGATAAACATCCACGACAAACTGATCTTCAAATCTGCCACGCAATGATTCATCGCAGGCCCGTACAATCGCCTGTCCTCTTTTACGATCTAAAACTTTTGAATCCATGTTAGCGAGAGCACAAGCCTTTTTGAGTATCTCGAAAGCTTGAATAAAGCGTGGATGGGCTTTGAGACCGCTTATGGGGAAATTCTCAATGGCGCGATCGGTTTGTATACCATAATACACGTCAGCAGGAATGGATCTTGTTCCGAGGGAATCTTTTTCAGTTCGTGTTCGCATAAGAATGATCTACTTTACTGGTTATGGTTAATTTTGTCAACGTATCGCACTTTCCAAGAGCTTGGTGTGTCTAGCTAATCGATATCTTTTTTGTTATACTCTCCAAAATGATGAAGAAGTTGATGGATTTCCTCATAACCCTGTGGGTGTGGTTTCTCATACCCCTACTGACCGTTCTAGTGACGATTCCGATTTCCCTTCTCTCGACTTTGTTTTCACCTTTGGATCCCCAAAGAAAATGGGCGCACCGAGTCGGTGTTTTTTGGGGAAAAGCCATTATAGGAGCAAATCTTCGCTGGAAATTGCAGATCAACGGTCGCCAGCATATCAAATCCGGACAAAGTTATGTGGTGATTTCCAACCACGCTAGCATGACGGACATCATGATTCTGTACAATCTGGGAATGCAGTTCAAGTGGCTGGCCAAGAGCAGCCTTTTCAAGATTCCCTTCTTGGGATGGAATATGAGTCTGATGCAATACATCCCTCTCGAAAGGGGCCGACACGGGAGCATTCGTAAAAGTTACCATAAAGCCAAAGAATGGCTCAAACAAGGAATGTCCGTTTTAATCTTCCCCGAAGGAACCCGAAGCCGCGATGGATCGCTTAGTGAATTCAGAAATGGCGCCTTCAAAATGGCTATTGAATTACAGAAGCCTATCCTTCCTATCGTTCTCTTTGGGACTGAAAAGACTATCCCCAAAGGACAATGGCTGGTTGGGCCTAGAATAAAAATGTCCCTGAGCGTTCTTCCGCCTGTTGAAACAAAGGATTATGATCCCAACGATTTTGAAAAATTAAAAAACACTGTGCATGATCTCATGCGAAAAGAAATCGAAAGAAAGAGACTCTCTCTCAACGCATGAAAAAACCATTTCCCTATTCTTTAAGCATTGCCAATCTCCCAAAAATTCTAGGCCGGTTTCATAACTGGCTTTTATTAAGCTGAGATTCAAATCATGATCGCATACGATCCTTTTCAAAAAAAAGCCCTAGAAGCCATTGATCGTGAAGTTTCACTGATTGTGGCAGCTCCCACCGGTGCCGGTAAAACATTGATTGCCGAATACGCCATCGAGAAAGCCATTGAGAGAAACGAGAACGCCATTTATACGGCCCCCATCAAAGCCCTGAGCAACCAGAAATACAGAGACTTTCGTGACCGTTTTGGGGAGGAGCATGTTGGAATCCTGACAGGTGACGTCTCCCTCAATCCTCAAGCCAGTATTTTGATCATGACCACAGAAATCTATCGCAACACACTTTTCGAAAACCCGGCAAGACTGGAAAAAACATCCTGGGTGATTTTCGATGAGGTACATTACCTGGACGATGCGGAGAGAGGAACGGTTTGGGAGGAAGCCATTATGTTTTCCCCTCCTCAAGTGAAGCTCCTTTGTCTAAGCGCAACTGTGCCTAACATTCACGAACTTGAGGATTGGATCCGCCTCGTTCACAAACGTCCCATTGAAGTTATTGTCGAAACGCATAGGCCTGTCCCGCTGACTCATCTCTTTCAGTGTCAAGGCAGGATACTCAAAAACGCAGACACGTTAAAAAAAGAAGGCTATTTGGGGCGCGAAAGCTGGTTTCTCTCCGCTCGCGAGAAAAGAAGAGGAATGTGGCTTAAAGCCAAACCCAATCGGTTGGACTTTCTGGTGAAATATCTGGTGCAGGAAGGACATCTTCCCTGTCTCTATTTCACATTCGGAAGGCGCCGGACAGAAACGCTCGCTTGGGAACTTGTCGGATTCGATTTTTTGACGCCTGAGGAAAAACAAAACGTCCGCCGGCTTTTCGACGAACTTCTAAAGCGTTACGCTTTGGAGAATGAGAAATCCGCGGCAGAAATTCTGCCTTTGATCGAGCGCGGCATTGCCTTTCACCACGCGGGAATGCTTCCCACCCTCAAAGAAGTGATCGAAAGACTCTTCACCAGCAAACTCATCAAATTAATATTCACGACCGAGACCTTCGCTTTGGGAATCAATATGCCGGCACGGAGTGTGGTTTTCGACGAGCTGCGTAAATTTTATGGGACTCATTTTGCCAATTTAAGAACGCGTGATTTCTACCAAATGGCAGGGCGCGCCGGCAGACGAGGCATGGATAAAGAGGGATTCATCTACATTCGAATCCATCCGAACGACATCCCGTTCCCGGAAGTGATGCGCATCCTTCACGGCAACTCCGAACCGATTCAGAGTCAATTCAACACCGGTTACGCAACGCTTCTCAATCTCTTCCAAAAATTTGGCCGCGACTTGATCCACATCTATCCCAAATCTCTCCACTACTATCAATCTTCCAAACACGGCCGGCAGATGGGCTTGGAATTGATGCAGAGAAAACTCGGTCTGCTTGAAGAAATGGGCTACATCACCTCTCAAGCTCTGACGCGAAAAGGAGAATTTGCTTCCTGGATTTACGGCTACGAGCTGATGCTTTCTGAAATGCACGAGGCACTTTTCTTGGACGGGGTTAATGAAGTTGAGCTTACAACCATTATCTCGGCTCTGGTCCATGAACCAAGAAAAGGAGAATTGAATCCTCACCTGAGACCTTCTATGCATGACACCGCCCGTGCCTGCGAATCGACTTTCCACTCCATCCACCGAAAAGAATCTAAGTTCAAAGTGCGTCCTTTCACTAAAGGACCTCATTTTAATCTCGTGCCGGCGATTGAGGCCTGGAGTCGAGGGGCAAGTTTTGAAAAAACCGTGTCTATGGCCCGGATAGATGAAGGAGAGCTGGTTCGACATTTCCGCATGGTGATACAACTTCTAAGGCAAATCCGGGAAACTCCTTACAGCTCGGACGTTTTGAGGGCCAAGGCAGCAAAAGCCTTTGCCCTAATCAACCGAGGCGTGGTCGATGCCGAGAAGCAATTGCGTACCTATTAAAAAGTAAAAAGTAACAATATATTACCCGCTCCGCCGCTTATCAAACTAACCATGTTCAAAAAAAGTAAGAACATCTGGCAAGCATCGCGCAAAATCATCCATATTGACATGGACGCCTTTTATGCGTCCGTCGAACAAAGAGACCATCCGGAACTCCGAGGAAAGCCCGTGATCGTAGGAGGGAATCCGGAGGGGCGAGGTGTCGTGAGCACAGCCTCCTACGAAGCCCGCGAATTCGGCATCTGCTCAGCCATGCCGGCAGCCCATGCCAAAAGGCTATGCCCACAGGCTATTTTTCTAAGCCCTAATTTCGAACAATACGAGAAAGTCTCTCAAAAGATTCATGCCATTCTGCATAATTACACTGAGATCCTTCAACCTGTCGCTCTTGATGAGGCGTATCTTGACGTCACCAGAAATAAACTCCATATTGACGACCCATCAGAACTGGCCCGGCTGATCAAACAAAACATTTTCGCCCTGACTCAGCTGACCGCCTCCGGAGGAGTGGCTCCGAATAAATTTCTAGCCAAGATTGCCTCGGATATGAAAAAACCAAACGGACTTGTGATTGTCTATCCGGAAGACGTACAGAAATTTCTAAGCCCTTTACCGATAAGAAAAATCCCAGGGGTGGGTGCCGTGACAGAGAAAAAATTGCATGAATTGGGCCTACAAAGCTGTGAGGATCTTCTACTGAAAACAAAAGAAGAACTTATCGGACACTTTGGAAAGTTTGGCCTGGATCTCTATCAGATGGCTCGCGGCATCGATAGAAGTCCGGTGGAGACAGAGATTTCCCCCAAACAAGTAGGGGCCGAAGAAACCTTCGAGAAAGATCTGCTTGATTTGGAAACCATGGAGAAAAAAATCAGAGAGCTTTCTGACTCGGCGGCTCTAAAACTGGAACAAGAAAACCTGATAGGAAAAACCGTAACGCTCAAAGTAAAATATTCTGACTTCCATCAAATCACAAGAAGCAGAACCTTACCGCGTGCCACAAAAAATTCACTGACCCTAGCAGAAGAAGCCATCAAGCTTCTGCAGGCGAAAACTGAGGTGGGACACAGAAAAATAAGACTTCTTGGGGTTAGCCTTTCCCGACTGGAAACAAATCGCCCCCGAAAATTAGAACCTGATTTATTTTCATCGAACGATTTTTCGAATGCCTCCCTCTAGGATAAAAGCCGAGAAGGCCACTAGGCCAAGCAACGGAATTTTAAGAATCATTCCCGTTACCAGTAAGACAATGAGAAAGTAAATATGTATTAATAAACGGCTCCATAAAAATACTTCGGGGATTTTCTCGCCGCCGAGAAACCCCTTCCTGCGCAAGAAAGCCCCTCCCACCACGATCAAGCTAAAAAGACAAACATGGACATAAAAAACCCAAAGTTTCTCAGATTCTCTGGCCAATCCCAAATGGAAATTCAAAAGCCCCACGATAGCAATAACAATGAAAAGAAACAGATAAGCGGCAAATGGCACCAGAACCTGATAAAGATATCGCGCCCTATCTTTTTTAGCCACGCGGCGGACTATTCTTGTCGCCAACGAGTAAGAAAAAGCGACCCACATCCAGGAATAAAGATTGCCGGCTGGAACACCGAACCAGCCTTCCTTGAGAGGAATGGCCCAGGTCCAATAACCGATTCGAATCGCAATGGCATCCACCCCTATGTCAACCAACAGAGCAAGCAGGCCATCCAAAAAAGGCTTGGCGAACTCGGGTAATCTCAACCGATCGGAAATAGCCATGGAAGATGTCACGATAAGACTCCAAAGAAAAGCGATGGCCAGCGGGGCGCGGCCCAGCTGAAGGAAAAAACCCGGACCATAGTGATACGTCCTGAAAAAATACATATCCAGTTCTTCAAGCAGAAGGCCGTACACAAAAGCAAAGAAAAGCTCCACCGCCTTTTGCTTCTCATAGCGAAGCCTGTGGCGGAATGCGAGAATGAAAAGCGTAAGGGAGGCAAGTTCAATCACCCCGACAGAAAGATGGTAAAGCATCGCTAAAACTGAATCCCCCTTTGGAATTTTTTCTTACCTACAAAAAACTCTTTCTTTTCTAAGGATTGAGCCGATATGATAAAATGTTCAAAAGCAAGATCATCTTAGTCGCTTCAAATTGCCGATGATATTCAGAAGATCTATTTTACCACTAGCCCTCGGAACCTTTTCCTATTTATCTCTTCATGCTTTCCCTTATTTCCCTGAGTGGTGGATTTCCATCCTCGCCGCGGCAGTTACCCTTTTAGGCTTTTTTCACATCCAGGCCGCCATGTTCCTGGCCATCACGGCTTTCAGCGTAACCGTGGCTTACCACTCATTCGGACTTTTTATCTTTCTGGTCATCTTTATAATAATTCTGGCCAACGTCACAGGATTTCAAAACGGTCCGGAAACATTTCTGCTCAGCATCTCATCACCCCTTCTGGCCAATCTCAATCTCTTTGGTTATTCGCTTCCCTTTGAATTTGCAACCGTGCTTCTCCTGCCCGCTCTCGTTTACGGGAAAAAGATTCCGGCCATCGCTGCACTCTCATGCCTATGGTGCGCCATCATCGGTATTATTGCAAAGCAATCTATGATCGGAAACCTGGTCATCGGAACTCACCCCTACTCCTTCTATTATATGAAGCACGGGCTCAGATCCTTCTATGAGATCGGATGGCTCTTTTCGAGATTGCGAGACCCTTCCCTCGGGAAAGAAATCTTTGGAATACTAGCCAATTTAATCAACGCCCTCATCAGCCACCCCCTTATCTTTCTTCAGGCTTTGGGCTGGGCTGCGGCCAGTTTTGCCCTTGGTCATTTTCTCGAACTCCGCAGCAACAAAAACCAGAGACGATTCCATATCTTCGGAATGTTGACCGCTGTAAGCATTCTCATCCTGCTACAGATCCTCACCCTTTCTCTTTATCCAACAGGGATTGATTTTCAGCCCATCCGCTTTTTCCTGATCCTGATATTATCCGGCATGATCCTCTTTGGATTGGGTGAGTGGGCTTATTATCTGGAAAATAAAACCTTGCAGTCAAGAATCAAGCCTTCTCCCGCCGATGTTCAGAGCGTCCTTCAGCGGGAGACTGTAAGAAGGCAAGAACTTTCTCTGGAAGAGACTTTGAAAATGCAGTCCGAATTGCGCGCTTACATACAGAAGAAATTTGTCCGAGAAACCACCGCCCTCGACATCGATGTGGCGGAAAGCACGAAACTGAAGGAGGGAGAACCTCCGGATGCCATCCTTCATTCCTTTACGGGATACTGGAAAATGGTCGATCTGGCCACATTGTCCAAGGGAGGTCGAATGCTTAATCGCGCCGGAGATGGGGCGATCTATTTATTTGGAAGCGCCGATCAAGCTGTCGCTGCAGCAAAAGCCATCCTCCAAGGTCTTGACGAATTCAACCAGAAGACTAACACGTTAAAATCGCCTTTCCTGATACGAATAGGCCTGAACACGGGTGAAATTATGGAGGACCTCAGCAAAAAAACAGGGGATGTCTTCAGCCAGGTTTTGGATATCTCCGGCCACCTGCAGAAAATGGCGGGAATAGGTGCCATTCTTCTATCGGAAAATACCTATCAAAAGCTGAGCAGCAAAAGTGAGTTCGAACCGCGGGGTGTTTCAGAAAAGGACGGTATTGCTGTTTACGCCTACAAAAAGACCTGATACAAATCCACAAAAGGAAAATGGATTTAATGCTGGAGTTTTTGCCTTTCCTCTGATGCCTGCCTGAGAACAAATTTAAGTTTCTCACCTAAAGATTTTGTATGCGCGCTCTTCAGGCTTTTTTTGTAACACCGCCCAATAGCGGCTTCGATCTCTGAAAGGGTACCAACAAAAGCCTGGACCCGGCAGCCACTCGCCCGCTCAAGCGCCCGGACAGTCCCTTGATGGGAAGGATCCGACATCACCACAACCAGCGTTCCGCTCATCTTGTCGACGGGGATACACATGTATTTCACAGCCAACTCCGCAGGGACAGCACGGACAGCTTCTTCATTGATGACAAAATTGGAAACCGCAAGATAAGGGTAATTGAGCTGCTCCGCCAGCGCCACCACCACATCTTCTTCCGTCACCAACCGGTTTTCCACCAGGACTCCTCCTATCAGACCCCCCTTTTTCTTCTGAATTTCAAGGGCCTTCTTTAAATTCTCTATCTTGAGCAACCCATGCTCTATTAAAATTTCTCCCAGCCGTTTCGGTCTCATATCTAAAATATAGGTGCCCAATCCCAATAAGTCAAACCTTCCGTTTCAACTCCCCTATTACAAAGAGGAAATCCCACGCTGCAAATAACACCTCTCCATTGGGCATACTTTAATAGCGAGCGCCCTGACTAAACCATCCCAACTTTTATCCCGCCTTCGCAGCCACCGCCTGGGACGGGGTCCCGTCCGAAGGCGGGAAAAACCCCCCGCCTCTGGCGGGAGGATGAATGCGAGGGATAATCCCGCCGCATTTTGGCGTGGATGCTTCGGCGGGATTTCGCCGAAGCGTGGAGGTACCACGGCTGTAAAGCCGTGGGGCTCCAT
>OBEQ012000930.1_pt1 | contig 10083 bp, 11 predicted proteins | sample 1670901 | NCBI WGS metagenome assembly OBEQ01 (sample SAMEA104232315, study PRJEB22302) | groundwater metagenome | biome: forest; feature: aquifer; material: groundwater | place: USA | collected 2011-08-07 | depth 5.4 m | reverse complement strand
TTGTATTTGAGGATTTTAGTAATAATTTCAGTATCCTCACCGTCGTCGTAAGTTCTATTAAATAAGGTGCAATAACTATTTCCAACGTTAGGTATAGGCCCGACATAGATCGCGTAATCACTAAGAATCGGATTCCCAAATCCTGGATTGGCGTAATGAATACCATATCCACAGCGCAGAGTGTTATTATATGTTGAGCCGGCTAGGGCTTTGGTCTGGGCGTACCTTATATCGGCAACTACTTCCTTAGCCACATCGTCTATTCTACCTTTTCCTCTGCCAAGATTAGCCATCATTAAAGCTGCGAGTAATATCGTAATTGAAGCAACTACTATAACCTCTACCAGGGTAAAGCCGTTAATTCTTTTTATGAACTTCATTATAGATTTCATCGTTAGTCTAACCTTACTTCAATTGTGTCTCCAGGCTTGATAACGATCTTGTTCAGGTCTTTGATATCAATCCTTTCGGAATTAAGGTAAGTTCCCAGGTTAGAGGCAACTCTGTGTCCGCCTATTTCGGTTATATTTGTTTTGTTTTTCCTGTTTACCGAATATAACATCTTGATCTGTCCTGCCTGAATAGATGCGATCATGGCATCAAGCACGGTCATATCAGGAGTTACTTCGCCCCGGAACACTCTTTTAGTGTCTTTTAATGAAAAAACAAGGGTGGCCGTTTGTGCGTTGGGGCTGGCGACGGAACTGTTAGGGCGAGAGACTGGGTAAGATATTACTGACCAGGTTAAAAATATCATCAAGATAATTACAGCGAGGCCTAACAGGACCCACATTGTAGCCGCCTCTTTGCTGAACGAGTCGCGAGACAGCTTGATTCCGAACATAGTATCTTTGGACCTTAAGGTGAATAGCTTATAAAAATCTTTGAACGAATTGGATCTTTTGGATCTCATTTTGAAAAATAATAAAGATTATTGAAAGAGTTGATAGAAACGACCCAAACGGTAAGGCTGTTTTAAGGTTCGCCCTTTTTAATAATATCATGGAAACCCCGCATAAAGCAGCTAGCCAAACCGAAATTACTATTGCAAAAAATCCTGCCGGATACCCTAGTATAAATCCTATAGCCAGAGCTAGCTTTGCGTCTCCAAGTCCCATCCACTCCCCATTTGACATCAGGTGTATTATAGCAAAAAAAGTCCCGAATATAAAACCAGATATCAAGAAGTTATAGAAAAACGGTTGTCTAAAAAAGATATTATAGACTAGCGAGGCGGAGACCAGTATTATTATTATTTTGTCCGGAATTATAAGGTATACTAAGTCGAAAAAGACTAGAGCAGTAAGAAGCAGCAGCATTAGCATAGTATAGCCCGTTGAGATATCTAGGATTAGGCCGTTAAATGCAAAGTAAGCGGTTAAAACGATGGCCGTTGTTAATTCGACTACGGGATATATATAGGAGATTTTTTCCTGGCAGTACCGACATCTCCCTCTTAATAAGAGGTAGCTTAAGATCGGAAACAGGTCATACCATTTTAATTTTGCCAAACATTGCGGGCATTCCGAACGGCCCCAAAACAGTCCTTCTTTTCTATCCAGGCGGGAAATAACTACATTGATAAAGCTGCCTAAGGCGAGGCCTAATGTAAAAGTTACGATATAAACCAATAGCATGCATATATCATATAATTTTTATCATATTAAAACAAAATTCGCCTTATCGGCGAATTTTGTTTTAATATGACTTATGAGTTTACCTCTGACCCTGGTCGTAAATGCAATCTCTCGCTGCACCGGCCGCATAAGGTGCTGTGCAAGTTTCTGTGTTGGGGACGGCAGTAGCAGAAGCATTTATTCTATTGGCACCAGCGGCGAGAGCCCAAGCGCTTGAATCGATGTCGGCATCAGCTGCAAGGGCAGAGGGACTGTTTCTCTCAAGTTCGGTCCAAAGATGGAATCGAATAGGAAGTGGGTCTGGATCCCAAGCGTAAAAATAGGCTACTTTAGTCACGGGGTCATTAGGTAGAGCCGGAGATGAGAAATAATTTCCTATGCTACTAACAACAGGACAGCCTGGGGGCGAACCGCTACAAAGCGGACCAGTCGGATAATGGCCGTTATTATCGTCAAAGAATAGCTCAACTGCTGTTCTTAGCTGACTGATATCGGATATACGTTTTGCGTCTCTGGCCTTTGCTCGGGCAACTCCAAGCTGGAGTAAGAGTAACGTCGCTAAGATTCCGATGATAGCGATAACAACTAGCAATTCGACCAAGGTGAAGCCTTTTGAAGGGCTAAGAAAACTTGTCTTTCTATATTTTTGTAGAATCGACACTTTTACTAGCTCCTAGCTTATAATTTGGAGTGTTTAGTGTTACCTAAAACCTACAAAACAGCAACTAGGATCTTAGTTAATATTTAAGTAGCATGATTGACCTATTATTAATTATAACCGTATGGGGGGTATTAACAAATTAAGATATCCACACGCCCATTAAGGATGCCTTCGGGGGATTACCCAAAACTGCTAACATTATAGATCGGTAGCAAAATGCTAGACACTAAGATAGCCACACCAAGTCCAAGAATCAATACTAAAATTGGTTCGATAAGCTGGGATATGTTCTGAATAGCGTTGTCTGATTCTGATTTATAAAACTTAGCTATATGCTCCAATATGTAGTCGATTTTTCCGGTTCTTTCTCCGACTGACATCATTGAAGAAAATAAGGACGGTATTTCTTTGGGGTGCCTCATTAATGCCTCTGAAATATTTCCTCCGCTCCGGACATTCTCTTCTGCCTCGACTATTATTCCTTTATAGATTACGTTTCCTACCAGATCGGCGGTCAGCTTAAGAGAGTCCAATATAGGAATACCTGACTTAATAAGTGTGGATAAGCTTTCGGCTATTCTGGCCAGATAAAGATTTCTAGAAACTACTCCCAGGCTTGGTATTTTTATTTTCAGAGTATCGATATACATTCTCCCCTCTTCTGTTCTTGAGTAGTAATAGCCAAAAAAGCCAACTATTGTGACCAAGAAAAATATAGGGACCTTGTAGGCATTAAATGTATGGGTTGCAAAGATGAGCATTCTGGTTGTTAAGGGCAAGTCTGTAGCTCCCAATTCCTCAAATATAGAAAGAAGATTCGGCAGGACATACACAGCCATTATGGTACCAACCAGTATCATTGAAAATAAAACAAAAGTCGGGTAGGCCAATGCGCCTCTTATTTTAGAATTTATACTTTGGGAACTCTCTAGGTAATCGGCAAGGTACAAAAGTGACTGGTGGAGTCTGCCCGATACTTCTCCTGACTGGATGAGCATGATATAAAAATTAGAAAACAGCTTGGGATATAAAGAAAGGGCGATAGAGAGAGAAGACCCGCCTTCAATAGCTTCGGCTATGTCGGAAATTAGTTTTTTAAATACTTTTTTATCTTGTTGAGTGGCAAGAGTTCGCAAGCCCTCACTAAGAGGAACGTCAGCGTCTATAAGAACAGATAACTGGCGGGTGAAGGCAACTATATCCCTGTTTTTTACTCTTTGGAGGTACTGATTTATGTCAATGGCAAAAATACCTTTTTCCAGGGGGTTTATTGAAATAATGATGTAGTCCTTCCCATGAAGAACATCAACGGCAACGCTTTCGTTTGGAGAATTGATCAGGCCCTCTATTATATCGCCGGCCTTAGTTTTGGCTTTATAGGAAAATAGCATTGAATGTTTCTATCGGACGAAAACTTATCTGACGAGCTCTCTTAACTCGGTCGGGTTCAAGGAATAAAACTCGGCCCTCTCGATATCGATTAACTTCTTTCTGACTAAGTCGGCAAGAGACCTGTTCAAGGAAATCATTCCTGCGTCCTGGCTCGTCTCAATGACCAAATCAAGCTGCCGAGGGCGGTTATCCCTAATGAGAGTTCTTACTGCCGGGTTGGCTATCATCACTTCCACTGCCGGAATAAGCCCGCCCTTAACGGCCGGAATAAGCCTTTGCGATACTATTCCGGAAATAGTGCTTGCCAGCTGATTTCTTATCTGAGGCTGTTGATTGGGAGGGAAACTGTCTATAATTCTCTCTACCGTCTGAGAAGCACTGTTGGTATGGAGAGAAGCGAACACCAAATGTCCGGTTTCAGCGGCAGTAACGGCGGCACTCATTGTTTCATAATCTCTCATTTCGCCTACCATGATCACATTGACATTCTGCCTGAAAGATGACCGAAGAGCTTTATGGAAAGAAAAAGTATCTTGGTATACTTCTCTTTGATCGATTACGCTCTTTTCCGGTACAAACATGTATTCAATAGGGTCTTCTATGGTCACTATTTTTTCCGCCCGGTCTTTATTTATAAGGTTAACAAGAGCAGCCATAGTCGTTGATTTTCCGTGACCGTTAGGCCCCACTACCATCACGAATCCTTGCGACAACTTGGAAAATACCTTTAGCACCTGAGGCAGGCCAAGTTCCTCTATTGATTTTATACCTTCTGGTACCAACCTGAGAGTAGCCGCCACCCTGCCCCTGGTATAATAGGCGTTTATCCTGAATCTGGCGCCCTGGGTTGATTCGTATGAAAAATCCATTTCTTTTTCTGACAAAAAGCGGGATCTCCTCTCCTCTCCCAATAGAACGGCAACCAGTCCGCCTAATGTTTCGTAATCAAGGATTTTTTTGCTTGAGAGCGGTATCAGGTGGCCGTCTATCCTCATAATGGGATAATTACCGGGAGATAAATGCAGGTCAGATGCCCCATTCTGGGCCGTAGATAGTAGAAGCTCTTCTAAGTATTGTTTATAATCCGCCATATGTATTATAGACCGATCGTTAGTTTATTTATTGGTATCTTCCTCTTGAGCCACTTCGAGCAACTCTTCTAATGATACTATACCTTTCAAAACCTTTAAAATGCCATCCTGGAACATGGTGATCATGCCTTGTCTTTTTGATTCTTCCCGCATAGCTGATTCTGAGAGTGTTCCCAATATTATTTTTTCGAGGTCAGGGGTCATTTCAAGCATTTCAAAAATGGCAACCCGGCCCTTAAAGGCTTTGCCACCGCAAAGCTTGCAAGGATTCTCAAGATTGGGTTTATAAATTTCGTAACCGGTCTTTGAGATAAGGTTTTTTCTATATTCTTCGGGCGTAGCCGACAAGGACTTATTTATTATATTTTCCTCAGCGGTATTGGTTTTAACTTTTAATTTGCAGTCGGGGCACAAGCGACGCAATAATCTCTGAGCTACCGCTACGTTCAGGGTCGGCGCTATTAAATATTTCTCAACTCCCATATCGATCAACCGGGGTATAACGCCCAGAGAATCGTTTGTGTGGAGAGTGGATAGTACGATATGACCGGTTAAGGATGCCTGAGTGGTCAGGGCAGCCGTTTCTTTGTCTCTAATTTCTCCGACCATTATCACATCTGGATCCTGACGTAGTATATGTCTGAGTCCGGAAGCGAATGTATACCCTATTTCTTCATGGATCTGGGATTGGTTCACTCCCTCAACGAAGTATTCTATCGGATCTTCCAGGGTCACTATGTTGATGTCTTCACTGTTCATTTTTTTTAAAATTCCAGCAAGAGTTGTGGACTTTCCAGATCCTGTCGGCCCGGTTATTAGTATGCTACCAAAAGATTTATTCATTGCCCTGTCCAATACCACGGCTGATCTGCCCTCAACTCCCAGGTCGGGCAGGTCTATCTTACTGGTTAGAGGATCCAAGATACGCATCACTACCTTCTCGCCGTTCTTGGTGGGAAAGGTTGATACGCGGAAATCTATCTTGCGCTTTTTTAATGTTGTCGAAAATCTGCCATCCTGAGCCAATCTTGTCTCGTCTATTTTTAAATTTGACAACACTTTTATCCTTGTCAGTACGGCGGAGTGGATATTTCTCGGTAGTACTAGTGCCGTGATCAGAATACCGTCTATTCTGAAACGAACTCTTATCCTGTCTTCGAAAGGTTCAATATGAATATCCGACCCCCTTGATTCAACAGCATATTTTACTACCGAGGCAACTATTTTCGTTATTGCTCCCTCGGAGGTTATCTGTTCTATGGTTTTAGGGGTAACCTTTTCTTGTTCTTCCAGTTCTGCCGATAAGGATTCCAGTACCTTGCCTACTTCACCGGTCAAAGAACCGTAGCTCCTTATTATATTATCAAAATCCTTGTTAGTTATTATGTATTTCTCAAGGTTCAGCCCTTTGTCTTCTGCGATAAACTTCAATGCTTCTAGGGCATCTATGTCTTCTGGATTTACAATGCCAACCTTTAAAATATTACCTTCTTTTGAAAAAGGTACTATTTTATAGAAGTTCACTACGTCTTCGGATATTTCTTTAAGAGCTTCTTTGTCTAAATCAACCCCTTCCAGGCTTATGGTGGGGAGATGATAAAGGCGACCCTTGATATCCAACAAATCCGGAGCGGATATTAAGTTTTTTTCTACTAATATTTGGCCGAAATCCTTATCTTCTTCTTTGGCCGCCCGCTCTAAAGGGCCGACATCTTCTTCGGATAATTTTTTTAAATTGACGAGTTCTTGGATCAGGGTCAGGGGTATTTTGGCGGGCATATTTAAATTTTATTTAAAATGGAGCGAATATATTCTTTTTCCCAGTAACATTGGGGCTAACCGGTGATTCTCCGAATAGTTGAAGAGACCTATAAACATCGTTATCTAATATCGAAAAGTCTAATGTTATATTGGGAAAACTGTCCAAGTTATCACCCGTGGTTGTTGGCAAAGGCAAAGGCGCTTCCGGTCCGCCTACTATATCGAAATAATAAAAATAACCGGCAACAAAACCCATTATTACTATGAAAGCCAGTATTATTTTACTTTGAGGCATATATAATTGTTACTGGTTATTGTCGGCATTAGTTTTATTTACTGGCGCAGTTGAAGTCTTGGGTTTGGCTAAGGTTTTCAGATCTTTCAGGAAATACGACCTTGCTTTAATCGAAAAAATTAATTTCGAAGCACTCTTAATACTTTCATCAGGAGTAACACTTAATTCATACATATCAATTAACCGCAAGCTTTTTTCCATGGTGTCTAAAAGGTTTAACATAGCAAAGTAATCCCCTCCAAGGCCAGTGTTCAGGGAAACTGTGTTGTACTTTATATTTTCATCGCGTTCTATGTTGGCCCCAATAACTAACGTCCCGAGTTGTAATCCATTTTTTGAAGCAATAGCAGCAGTAGCGCTTATCAACTCCGGGATACTGGACTTTTCAGGAACAACCAGAGAAAACCTAGCCAGGTCTTCTGCTCTTCTTTGGTACTCCGCGTTAAGGTTCTTTATTTTTGCAACTATCGCCTCCCTTGAAGCCAGCAGGCCGGTCCTGTCCTTAATAACCATACTCAGAGAAGACAAAGAATCGTATGTAGGTAAGACCCATGCCCAAAAGACAAAACAGCCTACGCTGATCAATACAGCCGAGATCAAATTTCTTGTACTAGAATTCATTATTTATTTAATAATTTCACTTTATCAAATATAATATCTGCCCCAAACTCAATGTTTCCCTTTGTATCTGTGCTCATGTTTCCCAATGATATGTCTTTTACGACGCCATCAGATAGGAAAGATGCCATTTGGCGGGCAACGGCCGGATAATTTAAGGCCCTAGCTTTTAAACTGATCTTTCCGGTTAAAATGGCAATGGAAAAATTAGAAACCTGTACCTTCTCATCCATAAGACTTCCTATCTTGTCGAATGCCTTGGTCAGGAATATATGATTTTTGATCAGATCGGAGATCGTTGAAATTTGGATACTTAAAATTTTTAAATTGGTCTCGGCTTTTTTATCCCGTCTTTGCTCAAGAGATAAAAAACTTTGATTAAGATCGTATATTTTTTTTTCAAGGGACATTTTGTATATAACCAACCCAGAACCTAAAACTACCACTAGAGATAGTATGGCTATGCTGATGTAAAGAAATCTATTCTCGCCTTTCCTTTTTGTTCCCTCGAGTTCTTTTCTTGCTTCCGGAAGTAATTGTATTCCTCCTATGTCTGCCATTGAGCATGTGACTAACTAATTAACGGACTCCTTATCCTATTATAACATGTATAGCCGACGAGGTAATCAACAATTCTATATCTCTCTCATGGAGAGTCCTATGGCTACAGCAAGCATGTTTCCGAGGCCTAGCGTGGTAGAAGCGAGTTCTGGAGGATATATAATTCTCGAGAAGGGGTTGCCTGGCGATATCTCTCTGCCCAGTTTTTTCATGAAATATTCAGTAAAATAGGGTATATTGGCTACCCCGCCTATGAGCAAGGTCTTGGATATTGTTTGGCCCTTAGACTCTTCGTAATTCGCAATTGTTTTTTTAGTTTCGAAAGCCATCATATCTATCAACGATACCATGGATTCGTTTATCACGTTCTCGTCCCCTTCTTTGAGGCCGAACTTCATTTTTAATTCGTCGGCCCTCTCGATGCTTATATTCAAAGACCTGGCTATAGATTTTGTAATTTCAAATCCCCCTATTTCGTAATTATGACTGATCCTTTCATATCCTTTATTGACGATGGTTATCGAAGTGCTACGCCCTCCTATGTTAACTATGGCTATGGGGCTCAGATCATTTCCTATTAAGGCCCGTATTAATGCCGAATTTTCAAGTTCCAACGCTCTTAAGTTGAGACCGGCATTTTTCATCATGTTTTGGTACTTGGCGGTTTCTTCTCGGGATACTGCGGCCAGAAAAACTTCGACAGTTTCCGTCTTTTGCTTGGGGGCATATTCTTTGTTCTCAGTTTTAACCTGATTTTGGCCGAGGATTTCTATAATTGACCAGTCAATGATCACATCTTTTATTGGAATAGGAACGTATTTTCTTGCTTCAAGTTGAATAGCTTTAGCCAGATCTTCTCCAGATAAATAAGGCATCTCAATAACCGTCGCGAAAGTTGAAAAGGAGGGTATGGATGCAACGACATCTCGGGACTTCATGTCGGCCTTTTTTATAATTTCTTTTATTCCTCGGACCACCTCTTCGTCCGGTAATCTCATAATACTTCTGTCTTTGGCAAGCTGGTCTTGGGGCCTTAAGCCTTCCGTATTTGTGCTGACGCTTTTTAATTCAAAAAGGCCGTAATTCGCAAGCACAAAACGACCACCCTCTTTCTCCAGCTCTACTATTTTTATGGAGGAGGTGCCTATATCTATGCCAAGCTTGCTTTTTCCTTTAAAAAGACTCAAACTCATTGTGATATTTTTAGTAACAGGATTTTTAGTTAATTATATCACAAAACGATCAGGTTAATAAGACATGAATTACACACAGTATTGTAAGGATTGGTTATCGGATATTATTTTCCCCATTCGGTGCATAGAATGCGGCAGATTTAACGATGATAAATTCCAAGGCTATATGTGCGGTCGATGTCTTAGGCTCATTAAATTTAATCGTCTTTTTGAGTGTATTGGCTGCAAAAAGAATGTTCCCTTGGGGAAAACATGTTATTTTTGCAAAGATGCCAACTCTATTGACCAGCTTCTGATAGCCGCCGACTATAAAGACTCAAACGTTTCAAGAACCCTCAAATTCATTAAATATCGTTTTATTTCCGAGCTTATCCACCCCTTGTTTTTAATAGTGAAGGAGTATATTAAATGGCTTAATACTAAAAAGCATCTCAACATATTCGAAGAGAGCCCAGTCATAGTGCCCATCCCCCTTTATAAGACTAGGTATAATTGGAGAGGATTCAATCAGTCGGAGATATTAGCTAAACTGGTGGCGGATAAATTTCAAGCGGAATTCGGTCCTTTTATCCTGAAGCGTGTTAAGGGGTCAACGCCTCAGGCTGAAATAGAGAACAGGGAAGATAGGATTAAAAATATGAACAATCTTTTTCGGGTTTTAAATCCGAGCTTAATTTCTGGAAGGACGGTACTGCTTGTTGATGATGTCTGTACCACCGGCGCGACACTGAACGAAGCGGCAAGAGTTTTGAAGGCGAACGGGGCTGGAAAAGTCGTTGGTTTAGTGGTTGCGAGAGGGTAAAAAATGTGGTAAAATTTATTGAATTTGGAGGCGTGGCTGAGTGGCCGAAAGCGGCTCCGTGCTAAGGAGTTA